>ERZ773130.813-NODE-813-length-34399-cov-41.815485_pt1 | contig 34399 bp, 37 predicted proteins | sample MGYA00511919_ERZ773130 | MGnify/ENA primary metagenome ERZ773130 (study PRJEB29015, sample SAMEA2737851) | human gut metagenome | biome: human gut; feature: human-associated habitat; material: faeces | place: China | collected 2012 ...
GTGTGTCCTTTTCTGGTAAATGCCGAGTGAAAGGGCGGCTGCGGTTGCTGCTATGATGACAATGATGATGAGTGTTTTATTTTTCATACTGAATGTTTGTAAGACTATTACAAATATAAATAATTTGATTGTTTTGTCGGTGAATTGCTAATAGATTATTCGGGGGATAATAGTGGGATAAACTGCCTGCTGTTTTATTATGTCTACCTTTTTTCTTTATTAAGTTTTATATTCCATTTATTATCAATGTATTATGATTTTGTATATGTCTACCTTGTGTCACCCTCTTTTCCTTGTCTAGTGTTTGAGTCTGCTATACCTTTGTAATAACAAAAATCAATAATTTAATGCTTATGAAAAAAATATTTTTATTGTTTATGGGTTTAGTTCTTTTTTCAAACTATGCTTTTGCTTATGAAGAAATAGATTTAAAAAGAGGTGTTTTTTCGAATCCCGATTCTCAAAATCAGATTCCTATTAATGCGACACAATCTTCTACGGCTATTGATATTTTATTTTTGAAAGGGGCTTTATATAAGGTTATCGTTACTGGTGCAGAGGGTATAGTCTATCAAAATGAGATTACGGTTAAGACATTTGATACTGTAATAATAGATATATCCCAATATAAATCGGGGAATTATAGTATTTATTTCTATGATAAAGAGGGAAATGAAATTACCGGAGATTTTGTATTGTGATTGTTTATTGTTAATTGTTATCTTAAATATAATTATTTATGAAAAGATTATTTTTTTTGATAGTTAGTTGTTTATTCTTTTTTGCTTGTTCAAATGAAAAAGATTCTGTTTTGGAACCAAAAGTGGATGATTTATCTGTTGTTGAAGAACTGAATACTTTGAGTGAATTTAATGATTCTATTTTAAAAATTAAGCCTGAAAGTAGAGGTATTTTGGGACGGTTTATTGCTATAATAAGTGCAGATGCCATTGGTGCTTATACAGGTTTTAAAGCTTCTGTTGGGGCTGCAGCTCTAATAACAGCTATGACTGGGGGAGTAGCTGGACCTGTCACGGGGGCTGCTGTATTGACTTCTACAGGGGTTATATCTGCTGGAGCTTCATATTCTGCATATTGTGGATGTTCAATGGTTATGCCTTATTTAGATGTATTAGAATCTTATAAAGAAACTGTTATAATAAATTCTTCTGTGATGAAGAATGATGACATCCAACCGTTAGAAAGGATATTAAATGAAGATGAATGTCATACTATTTCATTATTACATGATTCTATAGTTGGCATAGCTTTAAATGCTTCAACAAATTATTCCTCTAGAGGTGTTTATGATCCAATAGATGATTTAGGTACTGATGTTAAGCATATTGATAATTATAATAGCTATGGAATTCCTTTAATAACTGATAACATACAGTTAGATTTAATCAATCAAATAGATAGTACTTTAATAGATTTATATCGAAGTAATGATTATGAAAAGGTATTAAGTAATTTTGTAGAAAAAGGCATTGTTTCAATAGATAGTGAGAGAATAATGGATTTATTCTTTCAAGCTGTAAATGGATATGTTGTTAATGAACAGGATTTAGAGGTTATATTGTATGAATATAGAAAGGTTGTGTCTGATTCACCTAATTTAACTTTAGAAGATAAAAACTCCTTATTAATAGCATTTGCTATTATGCAAAGTAGTTTTAATTATTGGCAAACTAAAATTTAAAAGTGAAAAATTAAAATATGAAATTATAGATCTAAGATTAGATAGTTTAAATATATAATTCTTTATATATATATTGTTTTTTAATTTGATTTTTATTAACTTACTTGCCATGTTAAAATTAGTCATTATGCAAAGCAGTAACACGTATTTCAAAATCAGGATGGTATGTTCCTTATTATTAGGTCTGGCTGTTGTTTATGGACTTGTGGAAAGTATTGAAAAAAATGCTTTGTGGCTTGCTCTTCTTATGGGGCTATTTATGATTTCTATTCTTTTCGATTTGTTGGTACTATATAAGAAGAAGGCAGCTTGTCCCGATAAAGGGAAGTATCTTTATTTGGATGCCGGAGCCATGTGTGTATGGTGGATTTTATTTTTTGCAGTAGATGGATATTTCTCGTTGGGAGTTGTATGTGCATTGGTAACAATCACGTTGGTTAACGATGTATTATATCATCTGTATTCCCGTTGATAGTATCTCTTTTACCTTTTCAATAAGCATTCCCTGTGTTGCCGGAATATTGTTTTCCGGCAGCACAGGGAATCATAATATGCAGGTAGAGGGTATTATTTCCCCCTTACTATCTTCTTTATATCGTTCAGCTTGTTCAGCGCCTCCAGCGGAGTCAGGTTGTTTACGTCCAGATTCAGTATTTCGTCACGTATCTGGCACAGTACAGGGTCGTCGAGCTGGAAGAAACTCAGCTGTACTCCGTCCTGATGAACTGTTTTAGGTTCTACCTTATGATGCGATGACATGCCTTCCTGTCGGTTTTCTTTTTCCAGCTGGTGCAGAATCTCGTCGGCACGTTTCACGATGGTCTTGGGCATACCTGCCATCTTTGCTACGTGAATACCGAACGAGTGTTCGCTTCCTCCACGTTCCAGCTTGCGCAGGAAGATGACCTTGTTGTCTACTTCCTTCACCGAAACGTTGTAATTCTTGATACGCGGGAAGCTCTCTTCCATATCGTTCAGCTCGTGATAATGTGTGGCAAAGAGCGTACGGGCACGGGCGCGCTTGTGCTCGTGTATATGTTCTACGATAGCCCAGGCGATGGAAATACCGTCGTAAGTAGATGTACCGCGTCCCAGCTCGTCGAACAATACCAGACTGCGGGGCGAAAGGTTGTTCAGGATATCTGCCGCCTCGTTCATTTCTACCATGAAGGTTGATTCGCCCACCGAGATATTGTCGCTGGCTCCCACACGGGTAAAAATCTTATCCACCAGTCCGATATGCGCACTTTCGGCAGGAACAAAGCAACCTATCTGCGCCATGAGGGTGATAAGTGCCGTCTGTCGGAGCAAGGCAGACTTACCTGCCATGTTCGGTCCGGTGATGATAATGATCTGCTGCGTTTCCGTATCGAGATACACATCGTTGGCAATGTATTTTTCTCCTGCCGGAAGCTGTTTCTCGATGACCGGGTGACGTCCTTGCTTGATGTCGAGGATATCGTCGTCGGCTACCACCGGACGGATATATTTGTTGGCCCGGGCTGCATTGGCAAACGACAGCAGGCAGTCCAGACGGGCTATTTGCGTGGCATTGATCTGGATGGCGGGGATGAAATCGGCAAGCTCTGCCACCAGTTCGTTGTACAGACGGGTTTCCAGAATCAGAATCTTATCTTCCGCTCCCAGAATCTTCTCTTCGTACTCCTTCAGTTCCTGCGTGATGTATCGTTCTGCATTGACCAGTGTCTGCTTGCGTATCCAGTCGGCCGGAACCTTGTCTTTATGTGTATTTCTTACCTCGATGTAATAGCCGAACACGTTGTTGTAGGCTATTTTCAGGCTGGGGATGCCTGTCAGTTCGCTTTCGCGCTGTTGTACTTGCAGCAGATAATCCTTGCCCGAGTAAGCAATGTGGCGCAGTTCGTCCAGCTCCTGATTGACTCCGTCGGCAATCACTCCTCCCTTGTTGACCAGCAACGGAGGATCATTGTTTATTTCCTTGGCAATCTTGTCGCGGATGGAAGCGCAGAGGTTCAACTGTTCTCCTATTTTTCGCAGGCTTTCGTTGTCGGCATTCAGACAGGCATTCTTGATCGGCTCTATCGCCTGTAAGGCTACTTTCAACTGAACGACTTCACGGGGAGAGATACGTCCTACGGCAGCTTTCGAAACAATACGTTCCAAATCGCCTATCAGATGTAATTTCTCTTCGATAAAATCCTTGAAATCCGGTTCGCGGAAGAAATATTCCACTACATCCAGTCGCTCGTTGATGGGCTTCACGTCTTTCAGCGGGAAGACAATCCACCTCTTCAGCAGGCGGGCTCCCATCGGACTGATGGTATGGTCGATGACGTCGAGCAGGCTGGTTCCGCCTTCATTCATACTGCCTATCAGCTCCAGGCTGCGTACCGTAAACTTGTCGAGGCGTACATACTTATCTTCTTCGATGCGCGCCAGTGAAGTGATGTGCCCGATCTGGTAATGCTGCGTCATATCCAGATATTGCAGAATGGCTCCGGAAGCAATGATACCATTCTTCAGATGTTCCACTCCGAAACCTTTCAGGTTCTTGGTTTCAAAATGTTTCAGCAGCTTTTCGCGGGCAGACGCTTCGGTAAATACCCAGTCGTCCAGCTCGAAGGTAAAGAACTTACTGCCGAAGTTACCTTCGAACATCGGTTTCTTTCCCCGTTCGAACAAGACTTCTTTCGGGGCAAAATTATTCAGTAACTTGTCGATATAGTCGAAAGGCCCTTCAGCGGTAAGAAACTCTCCCGTCGAAATATCCAGGAAAGCGACGCCGCAAGCTGTCTTGCCGAAGTGTACGGCAGCCAGGAAGTTGTTTTCCTTATACGATAACACATTATCGCTGATGGCAACACCCGGAGTGACCAGTTCGGTAATACCTCTTTTTACCAGCTTTTTTGTTGTTTTCGGATCTTCCAGCTGGTCGCAGATAGCTACACGTCGGCCGGCGCGAATCAGTTTCGGCAGGTATGTATCGAGCGCATGGTGCGGAAATCCTGCCATTTCCACCGTCTTACCCTGTCCGTTGGCACGTTTGGTCAGCGTGATTCCCAGGATTTCGGAAGCTGTTACGGCATCTTCCGAATACGTTTCATAAAAGTCGCCACACCTGAACAGCATAACTGCATCGGGATGTTTTGCCTTTAAGTCGAAATATTGTTTCATCATGGGGGTTAATACCACGTCATTGTCCTTAGCCACGGTTAATCCTTTCTTCTTAGTTATTGTTTATAATCACGTTGTAAAATCGGTGCAAAGATACGTAAATATTTTTAAGGGAGGTATATAAAAGAAAATCCCCGAAAGAATAATCTTCCGGGGACTCCTCGTGGCTGTTTTCCGTTGGACTACCAGGATTCGAACCTGGACAAACAGAACCAAAACCTGTTGTGCTACCATTACACCATAGTCCAAACTTTCTTTGTTTTCTCTCGAAAACGCTGCAAAGATAAGTGATTTATCTAATATATTCCAAATTATTTTTCACTTTTTTTTCTCTTCATGCTTTAATCCTTATCTTTGCGAAAACCATAAAATATATGTTCATGAAAAAACTGTTAGTAACTTTAGCTTTGGGAGCTAGCTCTTTTTCAGCATTTGCAATCACTCCGCTTTGGCTGCGTGATGTAAATATTTCTCCCGATGGTAAAGAAATTGTCTTTTGTTATAAGGGGGATATTTATAAAGTAAAAGCCGCCGGAGGGGAAGCTGTGCGCCTTACTTCTCAAGATTCGTATGAGTCGAACCCTGTGTGGTCACCCGATGGCAAGCAGATTGCTTTTGCCAGCGACCGCTTCGGAAATTTTGATCTGTTCATAATGCCTGCCGACGGAGGCACAGCCAAGCGACTGACTATGAATTCTGCTTCTGAAATACCGTCGACTTTTACTCCTGACGGAAAATACGTTGTGTTCTCGGCTTCTATTCAGGACCCGGCTTCGAGTGCGCTTTTCCCGAAATCGGGAATGACTGAGCTTTATAAAGTACCGGTAGCGGGTGGACGTACGCAACAGATGCTTGGTACACCGGCTGAAATGGTTTGCTATGCTCCGTCGGGCGATTTCTTCTTGTATCAGGATCAGAAAGGAGTAGAAAGTGAATGGCGTAAGCATCACACATCGTCCATTACTCGCGATGTATGGATGTACGATACAAAGACCGGCAAGCATACTAACCTGACTGAAGTAGCTGGTGAGGACCGTAATCCGGTACTGAGTCCTGACGGCAAACAGGTTTATTTCTTGAGTGAACGTAATGGCGGATCGTTTAATGTCTATCGTTTCCCGTTGGATAATCCAAAAGAAATACAGCCTGTCACCTCGTTTAAGACTAACCCGGTGAGATTCCTCTCGATGGGAAATGACGGAACGCTTTGTTATACATACGATGGGGAAATCTATACACAGCCGGTGGATGGAAAACCGAAAAAGGTAGCTGTTTCGCTGGTTCGTGATGAGGAGGAATTGCCTGTTTCTTATAGTTTCACTCGTGGAGCTTCGGAAGCGGTTGTTTCTCCCGATGGCAAGCAAGTAGCGTTTATTGTACGTGGAGAGGTATTTGTGACTTCTGTTGAATATGGAACTACCAAACAGGTTACTCATACTCCGGAAGCAGAGCGTGGACTTTCTTTTGGAGTAGACAACCGTTCGTTGGTATATTCCAGCGAAAGAAATGGTAAGCGTGATTTGTATATTGCTAAAATCAGCCGTAAGGAAGATCTGAACTTCCCTAATGCTACTCTGATAGAGGAAGAGCCACTGATACATGATAAGAAGCTGGAACGTGATTATCCGCAGTTCTCTCCCGATGGTAAGGAAGTTGCCTTTATAGAGGACCGTAATCGCTTGATGGTCGTTAACTTGGATACGAAGAAGATTCGTCAGGTGACAGACGGGTCTACCTGGTATACCCGTTCCGGAGGATTTGATTATTCCTGGTCGCCCGACGGCAAATGGTTTACACTTGAGTTTATCGGAAACAAGCACGATCCGTATTCGGATATAGGTTTGGTCAGTGCCGACGGAAAGGGACAGATCATTAACCTGACAAACAGCGGCTATACAAGTGGTTCTCCACGCTGGGTGATGGGTGGAAATGCCATCTTGTTCATTACCGAGCGTTACGGTATGCGTAATCATGCTTCATGGGGTTCGCTGAACGATGTGATGATAGCTTTCCTCAATCAGGATGCATATGATAAGTTCCGCCTGAGCAAGGAGGATTACGAATTGCAGAAGGAACTGGAAAAGGAGCAGGAAAAAGCTGCCCAAAAGGATGATAAGGCTTCTAAGAAAGACAAAAAATCGGACGATAAGGATGCCAAGGACGAAAAGAAGGTGAAGGATATTGTGGTAGAAACGGAAGGTATCGAAGACCGTATCATCCGTCTGACTCCGAATTCTTCTGACTTAGCTTCGGCCATTATCTCGAAAGATGGGGAGAAATTGTATTACCTGTCAGCATTCGAAGACGGGTTTGATATGTGGAAGATGGATCTTCGCAAGCGTGAAACCAAGTTGCTGCATAAGATGAATGCCAGCTGGGCTGACATGGAAATGGATAAGGAAGGTAAGAATATCTTTATCCTGGGCGGAGGTACTATACAGAAAATGGATGCTTCATCCGAAGGACTGAAACCGGTTACATTCAATGCCCGCATGAAAATGTTGCCTTCTGCCGAACGCGAATATATGTTCGACAATGTATACCGTGAGGAAAAGGCACGTTTCTATAACGTAAATATGCATGGAGTAGACTGGGATGCCATGACCGCCACTTACCGTAAGTTCCTGCCACATATCAACAATAACTATGACTATGCTGAAATGCTGAGTGAACTGCTGGGCGAACTGAATGTTTCTCATACGGGAGGACGATATTATCCGGATATGAAAACGGAAGCAACTGCCGAACTGGGACTGTTGTACGACTGGGATTATACCGGTGATGGTCTTCGCATTGCTGAAGTGATAGAAAAAGGACCGTTCGACCGTAAAACGACTCGTGCGAAAGTTGGAACCATCATCGAGAAGATTGACGGTGAATCCATTCAGGCAGATCAGGACTATACATCGTTGCTGAATGATAAGGTCGGAAAGAAAATTTTGGTTTCATTGTACGATCCACAGACCAAAGAACACTGGGATGAAGTTGTACGTCCTGTAAGCAAGGGAGTGCTCAGTGATTTATTGTATCAGCGTTGGGTAAAACAGCGTGCAGCCGATGTAGAAAAGTGGTCAAACGGTCGTTTGGGCTATGTGCATATCGAATCGATGGACGATGGAAGTTTCCGTACGGTTTATTCCGATATTCTGGGCAAGTACAATAATTGTGAAGGTATCGTCATCGATACACGCTTTAACGGAGGCGGACGTCTGCACGAAGATATCGAGATATTATTCAGCGGAAAGAAATACTTTACTCAGGTAGTCCGTGGACGCGAAGCCTGCGATATGCCGAGCCGCCGCTGGAACAAGCCTTCTATTATGGTGCAGTGTGAGGCAAACTACTCGAATGCACATGGTACTCCGTGGGTATATAAGCATCGCGGTTTAGGTAAGCTGGTCGGAGCACCTGTTCCTGGAACAATGACTAGTGTCAACTGGGTGAGAATGCAAGATCCGACACTGGTGTTCGGTATTCCTGTAGTAGGTTACCGTTTGCCGGATGGAAGCTACCTGGAGAATGCAGAACTCGATCCTGATATCTACGTACTGAATGCCCCTGAAACAATTGTCAAGGGAGAAGATACACAGCTGAAAGCTGCGGTAGACGAATTGCTGAAGGAAATAGATAAGAAATGATATCAGACTATGGTCAATAAAAAATGCGGTGGATTACACCGCATTTTTTTATGTCTGTCTGCTTCAGGCAGGTTGATTGTTTTTGTTTTGCAAGTAAAGTTCGTCGATGATTCCGTCCGACAAGCCGATAACCGGAACATGGATATAAGAGGCTCCGATAATATTGGCGATGGTCAGGAAAATTTCACCAGCCGGAATGATTACATCCGCGCGGTCGGGTTTCATGCCGAACTGTTCCATACGTTCTTCCAGAGAAAGCGCTTTCAGGCGTGTGTGCAACTCCTGTAAGACGGAAACCTGCATGGTCATTTTCTTCTTGTTCTTCTTGTCGGCAAGGCGGTATAGCTTATTGATGTTACCTCCCGAACCGATGATATTGGTCTGCGGGTACGACTTAGCCAGTTCGGCCAGATCATTTTTCAGACGTTCCCATTCACTGTCCTTCACGGCATTGTTCAGCATACGTACCGTACCGATGTTGTACGACCGGCTGCAAACCAGCTGGCCTTCCGACAGCAGGTTGATTTCCGTACTTCCTCCTCCTACGTCCACATACATGTAGTTGCCCTTCTGGTCTTCCATGTGCTCTACATGATTGTTGTATATAATCTTAGCCTCTTCCTGTCCGTCGATAATATCGATGTGCACACCAGTCTTTTTTTCTATCTGTTTGATGATATCCATACCGTTCTTGGCATCACGCATAGCCGAGGTCGCACATGCACGGCAGTGCTTTACATCGTAAATCTTCATCAGATGGCGGAAAGCCTTCATCAGCCGGATCATATTTTTCTCCTTTTTTTCTGAGATTTTTCCGATATCGAATACGTCAAATCCCAGACGGAGTGGAACACGCAACATCAGTACTTTAGAGAAATGAGCCTTGCCTTGCTCTTCCTTTATTTCCTTAATCAGCAACCGTACTGCATTCGAACCTATATCGATGGCAGCATAGTTTGTTTTTCGAGTTTCGTTTTCATTCATATTTATATGTTTTCATTTAGGTAGTGATTGTATAATGCTTCCTGTGAACGGAAAGGAGTTTCTTCCTCCCTGAACAGATTCTTTCCGCTTCCATCTACAATACGTCCCTGCATGGTATCTTTAAATCCATCCTCTACGATGTGTTTCATTTCTTTCTTTATTACCGGATCGTATACAGGTGTAATGACTTCTATGCGGTTGTTCAGGTTACGTGGCATCCAGTCTGCCGAACCGATGAAGACTTTCTCTTCTCCCCCCGATGCAAATACAAATATACGGGAATGTTCCAGATAGCGGTCGATGATACCGTTTATCCGGATATTTTCACTTACTCCCTCTATGCCTGTTATCAGTGAGCAGTTGCCTCGTACCACCAGCTGGATATCGACTCCTGCCTGAGAAGCTTCATACAGCTTGTTTACCATAAAGGGATCGGTAATATGGTTTATTTTTATTTTGATATAGGCATCCTTTCCTGCCTTCTTGTTTTTAATTTCGTTGTTGATCAGAGCAATGAACTTGTTTCTCATTTCGTTTGGCGAAACAAGCAGTTCCTTGAACTTGACCGGACTGTAAGGACGTTCGATGAAATCGAAAACAGAATGTACATCCTTCACGATACGTGGAGCAGCCGTCATCAGCATACAGTCGGTGTACATGCGAGCATTACCCTCATGGAAGTTTCCGGTACTGATACATGCTATATCCGGTCCTTTTTTCATCTTGATATGCGTAATCTTTGAATGCACTTTCAAGCCTTCAACACCGAATATTACATTGACTCCCGCATCCTGCATCTTCTTAGACCAGTTGATGTTCGAGGCCTCATCAAATCGTGCCAGCAGTTCGATGACTACCGTTACTTTTTTCCCGTTTCGTGCGGCAGCCATCAGTGCCTTTACTACTTTCGATTCTTTGGCAAGACGGTATAATGTGATTTTAATGCTTTGCACATGTTTGTTCACAGCAGCTTCCTGAAGTACCCTGATAAACGAGTCGAAGCTGTGGAAAGGAACATGAATGAAACGGTCTTTCTTCTGTATCTTGGTCAGGATACTGTCGTTTCCATCCAGTTCTTTTTTCAGGATAGGAGGCCATTGAGGATATTTCAGATTACTTCTTCCACAATCGGGAAACTTCATAAAATCCTTGTGATTCTGGTAACGTCCGCTGGCTATCACCGTATCCAGCTTGTCCAGATCCATCTTCTTCAAGACACGTCTGAGCATATCTTTAGGCATGCACGCATCGTAGATGACACGCAGCGGTTCTCCACGACGACGGCTTTTTACTCCTTTCGAAATCTTTTGCAGCGTACCGGTACGCAGGTCGTTGTCTATTTCCATTTCCGCATCACGCGTAAACTTGAAGGCATAAGCCTGAAAATCCGTATACTCCAGTCCCTCGAAAACCAAAGGCAGGCAGCAACGGATTACATCATCCAGATAGATCAGATAACTTTTCTCTTCATAATCCGGCAGACGGATGAATCGTCCGCAAATGTTTACCGGAAGTTCAAGAAAGGCATAGTCGGAAATCTGTTTCGTACCCTGCTGACGGCTGACTTTCACTGCCAGATAAATATTCTCGTCATTTTCAAAGTCGAAGTATCTGATAGCAGAAAACCAGATGGGGATAATCGAACCGCTCAGCTTTTCCTTGTAATAGGAGCGTATGAACTCCAGTTGTTCACTGGAAACTTCGGTATCCGAAATCAAGTATATATTTTCTTTTTTAAGATCTTCGGTAGTCTGTCGGATTGTTTCTTCGAAAATCTTGGTATATTCCGTATTTTGTTTGCTGATTTGCTTGATCAACTTTTTGGCATGTTCACTTTCCCGTGAAGTCGATTTATCCGTACATTCGGCAATACGGTTCTGAGTTGCCATTCGCACCCTGAAAAATTCATCCAGGTTGTTCGAATAAATTCCCAAAAATGCCATACGTTCCAGCAAAGGCACATGAGGACGTGCCGCTTCTTGTAAAATGCGGCGGTTAAAGTACATCCAGCTGATATCTCTTTCCAGATAAGGAAGTTCTTTTTTCTTCTGCGTCATAGGAAAATATATTTTTTTGTAAAGAAAATACATTCTTGTTACAAGTGTATGACAAAAGAAGAGATTTTTTACATTTTAGACAAATTCTTCCACCATGTACATATGTTCCTCAAAGTGAGTAGGAGCAAGACTCTCCAGTTCGTTTAAAATAATGCTTTCGGCAGACTGTACCCAGTAAGTGAATTTGAAGTTCGGCTGATACTCCTTGCTGAAGTCAAGCAGGCGTTTTAAATTGAATGTTTCGTCCACGATTCCTGCCCCGTTCTGCATCGCATCGTATGCATTGCATTCTTGTTCTATATGTGCCGGAACCATCAGGATAGGTTTCCTGAAATACATTGCTTCGCATATCGATTCAAATCCTGCCGTGCTGGCATATGCCTTGCATCCTGCCATTTGCCGGAGAAAGACCGTATCATCCAGCTGATAGAACGACAAGGTATCATCTATTCTCTTTACAGGCTCTTCTTCCCATCTGTCCCAGAAGAACCGGAGAGGTATGTCCGGATATTCTTTGTGCCACTGGTATACATCCTCGGCAAATCCGGAATTAACCATATAGCCATGGATATAATTATGCTGCGAGACTTCCTGATAGAATACATCCTGTCTTAGCAGAGGCGGTACGACATAAATATTTTGCTTCTTGTCCGGGTTCATCGAGTGGAAAGATAAGGCAAGGCGCCGGGATGCTCCCAGTGACGTAAGCCGGCTGAATAAATTCAGAAAGAACAGCTCTGTCTTGTTGATTGTAGGCAAGTGGAAATCTTTGTGCAGGAACAGATACTGGTGTCCGATACAGACTAGTGGTGCGGCAGGGCGATATAAGAAATAAGTAAATCCGGTCAGCAGTTCGTAGAAGTTGATTACGATATCCGCTTCACTTTTCTTGATACGCTGGTGTATGAAGCGCATGCTTTCAACATATTCGGGCAGCTTAAGCAGATTTCGTATCAGGCTGTATGGAATATTGGCCCGTGTATTAGCCCGTGTAGGCAGGAAGTTAGGACTTGAAAACTGTTTGATCGGAGCCTGAATGCTACGTGTGAAAAATCCCGGGAGCCGTTTCGACAAGCTTTTTCCCACCAGTACTTCGGTCACATGATATCCGTTGTTTGTCAGAAGCCTTTCCATGGCAATAGCCTGCGTAAGATGACCTCTTCCCTCTCCCTGAACAATAAATATTACTTTCATGATGCAGCAGGTATAAGTGTAAGAACCATATTCTCGTTGTTTGTATTTTCTTTATCCATGTCAGCGGAATAATACAGGATATCCCAGTTGCCCTCTTCATCCTCAGTCAGCGCCGACATCGTTTCAACCCAGTCGCCGGAGTTCAGATAATGCACATCACCTATCATTTTATTCTCCGGATGATGAATATGTCCGCATATCACCCCTTCGCACTGACGGTTACGGGCAAATTCAGCCAATACCTTTTCGAAGTCCGATATATACGAAACAGCCGATTTCACCTTCTGCTTTATCTCCTGCGACAATGAATAGTAAGGTTTTCCCTGTTTGATTCGCCAGCGGTTATACTGGCTGTTCAGCCAGAGCAGCAGTGTATAGCCGATATCCCCCAGTTTGGCAAGCCATTTCATCTGTGTAGTTACCTTATCGAATACATCCCCGTGAGTGATGAAGTAATGTCTTCCATTACTTTCCAGCATATATTCTTTTACAATACTCAGGTTGGCGAATTTCAGCGGAGCCAGGCTGTCGATAAAATCATCATGATTCCCTCTTATATAGATTACTTCTGTTCCGTAATTTTCCATCATCTTCATGATTATTTTGAAGAACCTTGTATGTTGAGGCTTCCACTTTCCGGCACCGAATTTTTGCAGGCTCCATCCGTCTATGATGTCACCGTTCAGAATCAGCCGTTCACAGTTAGCCTGACTGAGGAAATTACATACCTGTTCTACTTTCGAGTGAGACGTTCCTAAATGAATATCAGAAAGAACAATCGTACGATAATTGCGTCGTGATTCCATGCTAAACTTATTTAATGTCCGTATTGATAAAGATTATACCCTAGATAAAACAGATACAATGAAGAGATGCAGACCATAATCAGGCAAACAGCATATGCTTTCAGCCGGTCGTTCGATAATAGATTTTTCATAGTCGTAATTTTATGCCCAAGCTTCTTGATACAGTTCATTTATTTCTTCCAGAAACTCCGACTCCATTGTTTCCAGATTTTCCAGGGCTTCTTCTTCGCTTTCCCCGTAAGCGCAACACTGTTCGTGCATGAGTGAATAGGCGTAATAACTCCCTTCCGGTGTACACGAAACTGCGTATTTTCCTGAGATAATATTCATAGTAGACTTCTTTTAAAAAACTACCTAAAAGTACTGGTATGCTGTTACGTAGAGATGTATAAGAAGTTACTTTTCTATTAAGAACGGAAACAAAAAAATCCCTCACCCGTAAGGGCAAGGGATTCAGAATATACATATAAGGTTATAAGCCTTTATTATTTCGCTATCAGCAAATAATAGTTCTTCTTACCACGCTGAACCAGCAGGTATTTTTCATCAAGCAGGTCAGCTGTTGTAATTTCCTGGTCGAATGCAGTCAGTTTCTCCTTATTAAGTGAAACACCACCACCCTGAACCAGCTTACGCATTTCACCTTTCGATGCGAATACAGCCGCTTTTTCAGTAAACAAGTCTACAGCCTTGATGCCCGCTTCGATATCCGTCTTCGATACCTCAAACTGCGGTACACCTTCGAATACAGACAACAGCGTATCTTCGTCCAGCTTCTTCAGAGCTTCCGAAGTAGCGTTACCGAACAAAATACCCGATGCTTCCACAGCAGCTTCGTAGTCAGCTTCAGAGTGAACCATGATAGTAACTTCTTTTGCCAGACGTTTCTGCAATACACGCAAGTGAGGAGCCGGTTCGTGTTCAGCGATCAGTGCGTCTATTTCTTCCTTAGGCAGTGAAGTAAATATCTTGATATAGCGTTTTGCATCTTCATCACTCACATTCAGCCAGAACTGATAGAACTTATAAGGCGAAGTATATCGAGGATCGAGCCATATATTTCCTGATTCTGTTTTTCCAAACTTACCTCCGTCAGCCTTTGTAATCAGCGGACAAGTCAGGGCAAACACCTCTCCTCCGTTTGTACGGCGGATCAGTTCAGCTCCGGTTGTAATGTTACCCCATTGGTCGGAACCACCCAGCTGAAGCTTGCAGTTTTTGGTTTCATACAGATGCAGGAAGTCGTACCCTTGTAACAGCTGATAAGTAAATTCAGTGAATGAAAGACCGTCGCGAGCTTCTCCGTTCAGACGTTTCTGAACAGAATCCTTTGCCATCATGTAGTTTACGGTGATATGCTTTCCTACCGTACGGGCAAAGTCAAGGAAAGAGAAGTCTTTCATCCAGTCGTAGTTGTTTACCAGTTCTGCACGGTTCGGGGCATCCGACTCAAAGTCGAGGAACTTGCCCAACTGCTTTTTGATACATTCCTGATTATGGCGCAATGTTTCTTCGTCCAGCAGGTTACGTTCTTGTGACTTACCCGACGGGTCGCCGATCATACCTGTTGCACCTCCTACCAGGGCAAGCGGTTTGTGTCCGCAGCGCTGGAAATGTCTCAACATCATCACACCACACAAGTGTCCGATATGCAATGAATCAGCTGTCGGGTCAATACCCAGGTAAGCTGTAACCATTTCCTTTTCCAGCAATTCTTCTGTGCCCGGCATCATGGTGTGCACCATTCCGCGCCATCTTAATTCTTCTACAAAATTCATCGAATGAAATTCTTAGTTTAACATAATAATTTGATTGATAGGCAAAAGTACGACTCTTTCTCTGAATAACCAATTTTATTGATTAAAAAAGAGAAAGCCGGTTGTTTCTTGTATCTTCGATACGAGCTGTTCCACCCCGATATTCCGCTGACGGGCAGCCAGCCGGTACAGTTCCTCTATCGGGCAGATACTCTCGTCCGTTTCCAGCAGCAACCTGTCGGCTGGCACGGCCTGCAAAGCCTCAACCTGATATTTTTCGCCGAACGACAGATAAAAACCCTGCCGGACAAGACTTTCTGCCAGTTCCTTTTTCCCCCGGAAGCCATGAATGATCCAGGCATTTTCAGGCTTCATCCTTTTTTTCAGTGCAATAAGCTCTTCACTGCTTTTTACAGCATGTATCAGTAACGGAAGCCGGTGCCGGCTTGCCAGCAAAGCAATAGCCTGAAATGCCTCCACCTGCAGATCGAACGGCGTATCACATCGCTTGTCCAGTCCGGCTTCACCCAGTGCGATCACCCGCCGGTCGTTCAGCATAGACACCACCCATTCCAGCTGACGGGGATAATCCTCACGCGTAAGATACCAGGGATGAATACCCGCCGAGATAAATCTCGCCCCTTCAGGCAAAGGCACATCACGCATGCAACAGCTCAACAGGGCGGCCGAAGCATCAGCGGGCAAACGATGAGTATGAATATCCAGTAACATTCAGTAAAAGACAGTAAGCTCAGGGAACAGGGTCATATCCCGATCCACCCCACGGGTGACAACGCAACAGTCGCCGTATCGTGAGATACAGCCCCTTAAAAGGTCCGTGCTTTTTCAGAGCCTCTACAGCATATTGCGAACACGTCGGAGTAAAACGGCATGAAGGAGGAGTAAAGGGAGAGATACAGTTCCGGTAAAAATAAATAGGAAGCAACAGCAAGTATGTCAGCAACTTTCTCATAGCATACGCTCCGCAGTAATCTGAAGTAATTTCTTGACCTTCTCTTCTATTTCGTCAGAAGCATGCAGTTCATTGTCCAGCCAGATAAAAGCAATGGCAGCTTTTTTCCCGGCAGCCTTCAGCGGATCGATAAGCAGATACTTGTGTTTACGGTACGCTTCACGTATCTGGCGCTTTACACGGTTTCTCTTTACCGCACGTTTAAAACGCTTCTTGGGTACACTTATCAGTATAGAAACAGCCGGAAGCTCCTCACCTTCTACCGGCATGTATACGATACGCAGAGGAAAAGCCGGAAGCGACTTGCTCCCGCCTGCAAACAGCTTTTCTATCAGGATAACACTGCTCAGACGTTCTGTTTTCGGAAAGGTATGCTTTTCTTGTTCTGCCATAATAAAATAATTTAGGCACGGATTACTGTTTCATACGTGAAATCCGTATACTTCTGTAGTCCGTGCCCGAATCTAAAATTGTTTTTATGCGTTATGCTTACGGATAAACATATCCAGTGCAGCTGTCATCGACGGAGCTGCTGCCGTAGGAGCTTCCAAATCCAGGCGAAGTCCTGCATCCTTTACAGCCTGAGCTGTAGTAGGTCCGAAGCTTCCGATGGCAATATCTTTCTGTTCGAAATCGGGGAAGTTCTTCATCAGCGACTGTATACCTGCCGGGCTGAAGAAAATCAGCATGTCGTAATCGAACTTTTCTTCCGGAGTGAAATCATTACTTACAGTACGATACATGATTGCTTCAGTGTGCTGTATCTTATTCTTGTCGAGCAAGTTCTTTACTTCATCGTTATGTACGTCCGACATGGGAATAAAATACTTCTCCGTATTATGTTTGACTATTAGCGGAAGAAGATCGGCAAATTTACCTGTAGCACCGAAGAATACCTTACGTTTACGGTATTGAACATATTTCTGAATGTACAGAGCGATTGTTTCCGACGTACAGAAATATTTCATGGTTTCCGGTATCGTGATTCGCATTTCCGAACAAAGACTAAAGAAGTGGTCAATTGCATGGCGCGAAGTAAATACAACGGCGGTATGATCCAATATAGAAACTTTCTGTTGTCTAAATTCCTTTGCCGACAAACTCTCAACTTTTATAAACGGGCGAAAATCTATTTTCACACCGTACTTCTCAGCAATGTCGAAATAAGGCGACTTCTCTGATGTGGGTTTAGGCTGAGAAACTAGAACTTTTTTAATCTTCAATGTCTTAAATTTTTAAAACCAAAATATTGTTTATATAGGTTATCCCTTTCCAAAACAGTATTAAGGGAATGATTTCGAGTGCACAAAAGTACAGAATAAAATGCAGAAAACCATAAACATGCTTGAAAAAGTTCCTGATAGACTTATAAAATAACAATATTTTAGCAAAAAGCAGGAGAAAAATGATTAAAACTTTACTTGTTTGTATGCCTAAATTGAAATAAATAATAAGTAACATGACTGGAAAAAGTAAAAAACTAATTCCACTTACCAAGTCAAAATAGGTCTGAATCCAGTAATTATTTCTTTCTTTGTCAAAAAAAATCCAATTGACAAACTGATAAGCCACCCATTTGAAGCTGATGTAAAATAAGGACATTCCGATATAGATTCCCAGCATCAGTCCGTTCGAAACCGAGCGTATCAGCATGAAATCCGTTTCGGATATATACTCATAAATATATAGTCCGGACAATACACAACTGATAATTGTCAGCGTAAAGACATACCGGTTGCTCGAGGTAGTAGCATCATCGAACAGGCTGAACCGCTCTTTATACTGGAAGAGCGCCTTTATCCGTTGCAGCACATATTTCTTTCCGTTTTTCAGCGAATAAGAAAACAGGACGAAACAAATCAGGATAATACCGGTAACGAAAGCATCCGAGCGCAACTGGTAAGGCAACGGCTGTCCCTGCATACCGGCTTTCGGATTTGCCTGTACGCTTGCTGTCAGAGCCTGGTCGAGCCTTTGCTGCTGCTCGTCCATCTTCTCGGCAATATATTTTACACCTATACGGCAGACGGTACTCATATAGCCGCAAATTTACGAATTTCTTTGCTCCACACAGGTGTATTATACAATAAATTTACAGCTTCTTCGGGTGTCTCCGCCACATGCCAGATAGCCCCATGCTCACGGCGCATGAAATTCTGTTCGATAGCCTGGTTCAGCATCTCCAGCAGCGGATCATAAAAATGGTTGATATTTAAAATAACGACAGGCTTCAGATACAGCCCCAGCTGCTTCCAGGTAATGATTTCCAGCAACTCCTCCAGCGTTCCGCATCCTCCGGGCAGTGCAATCACCCCGTCGGACATATCCGCCATGATCTGCTTGCGTTCGTGCATGGTTTCCGTTTCAATCAGTTGCGTAAGCCCCTTGTGATGCCAGCCCTGTTCCACCATGAAATGCGGAATCACCCCGGTAACCGTTCCGCCCGCCTGTAGCGTAGCATCACTGATGGCACACATCAGCCCCAGACATCCTGCACCGTTTATCAGATTAATCTTCCGTTTAGCAAGTATTTTCCCCAGTTTTTCGGCAGCATCGAAATAAGACTGGTCAATTTTAGTGCTCGAAGCACTATACACACATACATTTTTAATATCGTTCATCAGTCAGCGTTGAAGTATATCAAGACAAAAAATGAGGAATACTCCCTTCGGAATATCCCTCATTCTCTTTATTCATTTACATAACAGTCAGTTATTTAATTCCGAAAGCAGCTTTCACCTTGTCTACATAGTCCAGCTTTTCCCAAGTGAAGAGTTCTACCTCTACATCCTTGTTGCCTTCGTATGCCGATTCAAAATGCTTGGTAATCACCTTCGGTTCACGTCCCATGTGCCCGTAAGCAGCAGTTTCACTGTAAATCGGGTTACGCAGTTTCAGACGTTCTTCGATGGCACGCGGACGCATATCAAAGATTTCATCCACCTTCTTGGCAATTTCACCGTCGCTCATAGCCACCTTGCTGCGTCCATACGTATTCACGTAAATATTAATCGGACGCGCTACACCGATTGCATACGAAACCTGAACCAGAATTTCGTCGGCAACACCCGCAGCTACCAGATTCTTGGCGATATGACGTGCTGCATAAGCCGCACTACGGTCTACCTTACTAGGATCCTTTCCAGAGAATGCACCACCACCGTGAGCACCAGCACCACCGTAAGTATCCACGATAATCTTACGTCCGGTCAGTCCTGTATCCCCGTGCGGACCACCGATAACAAACTTACCGGTCGGGTTCACATGATACTTAATCTGGTCGTTGAACAACTTCAGCACTTCCGGATTATGAATTTCAGAAATAACACGCGGCATCAAGATTTCGATGACATCCTGACGTATCTTTGCCAGCATCTCTTCATCCGCCTTCAGCTGAGCCTCCTTCGAGTCGTCAGCAGGCTGGATAAACTCATCATGCTGTGTAGAAACCACAATGGTATCGATACGAACCGGACGGCGGTCGTCATCATATTCTATAGTCACCTGGCTCTTAGAGTCCGGACGCAAGTAAGTCATCACCTTACCTTCACGGCGGATTTCAGCCAGCACCATCAGCAGCTTATGTGCCAGGTCGAGCGACAGCGGCATATAGTTTTCAGTTTCATTGGTAGCGTAGCCGAACATCATACCCTGGTCGCCGGCCCCCTGATTCATCGGGTCCTCACGTTCCACTCCACGGTTAATGTCAGGGCTCTGTTCGTGAATAGCCGAGAATACGCCACACGAGTTACCTTCGAACATATACTCACTCTTGGTATAACCAATCTTGTTGATTACCTCACGAGCTACACGCTGAAGATCGATATACGCTTTGGTTTTCACTTCTCCTGCCAGTACCACCTGTCCGGTAGTCACCAACGTTTCGCAAGCTACTTTTGAACTGGGGTCATAAGCCAACAGTTTGTCAAGCACAGCGTCGGAAATCTGATCCGCCACTTTATCGGGGTGTCCTTCCGACACCGATTCGGATGTGAATAAATATCCCATGTCTTTAAAATTAAAAAAGGATTAATTAAAAGTTTATCCGTGTACGGACAAGAGTAGATAGTTGTATCAGGGAAGAGTGTTATACTATGTGTTTTAGCATTTTTTTCCGTGGTTGCAAGCTACTCAAATCTTTCCACTTTTATTTTCGGCTGCAAAAATACAGATATAAATTGGAATAATTACAAAGTTATCCCTCTTTTAACATAGCTTTATATAAATTGGGCAAGCCTTTTTCTCATTTCCTCCATCGTCAGTCCCAAAACAGGGTGTACCACCTCACCGGCAATTTCCGCCAGCGGGTCCATGACGAAACTCCGTTCCCCCATCAGCGGATGCGGCAGTGTCAGTTCCGGAGTCTGCATCACCGTATCATCGTACATCAGCAAGTCGATGTCTATCGGTCGGTCACTATACACCCCCTCCACCGACTTGGCCGTTCTGCCCATTTCCTTCTCGATAGCCTGCGTCAGATGCAGTACCTCCAGCGGATCGAGCAGCGTTTCCGAGCATGCTGCCGCATTCAGAAAATCATTATCCGACACAAATCCCCAGGGAGCAGTCCGATAAAAAGAAGATAGGGAAGTCACCTTCCCTATCCTGTCATTTATCAATCGGACGGCAGTACGTAAGTTTGCTTCTTTATCGCCCATGTTTGTACCCAGGCCCAAGTAAACTTTTGCCATGGTATCCGTTTATTTATCCAGTATCAGCATTGCATCCCCGTAAGTACCGAAGCGGTAATCCTCTTTCAGCGCAATGTTATAAGCATCCATCACCAGCTCATATCCGCCATAAGAACAAACCAGCATCAGCATTGTAGACAGCGGCATATGGAAGTTGCTGACCATCGCATTAGCCAGTGAGAAATCGTACGGAGGGAAAATAAACTTGTTTGTCCAACCCTCGAATTCCTTCAGGTGTCCGTCGGTACCCACAGCTGTTTCTATGGCACGCATAACGTCAGTACCTACCGCACACACCTTATTGCCACGATCCTTGGCCTCGTTTACGATGCGGCAAGCCTCAGCCTCCACAAACATCTGTTCCGAGTCCATCTTATGCTTGGTAAGATCCTCCACATCGATATCACGGAAACCACCCAGTCCGCAGTGCATGGTAATGAAAGAGAAATCGATACCCTTTATTTCCATACGCTTCATCAGCTCACGGCTGAAGTGCAATCCCGCAGCCGGTACCGTTACAGCCCCTTCATTCTTCGCGAAGATTGTCTGGAAGCGTTCCTCATCCTCCGGTTCAGCCGGACGGTGGATAAACGGTGGCAATGGCGGTTCACCAAGCGCATAAAGCGCCTTCTTGAACTCATCGTGCGGTCCGTCGTACAGGAAACGGAGTGTACGTCCGCGTGAAGTCGTATTATCGATTACTTCCGCCACCATCGAGTCATCATCTCCGAAATAAAGCTTGTTTCCGATACGTATCTTACGAGCCGGGTCCACCAGCACATCCCACAGGCGCAGTTCCTCATTCAGCTCACGCAACAAGAACACCTCGATACGTGCTCCGGTCTTTTCTTTATTACCATATAAACGTGCAGGAAATACCTTTGTATCATTAAAGATAAATACGTCCTTGTCATCAAAATAATTCAAGATATCCTTGAATACCACATGTTCAATCTCTCCGGTAGCCTTATGAACCACCATCAGTCGCGACTCATCTCTGTACTTCGCCGGATGCAGTGCGATCTTATCTTCCGGCAACTTAAATTTGAATTGTGACAGTTTCATCTTATTATCCTTTCCTTAATCGTTTGTAATTTCTATATCCTGTTGGTCGAGCCATGCCTCAAAGTCATCCACCTGCATGCAGTCCTCCAGTCTGACATCTCCTACCCGTGTCCGTATCAGTCCGGTAAGGTGCGCTCCGCTGTTCAGCGCTTCACCGATATCGCGTGCCAGCGCCCGGATATACGTACCTTTGCTGCATACCACACGAATCTTGATTTCCGGCAGGTTACATTCCAGCAACTCAATTTCATCAATCACCAGCGTCTTCGGTTTCAGCTCCACCTCATCCCCCTTGCGGGCAAGGTCGTATGCACGTTTGCCGTCCACCTTACAAGCCGAAAAAGCCGGCGGAATCTGCTCTATCGTTCCCACGAAATTCTTCAGCGTATCCTCCACCAGCTGGCGTGTGATATGCTCCGTCGGATACGTAGCATCAATCTCCTTTTCCAGGTCGTACGAGGGAGTTGTAGCCCCCAGTTGCAGCGTAGCGATATACTCCTTGGTGTGATACTGGAACTCCTCGATACGCTTGGTAGCCTTTCCGGTACAGATAATCATGACCCCCGTAGCCAGCGGATCAAGCGTTCCGGCGTGTCCTACCTTTATTTTCTTCACTCCCAGCTTGCGGCTGATATGATACCTCACTTTATTCACAAGCGCGAACGATGTCCATCGCAGCGGCTTGTCAAAATATAACACTTCTCCTTCTTTAAAGTTCATCCGTTTGTGTTTATGACAGCAAGCTTGTAACAATCGTGATGATACCCACGATGGCACAATACACGCCAAACCAGATCAGCTTGCCCTTCTTTACAATATTAATCATCCACTTACATGCGATACATCCCGAAACGAAAGCAGCCAGGAAGCCTACCACCAGCGATGCCGTACTGATGCCCGCACCTACCGCAGAAGCATCCTTTATGATCTTCATTCCATCCAGCAAAGCCTCGCCCAGAATCGGCGGTATCACCATCAGAAAAGAAAACTGAGCCAGCGTTTCCTTCTTGTTACCCAGTATCAGACCGGTAGCGATCGTACTTCCCGAGCGTGACAGTCCCGGCATTACCGCACAAGCCTGCGCCAGTCCGATAATAAACGCATCCCTCATGCTGATACGTTCCTTCTGTCTCGGTTTCGCATAATAAGAGAAAGTCAGCAGTACAGCCGTCAGCAGGAGCATACATCCCACAATCAGCAGTCCCGAGTCGAAAATCCCCTCCACATAATCCTTAAAGAACACGCCCACAATGCCGATCGGAATCATCGACACCACGATGTTCAATATATATTTTGTTTCCTCGTTCAGCTGCCATTTAAACAGCCCGCGGAATATCCAGTCTATTTCCTTCCACAAGATAACCAGCGTACTCAGCACCGTTGCCACATGCACCACGATGGTAAACGTCAGATTTTCCTCCCCTTCTATGCCGAACAGTGCCGATCCGATAGCCAGATGTCCACTGCTGCTCACAGGCAGATATTCCGTCAATCCCTGCAGAATACCCAAGATCAATGCTTCTATCCAGCTCATTCCGTCAGATTATTATCGTTATCTTGAATACTTTTCGGTTTGCGCAGTATACCGTAAATCATGAAAATAAATCCCAGGAAGCAAACCAGCGGTGCTACCTTGATACGACGTACACTGAAAATATCAGGCTCGAAAGTCGTTTCCGTAGAGCCCGGTCCCGTCATCAGCAGGAAACCGATGATAATCACCACCATACCCGCAGCCAGCAGGATGAAGTTCGTTTTATCAAAGGCAAAGTTCTTTTTGTCCATATTGAAAAGAAAAATTGATTGGTTAGTTTCACCTATTATATATAATACAATTCACTCACTTTCATGCGGAGATACTTGTTGATGGAAATAAGTGCGCAGAGCAAAGTAATCAGCACCCCGAAAACAAAAACCGCTCCCATCACTACAACCATCACTCCCGGTGTAACCACCGCCAGCAAGTCCGGTTCATAATGCACCAGCATATACGCCAGTCCTATCAGCACCGCGTCCGCCATCGTAGCAGCCAGTATCCCTATCCACATGTTGCGCAGCAAAAACGGCCGTCGGATAAACGACCAGCTGGCCCCCACCAGCTTCATGGTATGAATAAGAAAACGTTTCGAATATACCGCCAGCCGGATGGTATTGTTGATAAGCGCAAACGAAATCAGCGTAAGCAGCGCTGCCAGTCCGAGCAATACAATACTGATTTTCCGGATATTACTGTTTACCGCATCCAGCAGATCCTGCGGATAATTGATTTCTATCACCTGCTTGTTCTTCGACTGAATCTCATCCTTTATCCACGCAACACTGTCAGAATTTGCGTAATCCGCATTCAGCTTCACCTCGATGGAAGCCGTAAACGGATTATGCCCCAGAAACTCCGCCGGATCTGTTCCCATCGCCTCCGTCTGCTCCTTCAGGGCCTGCGCCTTCGATATATACGTCGTCTGCTTTACGTATACCTCCTTGTTCAGCTGTTTCTGAAAGCGGAGAATATCCGTTTCCTTCATATCGTCACTGATCAGAATTGAGAAAGCAATATTCTCGCGGACATACACAGAAAGATTGTTGGCAGCCATTACGAAAAAAACGACTATCCCCAACAACAGCAGGACAAGCATCGTACTGATGCTCGACGTCACGAACTGCATATCAAAGAAAGATCCCGGTTTTCTGCTCATACCCTTACTTTTTTCTGAATACGTAAATCATGGAACTGCTCTGTTCCTTTTTCACCAGCGAAGCAAACCACGCCTCCGTTCCCTTAATCATCCCTTTCAGGAAAGGCATACGGCTTCCCCGGTACTTTTCCGAAAGCATGGAAACATAAAACGCGTCAAACGGCATCGGATGCCGTTCGGTCAGGATAAAATCATATTTCGCTCCGAATTGCTGCATGACAGAAGGCGTAAAATGCCACAGATGCCGCGGTACATCATACGCCGCCCACATCTCCCTGTAATGCTGCGCATCGAACGAAACCGGATTAGGTACAGCTACCACCAGCACACCACGCTCCTTCAGCATGTCGGCAAGCCGCTTCCAGGTACCGTTTATATCCTGCAAATGCTCCATGACATGCCACAGCGTAATCACATCGAAGCTCCCTTTGCCGTAAGCCGCCAGCGCTTCCGGAGCCTCCACCATCAGCTCGAAATGCTCCTTGGCAAACGCCCGTGCCTGCGGGCTCTTCTCGATGGCAGAAACCTTCCATCCCCGTTTCTGCATGAAATGGCTGAAATACCCCGTACCCGTACCGATATCCAGCAAGCTGCCGTTCCGGGTACCGCAGATCCGCTCTATCAGCGAAGCCTTGCGTCCCAGCATAAAACCGCGTACATAGTGATACAGACGGTTGGCAAGCCCTTTGCGCGTATCCGTGTGCGAGATATAATCCGGCGATTCATAATACCTGCCTATCTCACTTTCGTCGGGCACATGCTGCGTAAACAAAAAACCACACGCCTTACAGCGGTAAATCGTAAATTTTTCACCGGTGGCATAATGGTCCGTACAAGTCATGACTTCCTCAAAATGCGTTTTCCCGCAGAGAGGACATGTATCTATATTGAGTATATTCACTTTATTCCCTAATTTGCTGCAAAATAACAAATAAATCGGGTATGGAGGGTGTTTTGTTAAGGTTCTTTAAGAGTATAAAGATTGAGAAAATTTTTATTATAAATGTTTATAGACTTAATTTAAATAATTAGTCTCAACTTAGGTATGCTAAATTAAGACCAATTATTTATATGGGGATGTATATATTAATTTGATTTTTCAGGCCATCCTTTACTAATATATAACTGTCCGTCTAATCCTTTTCTTATTGTTACTTTTCCTGTATAGTTAAAATTAAAAATTGGCTCTTTTAGACAGCTAGCGTATGTTACTCCAGTAGTAAAATTGACTTTTTGACAGTTCTCTACAAAAGTAAAACTTCCTTTATAATCGTTTTTCTTACACCCTGTAGCACTACCTGCTAAAAGGCTGTTTTCACCACATATAGCTGACTCTTCAATAGGAGTTTCTTCTCCTGATGTAGCAATAACTCCCTCAGTCTGTACATTCATAACTGCAGTGTACGGCTTTACATAATTACGTTTTTCTATTTTCATTATTCGTTTTTATTAGTGTTGTTATTCATTTATGATAAAACTTTACAAAAGTAATTATTATTAAATGAACAACAAAGAGAATTCATTAAATAACGTTATTAAATTGTTTAAAAAGAATGTTTTATGATTAAATTTGCAATTTAATTACAAGGAATATTTTTTACAGTATGCAACGTTTTGTTTGGGCATTGATTTTTACCCTTTTACTGGGTTGTCGATTATTTGCACAAGGAGTGCTGGTTACCTGTCCGAAATCAGTACACGATTTTGGTGTGATTAAAGAAAAAGCTGGAAAAGTAACTCACGTATTTCAGATAAAAAATGCAGGAAAATCTCCCTTTGCCATTATTGAGGTAACTACCAGTTGTGGATGTACAGCTACCAAGTGGACCAAGCAACCTATTGCTCCGGGAAAGACAGGTGATGTTTCTGTTACTTTTGATCCTGAAGGACGTCCCGGGAAATTTGTCAAATCTGCAACGGTTTTTTGTACCGGAATGAAGAGAGGATATCAGTTGCGTATTCGTGGAACAGTAGAATCCGAGGAAAAGAAGTAACTCTTTACCATCCTTGCCATTTATACATGGCGTATCCCACCCACTCATGCAGCAGTTCCGGCCATTGGGCCAGCGTACCTACAGAAGGCATGAAGCTTACACTTTGTCCTTTTACATCTACCCATGGGTCTGTTATGTAACAATCCGGATAAATACCTTCTGCCTGAAAAGCACTAACCGAACGCTTCATGTGTACGGCAGAAGTAATAATCACTACAGAGACAGTATCCATCTCTTTGCCTAACAACTTTTTGGTAAATGTAACATTCTCTCTGGTATTGTTGGCAAAGGTTTCCATGATGATATCCTCTTTGGGAATACCCAGTTCGTTCAGGTATTTCATCATCCCCTGTGGATCTCCCTGTAAGCCTTTTCCATCTTTACTTTGGATAATAGATCCATCCGAGGCCAGTACCAGTTTTTCAACCCTTCCACATTTATACAGCCGGATTCCCTCCGTCAGCCGGTCCGCTATTCCGCTGAACTCCGGACGGTTCCGCTCCCAGTCCCAGAAACTGTATCCGCCCAGTACAATTCCGTACTTGTAAGTTTTGCCCTCCGGCAGTGGACGGTCGTATTCCTTATACCATTGTTCTTCCGCTTTCTTCAGCAGCGGTGTATTGGTAAAGACTAAAGTCAGCACGATGGCGATTCCATACAATACCCTTTTTGCTGTCCGGTTTTTCAAGAACCAGGCGATAATCAGCGGAAGTAAAATAAAGGTTAGTGGGGTAGTGACTAAAAAAGCTAAGAACGACAACATAAGCCATATATTTTAATGATGGACGGTCGTACTGGAACCAGATTGAGCCATACCTTGGCAAAGAACCACCACCAGAAGTCCCCTGGCTGTATGAGCTTTCCTTTCCGTTTGACCTTTGTGACACGGGCAAAAATCTGTTTTTCATCGAGAGGACCCTCAATTTCAGTCTGTGCATCCCCTACCATGTAAAATTCCTTCCCTTTTATTTTATAGATACGGTGCATCACATATTGTCCGTTAGTACGCTGATAAAACACCATATCCCCCTTTTCCAGCGGACTGTCGGGCTTACTAAAATAAATTGTGTCCCGATGATGTACCAGAAAAGGAGCCATGCTGCTTCCCGCTATAATCAGGCTGATCTCCTTTCCTGCTTCCGTCAGCTCCCGTAAAATATCTATATATGCACGTGCATCTACAAATTTCATGATAAACAGTTGATTATTGAGAATGAAATGTCTATATTGGAAGGCTGTTCAGGTAATGTTTAAGTGTAAGCACAGCATCATGTTCCATGTTACACTTTAAATGTACCATAGATACATTTTTGGTAATAGCTTCTATTAATCCAACACTTTTCATTACAGCTTCTTTATTCCATTTATTGATGCTTGTTTCTCCAAAGAGCTTACTTACGGCTTTTATACCAGGCATTTTTTTTACTATATTCAGAGAAGCCTGTTCTATAAATACGATAGCTTCAAGCGGCATTATTTTGTTCCGGTGAATATTGGAGGAACCGCAAAATGGCAATCCGGCAATATAATATTTCTGTGTCGTGATATCCTGTACGATGATGGAGCGATCTCCATTGATTATTTCGCATCCTTCATGTCTTTGCCAGAGAGCCGCTTGTGTCGATTTTCCGGTTCCACTAGGAGCTGTAAAGGCTATTCCTTTTCCTTCCCATTCAATAAAAGAGGAATGAAGAATTAATGCATTCTGTTTCAGTAAAAAGCGTTCCAATGCAAAAGCCTCCAGTAAAGAGGTATTTATAATAATTGCTTCGGTATCTTCCTGACAAATTTCGATTATTACCTTATTTTCATCAATTTCCTTATAGTAAGCATTAATAGCCCCCATAAGAATACGCCTTTCTAAGTTTTCGTTCCGCAGTACGATACATTGTGGCATTTGGCATATTATCTCCCCATCTATTTTACTGGAAACTTTTACAATATTCAGTTGTACCTGAATCAGTTGGGTCTGTTTTGGGAAAAAAGGACTGGGCTTCTCTTGCGAACAGAATTCAGCACAATCTGCATCAATGTGCAAAGTGAACTCTGAAGTTATTTCAAATATTACAGTAGCAATCGACAGGTAAATTTTCGACTTCATTTATTTTTCAAGTGTTTCTACATTATCCTTCAATTCGGGGATCTCCAACACCATATTTCGTCTGTAAAGTTCTGTTAGAAAACCATAGACATCTCTTTTTGCAATTTCTTCTGTTACTTCATACTTTGCCATTAATTTTTGTATGATTTCTTCCAGGCAGTCAGAACTGTCTACTTCTTTCCAGATAAAAGCAGCCGTTGGAGTTAAATGGATCATTCCATTCAGATGTTCTGATGCCTCTCCAATAGGAATAAGTATGCTTTCTTCATCTATCTCACGTAATACATAGTTCTCGTTGGTTCTCATTTGTTTATTTGTTTTTGTTCAAGTTTTTTTAACTCTTCTTTCAGAAGCTCTTCGTAAGCTTCATTCAATTCGCAATGATATGTTGCAGGTAAAGAAAAATCATGATTTTCGGCAAACGAAGCGGCTCCACATGCTTTACAAATTTTACGGAATCTGCAATTAAAGCATTTTTTTGAAGTGAAAATTTGTTTGGTTTCTGTTTTTATAGCCTCCCATGCCTCTTTGAATGCATATTCTTTTAGGCTTCTAGCTGGCTTTTGGAGCATTCCGCAGGGAGATATTTCACCTTTCCAGTTTACCCAAAAGCTACTAACACCTGCTGTACAAAGTAATCCTCCCGGAGGGACAATTTCCTCTTCTTCCGTTTCTTTTATATCCTCTAATGTTTTCTTTATATAGTTGATATAATCGGATTGATAAGGGTGAGCTATTTGTATAATTTTTAATTGTTCTTTGGCTGCCTGCTGGGGAGAAAGTCTGTTGATACTATTAGCTAATATTTTTCCAGGTTTCCTTTCTGGAGGAAACATATAAGTAGGAGTAGAAATCGGAATATTTAAACTTTCTGTTATCTCAATTACTTTTTCCAAATCATGACAATTTTGTGGAGTTGGAGTAAAGTTTATTTTCACTTGCACCCCAGCATCTAATAGTAAATGAATACCATTCATCACTTGGGTAAACCCTTTCGGATTGCCGCATAATTCTTTGTAAGTATTATCCGATGCTCCGTAAAGAGATATATTTACCCGCCGTGGTTGATTATGCTTGAATGTTTCTGCTATCTGTTTGTCAATTAATGTCCCGTTCGTATTTAGTGTGATAATGATACCTAAATACCGTAATTCTTCATAGAGTTTCAGAAAGTCAGGATATAATAGAGGTTCTCCTCCTGTAAGTAATAAAAACATACATCCACTGTTTGCGGCTTCTTTTCCGATACGTAACCAATGGTCTACAGACAGTGGTGTACCTTGTTGATACATTTCATGTGGAGACATACGAATATAACACATCTTACAATCCATATTGCAGACTGGTAGAAGTTCGAATGTCCCACTAAGAGGAGTATTCATGCGAAAAGACTTGTCGCATAAGTACTTTTCAAAACCATTTGATGGATAAATAGTGAACATTTATTAACTTTGAATCAAATCCAATGCAGCACCATCAAAACGGTAAGAACCGTAACAATACGCCTCACCCATTTTTTTATTGGACCAATTGGGTACAACGTAATATGGTACATAGGTACTTATTCCATTCTCATTTACATGGTGATTTGCATTTCGAGATACTCCATCAAGAAATAGACATGGATCTCCCTCTGGTATCGTCATGCCACCTCCTGAGCCACTTTTAGGAGTGCCAGGAGTTATTTTAATTTCACAAACATCTCCTAAATCTCCTGCTTTCCAAACACTTGCAAAATATCCATCATCATAATGATTATGGTAAGGATTAATACATCTCATTCCATTTTTCGTTATAGATAGTCCACACTTCGCTGCATAGCTATTAGGAACAAATCTCTCTTCAATAGCTTGAGGCATGACATACTTTTCTTTTTCCATATATTCTTATTTTTGTTTGCTTATTTATACATCTCTTATAGAGATGTAATTGATTACAAATGTACTATTTTTGTGTCATTAAAATATAAATAGAATAAAAAATATAGTTAAGAAGGTAAGTTTTTAATACAAATTTCATGAAGTTTGGATATTTATAAATAAAATATTATTTTAATATTGAGCCAAATTTGTTTTGTTGCTAGTTTTGTTTTATTATTATCTTCTAGAGTAAATTCTTGTTTTTTTAGATAAATTCCTATCTTTGTAAAAAGTTGTTTCTTTTTACTTGTGTTTTATTATATCCTTTGCTCAAAGTCAATTGGTTATGAAGCTTAGTATAATACTTCCTATGTATAAATCAGAAAAATACATACAGACATGTTTAGATTCTTTAGTGAAACAGGATTTATGTATTGACGATTATGAAATTATTATAATCAATGATAGATCTTCTGATAATAGTGAGGAAATTGTTAAAGAATGTATGAAGCAATATCCTCAGATATCGCTGTATTTACAAGAAAATGGAGGACAGTCTAAAGCAAGGAACAAAGGAATTTCATTGGCTCGTGGGCAATATGTTTGTTTGGTTCATTCACCGTGTAATTAGTAACAAATATTTATATAAAACAACTTGTTTCTTATATAGGATTTTAAATTGATATTTGATGGATAAGAATATATTAATAACTTCCGCTGGAAAGAGAGTTTCCTTAGTTCGTATTTTTCAGGAAGCTTTAAAAAAGTTGTCCTTACAAGCAAAAGTTTATACTACAGATATGAAGCCAGAGATGGCTCCTGCCGGTTTTTTTTCGGATGGATGTTTTAAAGTACCTCGAGTAACAGATGATAATTATATAAATAGATTAATCGATATTTGTTGTACTCATAATATAGGCTTAATTATTCCCACTATAGATACAGAACTTGCATTGTTAGCCGAAAGTAAATCTTTATTGCGCGAAAAAGGTGTTGAGGTCATTGTTTCGAGTACTGATTTTGTGTGTGCATGCCGTGACAAAAGGAAGACTTCAGCATTATTCCAGCAACTTGATATTTGTATTCCAGAAATACGTGATAAGTATCATCCAAAGTTTCCCCTGTTTGCAAAACCTTATGACGGATCATTAAGTAAAGATATCTACGTAATTCGGAATAGCGAAGAGTTGACCCCGGAAATAATGCAACATCCTAAGCTTATTTTTATGGAATATATTGATAAGACACAATATAAAGAGTTTACAGTAGATATGTATTATGGCAAAGATAATAAGGCAAAAGCTATCATACCCAGGGAACGCGTTGAAATCAGAGCCGGAGAAATAAATAAAGGATATACCCGCAAAAATTATTTGGTTCCGTTTTTAAAAGAACGTATGGATTATATACCAGGGGTTGTAGGTTGTATCTGCATACAGTTATTTTATAATGAGATGACGCATAAAGTTTTTGGTATTGAAATTAATCCGCGCTTTGGAGGAGGATACCCATTATCTTATTATGCAGGAGCAAACTTTCCTGAGTTTCTTTTACGAGAATATTTTCTAAATGAATCACTATCCTATACAGATAGTTGGAAAAATAATACATTAATGCTTCGGTATGACTCAGAGGTAATTGTTTATGAAGAAGAAGGTGTTCGTTTTTGATCTGGATGATACCTTGTATAAGGAAATCGATTTCTTGAAGTCTGCCTATCGGGAGATAGCAGACTGGCTTAGCGCATCTTTTCATGTACCAGATGCCTATGATTATATGCTTTCTTGTTATCAACGAGAAGAAAATGCTTTCTTAAATACAAATAAGAAATACAATTTGCAAATAGAATTATCAGAATATCTAACACGATACAGGGAACATGTTCCTCATATCTCTTTATCGGAGGAAGTGCGACAGGTTTTATATCAACTTAAGATAGAAAATGATGTTTTGGGGATTATTACCGATGGCAGAGAAATTACTCAGTCAAATAAAATTGCAGCATTGGGATTAGAAGAATACATACAGCGAGAAAATTGCATTATATCAGAATGTTTCGGTTATTCGAAGCCTGCGTTAGAAGCTTATTTGTTTTTTCAGAATAAATATCCGGATTACATCTATTATTATATAGGTGATAATACGGAAAAAGATTTTATTGCTCCTAATAAATTAAGATGGACTACTGTTTGTCTGTTGGATAATGGGATGAATATTCATAAACAAAGAAAAGTTGATGTTCAAAAATCACCTTTATATTTTATATCATCTTTGAAAGAATTATTATTGCTATAATTTTACCATCCCCGCCATTTATACATGGCGTATCCTATCCATTCATGTAGTAATCCTGACCATTTAGGTAGCGTACCTACAAGGCATAAAGCTTATATTTTGCCCTTTTATGTTTACCGAATGCTTACGATAATTTTGAAAATAAAGTCTCAATATTATTAGAAAGCGAAGTATAAATTTATATTTCGTGTGCAAGAATGGATATGAAAGTTAATTAACAAAAGTGATTTGTATGCTCACAAAGAAAGAATCATTACAAATGAAAGGTGCTGCTATATTGATTATGGTCTTTTTGCATCTTTTTATAAACCCTTCAAATGTGGCTTTGTGCCAAAACTATTTTTTTTGGAGAGGAGAGCCTGTTGTAAGTCAGTTAGCTAAGTTTGCAGGAATCTGTGTTAGTTTATATCTATTTTTAAGTGGATATGGTTTATATATAACTTACTGTCGAAATTCGAATATCCAGCCTTGGAAGCGTATATTAAAGCTATATTTGAACTTCTGGATTGTATTTGTTATTTTTATTTCTTTAGCTACTTACCTTTATCCTGATCGTTATCCTGGGAGTTGGACGGCTTTTCTGAATAATGTTACAGGTTGGTATACTACATATAATGGAGAGTGGTGGTTTCTGTTCCCATATGTACTTTTACTCTTATCCGCTAAATGGGTTTTCCGAGTAATCAACAACTTAAATTTTATACAATTAGTGTTGCTCGTAGGAGGAATTTTTGTTGTGTCTTATTTGGGTATTTGGCTGAACAGGTCTTATCTTTATTCACATCAATTAGCGTATATGCCGATTTTATATGTAAATACATTGAGTAGTTTTGCTATAGGTGCTATTTTTGTAAAATATGATATAAGTGAACAATTACGGAAAAAAATACCCATTCATTCTATATATAGCAATCTGCTGATTATTCTTATTTTTATCTTTTTATTGTTTGTCCGAACTATAAGTCCGGTTGATGCTATAAATATTATTTATTTAGTGCTATTTGTAAGTTGGTTTATTATTATAAAAAAAGCTCGATGGATAAGTTGGTGTTTAGAAAGATTGGGTGAACAATCTACGAATATGTGGTTAGTACATACCTTTTTCTGCTACTATTTGTTTCACGATTGGATTTATAGTTTTAGGTATCCAATTGTGATTTATGCTGTAACTATTTTAGTAAGTTATTTTACGGGATGTTTGATTGATAAGATAAATCTTCCTATGCAGAAATATGTGAGCGGTAGATTGTGGAAAACAATAAAATAATAACCGTATCTATTGTATTCGTGGACTAGTAGGGATATTTACTGAATATCCTAAATTAAGCAAAAAACATGTCGTTTTTATATACCTCTACTATCGGTTATCCATACTTGTGAAGTAACCATCCAAAATTGGCGTATTGACTAGCATGTTTCTTTCCCATACCTTCG
>ERZ773130.816-NODE-816-length-34325-cov-6.229939_pt1 | contig 34325 bp, 37 predicted proteins | sample MGYA00511919_ERZ773130 | MGnify/ENA primary metagenome ERZ773130 (study PRJEB29015, sample SAMEA2737851) | human gut metagenome | biome: human gut; feature: human-associated habitat; material: faeces | place: China | collected 2012 ...
CTGGCATTGCAGCGGCATCGACCGCAAGATCATCGCCAAGGGCATGGGCTATTTCTCTCCGATGCGTTACAGCGAGCTGCCGCGCTTCTACCGCGACGGCAACGTTCATGTTGATGTCGCCATGATCCAGGTCACGCCGATGGACAAGCACGGCAACTTCAGCTACGCGCTCGCGTCCTCTCATCTGGCCGACATGCTCGACACTGCCAAGACGGTCATCGTTGAGGTCAACGAGAACCTTCCGTGGGTCTACGGCCTCACCGGCTGCGAGATCAACATCAAGGACGTTGATATGGTCGTGGAGGGCGAAAACCCGCCCGTGGCGCAGCTCGGCGCGGGCGGCGCCCCCACTGAGGTCGACACCGCAGTTGCCAACCTTGTCGTGCCCCAGATCCCGGACGGCGCGTGCCTGCAGCTCGGCATCGGCGGCATGCCCAACACCATCGGCTCGATGATCGCCCAGTCTGACCTCAAGGATCTGTCCGTTCACACCGAGATGTACGTCGACGGCTTTGTCGATATGGCGCTCGCCGGCAAGATCACCGGCAAGCACAAGAATCTCGACAAGGGCCGTCAGGTCTTCGCCTTTGCCGCCGGTACGCAGAAGCTCTATGACTACATGGATCGCAACCCCGACGTCATGGGCGCACCGGTCGATTACACGAACGACGTGCACGTCATCTCTATGATCGACAACTTCATCTCCATCAACAACGCCATCGACTGCGACCTCTTCGGTCAGGTCAACGCCGAGTCCGCCGGCATCAAGCACATCTCCGGCACGGGCGGCCAGCTTGACTTTGCGATGGGCGCTTATCTCTCCAAGGGCGGCAAGAGCTTTATCTGCATGTCCTCGACCGTCACGGGCAAGGACGGCACGGTCAAGAGCCGCATCGTCCCCACGCTGACGCCCGGCTCCATCTGCACCGACCCGCGCTCCTGCACGCATTACATCGTCACTGAGTACGGCATGGTCAACCTCAAGGGTCTTTCCACCTGGGAGCGTGCCGAGGCGCTCATCGGTATCGCGCATCCAGACTTCCGCGAGCAGCTCATCGCCGACGCGGAGAAGATGCACATCTGGCGCCGCAGCAACAAGTAAGAAAATCTCGTTCTTCCGTCACGGGGGCTTTCCGATTCCGGAAAGCTCCCGTTTTTTCAAAAATGCAGTGAGTTTCCATTTTTATGCGATATTTCATCAAAAGTTGCTTGAAAATGACGGCAAAGTAAGTTATACTATGTATGAGGAATTGGCTTCTTTTTGTTCCATCGCATGGAATACAGGACGAATGCCGAAAAGGCGTTCTGTCAGAAGGGAGGTGGGCATAGAATGTTTCAAGTGGGAGATAAGGTCGTGCACCCAATGCATGGCGCCGGAGTGATCGACAGCATTGTCCGCGAGAAAATCAGCGGCAAGGCAATGGAGTTATACGTCTTCAAAATGCCCATTTCCGGGCTGACGCTCAAGATTCCGACCGAGAATTCCGCTGCCATCGGGATCCGTGCCATCAAGTCCAGAAGTGAGATCGAAGCGGTCATCGCGCACATTCCCAAGCTCAGCATCGATATGACGTCGAACTGGAACCACCGCTACCGCGAAAATATGGATCGGCTGAAAAGCGGCGATCTTGACGAGGTCAGCGCCGTCATCAAGGCGCTCATGCACCGCGACAGCACACGAGGGCTTTCCAACGGCGAGCGCAAGATGCTGCACATCGCCAAGCAGATCCTCGTGTCAGAGATCGTTCTGGCAGAAGACGTGGAGTATCCCGAGGCTGAGGGGCGTGTCAACGCCGCGATGCTATTAAAGGAGAGCGATTGAGCCAATGAGCCTGCTGCAAAAAATGTTTGGCAAGCGCCGGAAGCAGACGCGTCCTTACTGTGCCGCATTGATCGCCGCAGCGGGAAGCTCCACACGCTACGGCGGGGAAAATAAGCTGCTGCAACCGCTTGACGGGATCCCGGTGCTTGTGCGTACGCTGCTCGCCATCGACAGCGCGCAGGGGATTGACGAGATCATCATTGCTGCGCGGGAGGACGAGCTGCTGCATGATGCAGAGCTTTGCAAAGCTTTCGGCATCAGAAAACCCGTGAAGGTCATCGTCGGCGGTGCAACGCGCACGGAGTCCGTGCTGCGTGCGGCGCTCGAGGCATCGTCCGAAGCGGAGTTTTTTGCTGTGCAGGACGGGGCTCGTCCATTGGTCACACCGGCGCTTATCGACGAAGTGATTGCTGCGGCGTGGACGCATTTGGCTGCCGCGCCTGCCATTCCGGTGCGCGATACCATCAAGGTCGCGCACAACGCGCTGGTCGAGCGTACGCCGGATCGCAGCACCCTTTTTGCCGTGCAGACGCCGCAGGTCTTTTCTGCCGACCTTTTGAAGGCGGCGCTCCAGTCCGCTCTGACGGACGGCGCCACCATTACGGACGATTGCTCTGCTGTGGAGCGAATCGGCAAGGAAGTTTACTTGACAGCGGGCAGCGAAGAAAACCTGAAGATCACAACGCCGCTTGACCTTGTGATCGCAGAAGCGATTTTACAGCGCAGAGGGGAATGATTCGTTCCCCTCTGCCTTTTCTTGAAGAAAGGGTAGAACGATGACAAATCTACGCATTGGACACGGCTATGACGTCCACCGCCTGACAGAAGGCCGTGCACTGATTTTAGGCGGCGTGACGATCCCCTACGAAAAGGGCTTGCTCGGCCATTCGGACGCCGATGTGCTGACGCATGCCGTGATGGACGCATTGCTCGGCGCAGCCGCGCTGGGCGACATTGGAAAGCTCTTCCCTGATTCTGCCGACGAATTTGCCGGCATTTCCAGTATGGAGCTGCTGCGGCGGGTGAAGCGCTGCCTTTCCGACGAGGGCTATACCGTCGTCAATGTGGACGCGACGGTTCTGGCGCAGGCGCCCAAGCTCGCGCCCTACCGCGAGCAAATGCGCGCGAACATCGCAGAGATGCTGGAGACCGACGTTTCGCGCGTGAGCGTGAAGGCGACGACGGAGGAGCGCCTCGGCTTCACCGGCAGCGGCGAGGGAATGGCGGCGCATGCCGTCGCACTGCTTGAACGCACAGAAAACTGAATCACGATCCCTTCGGACGGACACTTTAAGAAAAGTGCCCGTCCCTTTTCGTCCGCACACCGCCGCTGCGCGCGCATATCATGCGGTGAGGGGGAATCGGTATGGACTATTATCTCTTCGCCGCACGCTCTGTCACCCACGCCCAACGCATGGCGCGGCTGTTGAGCGATGAGGGCGTTCCTGTTAAAATCCGCCGCGCCGGCAACGCGATCACCGGGCATGGCTGCGGCTACACCTTGGAGGTTTCCGCCAAGTATTTTGCGCGCGCCGCACAGGCCTGCCGCGCGGGCGGTGTGCTGCCGCTCAAGACACTCCTGAGCTCAAACGGGACGATGCGGGAGGTGGCACTATGATCTACCTTGATAACGCCGCCACGACCTTTCAAAAGCCTGCCGCGGTGCAGCGGGCCGTCATGCAGGCGATGCGCACGATGAGCTCGCCCGGACGCGGCGGTTATGCCGCGGCACAGCAGGCGGAAGAAACGCTGTTTCGCTGCCGCAGTGCAGCGGCGGCACTTTTCTCTGTGCCATCGGTCGAGCAGGTCGTCTTTACGATGAACGCGACGCACGCTCTGAATATTGCCATCAAGAGTCTCGTCCGTCCCGGCGGACGGGTCGTTATCTCAGGCTATGAGCACAATGCTGTCACGCGGCCGCTGCACGCATTGGGTGCTGAGGTCATCGTCGCCGCAGCGCCGCTTTTTTCGCCGCCGGAGACCGTGTCCGCCTTTGAACGCGCGCTTGCGCTCAGACCCGACGCCGCGGTCTGCACGCATGTATCGAACGTTTTCGGCGACATTTTGCCCATCGAGCGGATCGCACAGCTCTGCCGCCGCGCAGACGTACCGCTCATCATCGACGCTTCGCAGTCCGCCGGTGCGCTGCCGCTCGACTTCTCTGCACTTCGTCCGGCGTTTGTTGCCATGCCGGGACACAAAGGGCTCTATGGCCCACAGGGAACAGGTCTGCTGCTCTGCGGCCACGATGTGCTGCCGCTTCTGGAAGGCGGCACGGGCAGCGCGTCCCTCCGGCAGGAAATGCCGGATTTTCTGCCCGACCGGTTGGAGGCCGGCACGCACAATGTTCCCGGCATTGCCGGACTTGAAGCCGGGATCTCCTTTGTGTGCGCGCAGCGGCAGGAGCGTATCCTGCATCACAGCCGCGCGCTCATCCGAAAGGCAGGGGAGGGGCTGCAAAGGATCCCGCGCGTTCACGCCTTTCTCTCGCCGAATGCAGGAGCGCAGGCAGGCGTTTTATCCTTTTGCATGGAGGGGCTTTCGCCCGAGGCACTTGCCGAGCTTCTTTCTGCCCGCGGCTTTGCGCTGCGTGCGGGGCTGCACTGCGCACCCTTTGCGCACAAAACAGTGGGAACACTGCCGGATGGAACGGTGCGCCTGAGTGTTTCCGCCTTTAATCGCGAAAGTGAGATCGACCAGTTTCTTTCTTCTCTGCACGCCATTGCGGCACGACACACAAAAAACTGAGATTTCATAGAAAATTCATCGCTCTACCGTTGCATTTTAGAGTGTTTCATATTAGAATAAGTAATAACTATTGCTTAAGGGGAGCGTGCCTATGGAATTTGTCATGCCGGTCCTGGAAGGCGCGTGGCGCTATGTGCTCACACTCAGGATCTCTGACTATCTCGATATTGCGCTGATGGCGTATGCGATCTACTGGCTTTTGAAGCTTGTCGGCACGTCCAAAGTCGAGAGCGTCGGCAAGGTGATCCTGCTGTTTCTGTTGGCACTGATGCTTTCGGATGCGTTTTCGCTCAACGGGATATACTTCCTTTTGAGTCATATTCTCTCCCTTGGTGCATTGGCGCTCATCGTGCTGTTCCAGCCGGAGATCCGGCACCTGATCGACCAGCTCGGTTCGAGCCGCTGGCGCTCATTCAATCCCTTTGCCCGCACGCAGCAGGTCTCCGCGATCGAGAATGCCATTGCGCAGACGGTGCTTGCCTGCACGGAAATGTCCAACTCCCGCACTGGCGTCCTCATCGTTTTCGAGCGCGAGATGGCGCTGGACGACGTTGCCCGCACGGGTACGATCGTCGACGCGCGCGTGAGCAGCGAGCTTTTGAAGAATATCTTCTTCGTCAAGGCCGCGATGCACGATGGCGCAGTTATCATGCGCGACGGACGGCTGCTTGCAGGCGGGTGCATGCTGCCGCTGTCTAAAAACGTAAACCTGAGCCGCGACCTCGGCATGCGCCATCGCGCGGGCATCGGCATCAGCGAGAATTCCGATGCGGTCGTCGTCATTGTTTCAGAGGAGACCGGCACGATCTCCGTTGCCATCGGCGGACTCTTAAAGCGCCACCTGATGCCGGAAACGCTCGAAAAGCTGCTCATCAATGAGCTGATCCCGCAGGAACCGGAGCAGCAGGACAATAGATTCCGCGCACGGCTTTTGAAGCTCCTCGGCGCCGGAAAGGGGGACAGTGACGATGAAAAGTAAACGTCGTAAGATCTTTTATGTTGCCCTGTCCGTTCTCATTGCGGCGACAGTCTGGTTTTATGTCAACAATCGGGAATCCGTCACCGTTTATGTCCATGATGTACCGATCGAATTTCTCAACGAGGATACGTCGCTTGCCGACAAGGGGCTGATGCGCATCAGCGGAGAGGAAGAGACAACCGTTGATCTGAAGCTCCAGATGCCGCGCAACGTTGCTTTTTACTTCGACACGAGCGAGCTGCACCTCGTGAGCGATCTTTCCTCTGTCACCTATGCGGGCAAGCAGTCCGTTTCCTACACGATCCTGCTTCCCTCCAACGTCTCATCGAGCAGCGTCAAAATCGAATCGCCGACCATCCGCACCACGCAGGTCGAGATCGGCGAGCTGAGCAAGAAGGACGTCGAGATCCGCTGCAAGGTCGTTGGCAACGTAGCCGAGGGCTATATCGCCGGCACCATTCAGCTTCTTCCCGAAACGCTTGAGGTGCGCGGCCAGCAGACCGATATCATGCAGATCAGCTATGCGCAGATCACGCTCGACATTGAAGATGCGACCGCTACGGTCGTGAAGCTCCTGGATTATACGCTCTACGACTTCAACGATCAGCCTGTTGAGAACAAGAACATCCATCCCATGAGCGAGAGCGTGCAGGTGACGATGCCGGTGCTCAAGGTAAAGGACGTTCCCTTGACAGTGAATTTCATTGAAACCGCAGGCTCGCGGATAGAGAATTTCACCTATTCGCTCAGTTACAGCAGCATCACTCTCTCGGGCGACGCCTCGCAGATGGCTGCCATTGACGAGATCTCTCTCGGTACGCTCGCGCTTGAGGACGTACACGGAAGTGAAACGCTGACCTATGACATTCCCGTTCCTGACGGGATCAACAACTTAAGCGGGATCACAAGCGTCACGCTTTCGATCAGCAGCGGCAGCATCACATCAAAAAACGTCGAGGCAACGCATTTCAGCTACGAAAACTTCTCCGGTGAGCACAGCGTCAGCGTTGTGACCTCGTCGCTGCCCGTCACGCTGCGCGGCCCGGCGAGCGACCTTGACGCCATCGACGGCAGCGAGGTGCGCGTGATCGCCGATCTTTCCGACATTGCCGCAGACAGCGGCAGCTATACCGTTCCCGCCCGCGTTGAGGTGAGCGGCTACGATGTGGGCGCGGTCGGCGCCTATGAAGTGACCGTTCATATCGGCTAAGCTAATCGCAAAAGGAGACAGCATGACTCAGATCGCAACAGTAGAAAAGATCCTCCCCGGCGGCAAGGCGGAGATCTCCGTTCCGCGGAAATCCGCTTGCGGGCATGACTGTGAAGAGTGTGCAGGCTGCGGCGTATCCGGCGCAAGCGTGCGCGCCGTGGCACGCAACGATATTGGCGCGGCAGTCGGGCAGAAGGTCGTGGTGGAGAGCAGCACCAAGCATCTGCTCGGCGTGATGAGCCTTGTGTATCTGCTGCCGATCGTCCTTTTTCTGCTCGGTTATTTTGCGACCGGTTCGCTCTCGAGTGAGGGATTGCGCTACGCGATCGCCATTGCCGCATTCGCAGCCGGCATTATCCCGGCGATCATCTGCGACCGCCGGACAAAAAAGAGCGGCGCGCTGACCTTCACCATCGTGCGTCTTTTCTGATTGGGACAGGCTTATGTTTGGCTACATCAGACCGTCCAAGCCGCGTCTGAGCGAGCAGGACGAGGCGCGTTTTCAGTCCGTTTATTGCGGGCTGTGCCATGAACTCGGGCGGAAGTACGGCTTTTCCGCCCGTTTCGTGCTGAATTTTGACTTTACTTTCCTCGCGATCCTCCTGTCGGGCGCGCAGGAACCGGAATGCGAAAGCTGCCGCTGCGCGGCGCATCCGTGCAAGGCGCAGTGCGTCATGGCACACACCGATGCGTTGGAAACTGCGGCGGACCACAGTCTGGTGCTTGCCTGGTGGCAGATCAAGGATCACATTGAGGACCACGGCTTTTTCAAAGCCATTCCTTACCGTTTGGCATCGCTCTTTCTTCGCCGCGCCTATCGCAAGGCGCGCTCCTGCGTGCCGGAATTCGACGCTTCTGTGCAGCGGCACTTGAAAGATCTGCATGAGTGCGAGCGCGCGTGCTGCGCGTCGATCGACCGCGCAGCGGAGCCTTTTGCCGCATTGATGGCAGACATTGCCGACTGCGTGGCAGAGCCTTCCAGGCAGCGTGTGTTGAAAGAGATCTTCTATCACCTTGGCCGCTGGATCTATCTGGTCGATGCCGCAGATGACTTTGAAAAGGACGCGCATTCTCATTGCTACAATCCGCTGCGTTACCGCTACGAAATCGACGGCGACCAGCTGGACGAGGAAAGCAGGGAAGCCGTCGCACTCTCACTCGACCTTTCCGTACACCGCATGGCGAGCGCTTACGCGCTGCTCGACTGTGGCGTGTGGACGAGCATTCTTGACAGCATTTTCTACGAAAGCCTATACGGGATCGGCAGCGCCGTTCTCCAGGGCGTCTATCATAAGCCCCCGCGCAGGATACACTTCCGCACAAAACCAGAGAAAAACGAGGAAACCGTATGAACGACCCCTATCAGATCCTGAATATCCCGCCCACGGCAACTGACGAGGAGGTCAAGCGCGCTTACCGCGATCTTGCCCGCAAATACCATCCGGACAACTACCACGATAACCCGCTGGCCGATCTTGCGCAGGAAAAAATGAAAGAGATCAATGAGGCCTATGACCAGATCCAGAAGCAGCGCAAGGCGTCTTCCGCCGCCTCACAGACCTATTCCTACGGTTACGGCGGCGGGAACAGCTACGGCGGCGCCTATGGCTCCGGCTCGCTCAATCAGGTGCGCATGGCGATCAACCGCGGCGATATCTCGCTCGCTGAGCGTCTCTTAAGCGGCGTGAGCGACCACAACGCGGAGTGGAACTTCCTGATGGGCATTGTGTGCTCGCGGCGCGGCTGGCTGGACGAGGCCAAGCGTTATATGGAGACCGCCGTGCAGATGGAGCCGGGCAATCCGGAATACCGGAATGCGCTTGCCTCGCTGACAGGGACGGGCTACCGGCCAAACGGGTTCCGTTCGGTTCGCACCTCCGGCTTCGACGACAATGTTTGCATGCGCTGCTGCACGGCCTGGGCGTGCTGCACGCTTTTCAGCGGCGGCGGGTGCTATCTCCTGCCCTGCGTTTACTGATGTTATATGCTTTCTTTTTAACTTTATAGATGGAGGAGAACGATCGTGGTCAAAAGTATGACCGGCTACGGAAGAGCCAAAAAGACATTATCCAACCGTGACATCACCGTTGAGGTGCGCAGCGTAAACAACCGCTACCTCGACTGCACGGTGAAGCTGCCGCGCGCCTACATTTTCGCTGAGGACGCCATCAAGAGCCGTGTGCAGAAGGCCATTTCCCGCGGCAAGGTCGATGTGTTCATCAGTATCGATTCGACCGGCGCGGACGAAGAGGTCGTCGCAGTCAACGAAGGGCTTGCGCGCAGCTACCTTGCAGCGTTTGATAAACTCTGCGCGCTCGACGGCGGCAAGCACCTGAACGCCAAATGCGACGTAACGGACTTTGCCCGCATTCCGGACGTGCTGACCGTGACGAAAGCCGAAGAGGATCTTGAATCCCTCGGTGCAGACATCTGCGAGGTGCTTGACGAAGCGCTTGCAGCTTATAACGAGATGCGCGCAACGGAAGGCCGCAAGCTCGCCGAGGACATCGGCGGCCGGCTCACGACCATCGAGACGCTTACCGGCAAGGTCGAGGAGCGCTCGCCAGAAACCGTGCGCGAGTACCGCGAGAAGCTGACCGCGCGCATGCAGGAGGTCCTGCAGAGCACGACCATCGACGAATCCCGCATCCTGACCGAGGCTGCCATCTACGCCGACAAGATCGCCGTGGACGAGGAAACGGTGCGCCTGCGCTCCCATGTGTCGCAGCTGCGCGGCATGCTGCTCTCCGATGAGCCCATGGGCCGCAAGATGGACTTCCTCATTCAGGAGGTCAACCGCGAGAGCAATACCATCGGCTCGAAGTGCAACGATGTGACCATCGCGCGTGATGTGGTCGCGCTCAAGGCGGAGGTCGAAAAGATCCGCGAGCAGGTGCAGAACATCGAGTAAGGGGCGAGGCAAATGAAGCTGCTCAATATTGGATTTGGCAACATGGTGTCCGCCGAGCGTCTGATCGCCGTCGTCAGCCCTGACAGCGCGCCGATCAAGCGCCTCATTCAGGAGTCGCGCGAGCGCGGTATGCTGATCGACGCGACCTATGGGCGCAAAACGGCATCGGTGTTCATCATGGACAGCGACCATGTGGTGCTGTCGGCCATCGCTGCCGACAAACTGATCGCAAGGCTGGGCGTGGAAACGCTCGCCATGGAGGAGGAAGCATAAAGAATCATGTACAAGGGGAAAACATTCATCATCTCCGGCCCGTCCGGAGTAGGCAAGAGCACGGTGCTCAAGGATCTTTTCAAAGATCGTGACGATCTTTATTTCTCCGTTTCTGCCACGACGCGCCCGCCGCGTCCCGGCGAAGTGGACGGCGTCCACTATCACTTTACCGACGTCGACGAGTTCCGCAAGATGATCTCGGAGGACGCCTTTTTGGAGTATGCCGAGTATGTCGGCAACTTCTACGGCACGCCGAAAAGATTTGTCGACGAGGCCATGGAACAGGGAAAGGACGTGATCCTCGATATTGAGGTACAGGGTGCGCTGCAAGTCGTTCATAAGCGCCCGGACGTTGTGCGCATTTTCATCGCGCCGCCTTCCTGGCAGGCACTTGAAGAACGCCTGACAAGCCGCGGCACCGACAGCCCCGAAAAGGTGCAGAAGCGCCTCGTGCGCGCCAAGGTCGAGCTTCAGACCGCCAACACCTATGATTACTTTGTCATCAACGACACGGTAGAACGCGCCGTGCGCGAGATCAACGCCATCATGCTCGCCGAGCACTGCAAGCCCGCCGAGCGCATGGCAATTTTGTCTGAATAAGTTCAAAAAATTAGCCGAGAAGGCAGAAGGAAGTAAACTATTATGATGCTTTATCCCGCTATGAGTCTGCTCAACAAGTATGTTGAGAACCGCTATCTGCTCGTCAATGTGGTCGCGCGCCGCGCCCGTCAGATCGCCGAAGTCGCCGACGAAGAGGGCTATCCTCTCTGCGAAAAGCCGGTCACCACGGCCATCAACGAGGTTGCCGCCGGCAAGATCACGGCAGAACACATCGATACGCACATTGCAAAGTAAATCGTAAAATCACACAAAGGGGGAGACTGTATGACAGAGAAAATGCTTGCTCGCGTCGCAGTCTCTTCCGTTCCTTATGCCGCTGACCGGCTCTACACCTATCTTGTGCCGGAGGAGCTGATCGGCAGCGCTGAGGCCGGCCGCCGCGTGATGATTCCCTTCGGGCGCGGAAACAAGCGCGTAGAGGGCTTTTTGCTCGAAGTCGGTCGGGAGGCCGCCGCGTCGCCGCTCAAGCCCATTGACGCGGTGCTCGATGACGCACCGCTGCTGGACAGCAGGGACATTCGCCTCGTGCGGTGGATGAAGGCGCGTTATTTCTGCACCTATTACGACGCCATCAAGACGATCCTGCCCGGCGGCGTGTGGCTCAAATACCGCGAGCTTTGGCACGTGAACGGAGAGATCGGCGCCGCGGAGGCGCTCTCGTCCGTCGCGCCGGATTCGCTTGAAGAAACGCTGCTGCATGCAATGCTCGGCGCAAAGGAGATCGAGCGTACGGCACTTAATGAGCTGGGTGGTGAGAAAACGGCAAAAGCGCTCCGCTCGCTTGAATCCTGCGGCCTTGCCGTGCGCGAAACAAAGCTCCAACAGCGCTTACAGGATAAATCCGTGCGCATGGTGTCGCTTTGCGTCAGCGCAGAGGAAGCCCTTGCCGCCGTCGAACCGAAGCGCCGCAGCGCGCCGGTACGCTATGCGGTGGTCGAGCTTTTAAGCCGTGAGGGCAGCCTAACGAGCAGCGAGATCGGCTACTACACGGGCGCGACGATGCAGACGCTGCGCGGCCTTCAAAAAGCAGGTCTTGTCGAATTCTCCGAGCAGGAGGTGCTGCGTGTCAGCCGCTATGACGACGCGCCCACACACGAAGCGATCACGCTGAATGACGAGCAGCAGACGGCCTATGACGGCTTATGCACGCTGCTTGGCCATGAAGGCGGCAGTGCCGCATTGCTGCACGGCGTGACTGCCAGCGGCAAAACGCAGGTCTACCTGAAACTCATCGAGGAAGCGCTGCGCCGCGGAAAAAGAGCCATGCTGCTCGTGCCGGAGATCGCGCTCACACCGCAGATTCTGCGCCGCTTCACTGCTCAGTTCGGCGATGATGTTGCGATGCTTCACAGCGCGCTGCCGCTCACGGAACGCTACGACCAATGGAAGCGTATCCGCCGCGGCGAGGTGCATGTTGTGCTTGGCACACGCAGCGCTGTGTTTGCGCCGCTGCCGGACATCGGCCTCATTATCCTCGACGAGGAGCAGGAGACAAGCTACCAATCTGAAAATCCGCCGCGCTATCACGCGCGCGACATTGCCCAGTTCCGCTGCGCGCAGAATGACGCGCTGCTGCTGCTCGGTTCGGCAACGCCGACGATTGAAACGGCCTATGCCGCAAAAAGCGGGCGCTATCAAGTGTTTTCCCTTCACAAGAGATTCAATGATCTGCCGCTGCCGGAAGTGTACATTGCCGATATGCGGGAGGAGCTGCGGCATGGGAACGAGACCTCGATCGGTCATGCGCTGCGCGCAGAGCTTGCAAAAAACATCGATCGCGGGGAGCAGAGCATTCTCTTTCTCAACCGGCGCGGCAGCGCAAGAATGCTGCTGTGCGGCGAATGCGGTCATGTACCCGAGTGCCCGCGGTGCAGCGTTCCGATGACCTATCACTCGGCAAACGAACGGCTGATGTGCCACTACTGCGGGCATTCGGAAGCCGTAATGACCCGATGCAGCGAATGCGGGGGACTGATGAAGCGCGTCGGTTCCGGCACGCAAAAGGTCGAGCAGGAGCTTTTGGCTCTCTTTCCAAATGCGAAGGTGCTGCGCATGGACGCCGATACTGTCGGCGCGCCGCGCGGACACGAAGCGCTGCTGCGCGAATTTGAAGAGGAAAAGATCCCCATTCTTCTCGGCACACAGATGGTCGCCAAGGGACTGGATTTTGAAAACGTGACGCTCGTGGGCGTGCTGGACGCAGACCTCTCGCTCTACGCGCAGAATTACCACGCCGCTGAGCGGACGTATAGTCTGCTGGCGCAGGTCGTCGGCAGAGCCGGGCGCGGTGAGCGGCCGGGGCGCGCCGTTATCCAGACCTATCACCCCGAAAATGAGGTCATTCAGTCTGCCGCCAGGCAGGACTATGAAACCTTTTACCAAAATGAGCTGCGCATGCGTGCCCTGCGGCGCTATCCGCCATTTGCCGACCTTTTCACGTTGACGATCTCGGGGCTTGAAGAGCTGCGCGTCATCGCTGCCGCCCGTACCCTGTGCGATGCGCTGCGCTGCGTCTGCTCCCAGCCGCCGCTCAAGGAGCTGGAGGTCGAAGTGCTCGGCCCTGCGGGTGCGCCGGTCGTGAAGGTCAACAACCGCTATCGCTACTGCGTGTATCTCTGCGGAAGAGGCAGCAGCGTGCTGCGGCGCACAGTCAGCGAATATTTGCTGGCTTTCTACGCAAGAAAAGAAAACCGCGGTCTCGACATTTTTGCCGACTGCAATGCTTTACAATAGAGAAAAGAGGACAACATTATGGCTATTCGCAAGATTCATGAAGTGGGCGACCCCTGCCTTGCCAAGGTCTGCCGCCCTGTGACGGAATTCAACGACAGACTCCACGAACTGCTCGACGACATGGCGGAAACACTGGAAGAGGCCGGCGGCGTCGGCCTTGCCGCGCCGCAGGTCGGCATTCTGCGCAGAGTCTGCATCGTGGAGGACGAGCAGGGCGAGCTCATCGAGCTCATCAACCCCGAGATCATTAAGACCGAGGGCGAACAGACGGGACTTGAGGGCTGCTTGAGCGTGCCGGGCAAGTACGGCATCGTCACGCGCCCGATGATCGTGCGCGTGCGCGCGCAGGACCGCTACGGCGCAACCTTCGAGGTCGAAGATGAAGAACTGACCGCGCGCTGCTTCTGCCATGAGATCGAGCATCTCGACGGTCACCTCTACACCGAGCATTGCAAGATTCTCAGCGAAGAGGAACTGGAAAAGTATCTCCGCGAGCAGGAAAAGGAGCTGGACGAGGAATGAGGATCGTCTTTATGGGTACGCCCGACTTTGCGCGCACGATCCTGGAGCGTCTGGTCACTGACGGGCATGAGATCTGCGGCGTTTTCACGCAGCCGGACAAGCCGCGCAATCGGAACAAAGTAACGCCAAGCCCTGTAAAGGAATATGCCTTGACGCAGAATCTCCCCGTTTTTCAGCCGGTGACGATGCGCGACGGCACGGCGCTCGAAGATATTAAAGCGCTTGCGCCCGACCTTGCGGTCGTTGCGGCATACGGGCGCATCCTGCCTGAAGAAATACTCTCTCTGCCGCCGATGGGCTGCATCAATGTGCATGCGTCCATCCTGCCGAAGTATCGCGGCGCGGCGCCCATCAACTGGGCCATCTTAAACGGCGATAAGGAAACGGGCGTGACGATCATGCACATGGCCAAAGAGTGCGACGCGGGCGACATGATCTTAGTGAAAAAGCAGCCCATCCGCCCCGATGAAACGGCGGAAGAGCTTTTCTCCGACCTTGCCGCGCTTGGCGCGGACGCCATCAGCGAGGCCATTGAGCAGATCCGGAACGGCACGGCGCAGCGCGTGCCGCAGGACGCTGAACAGGCGACCCACGCCCCCATGCTCTCGCGCGAGCTTTCGCCCATCGACTGGACGAGAAGCAGTACGCAGATCATCGATCAGATCCGCGGACTTATCCCGTGGCCCTGCGCCGCGGCAAGCGTTCTCGGCGCAAACACGAAAATTTTCCGCGCCGTGCCGCTGGGGGAGACCAAGGACGCGCCCGGCACGCTGCGCGCGGTGAAAAAGGGAATTGAGGCCGCCTGCGGCGACGGCAAGAGTATCCTCATCACCGAATTGCAGCAGGAAGGCGGCAAACGCATGGCCGCAAATGCCTTTTTGAACGGCAAACGCATCGCCGCGGGGACGATCCTTGATGCGTAAGGGAACAACTGCGAACGCGCGCGAATGCGCGCTCTCCATTCTGGTCGCCTGCCGCCGCAACGGCGCGTGGGCGGACGCCGCACTCAAGGCACAGCTCGGCAAGTGCGCGCTGAGCGCGCCCGACGCGGCGCTTTGCAGCCGCATCGTCTACGGCGTGATGCAGAACGAGTTGCTGCTGAACTGGTACGTAAGCGCCTATTGCTCGCAAAAGCTTGAGAAATTGCAGCCGCCGCTCGCCGATATTCTGCGCATCGGCGCATATCAGATCTTATTTTTGGACAAAGTGCCCGACCATGCCGCCGTGAGCGAGTCGGTGGAGCTTTGCCGCACGAATGGCAGGAGCGCCGCAAGCGGGCTTGTCAATGCGGTTCTGCGCAAGATCGCGCAGAACAAGTCAAACCTTCCGCCGCTGCCGGAGGAGCGGACTGCGCGCCTCAGCATTGCTTACAGCCACCCGCAGTGGCTGGTGAAAAAGCTCATTTCGCTCGTGGGCGCGGAGGAGGCGGAAGCCTTCCTTCGCATCGACAACGAAGCAGCCCCCCTCAGCGTGCAGCTTAACCCGCTCAAGACGAGTGAAGCCGCGCTGACGGAAGAATTGCGCGGCGAAGGCGTCGGCGTCACGCCGCACGCATGGGTCCCCGGCTGTCTGGAGCTTTCCGGCACGGGAGATCTGACGACGCTCAGCGCCTTCTACAACGGGCGCTTCACCGTGCAGGACGCGGCGGCGCATCTCATTGTCTGCGCCGCGGATTTTGCGCGCGGACAGAAGGTGCTGGACGTTTGCGCTGCGCCGGGCGGCAAGTCGTTTGCCGCGGCATTTGCCATGGAAAACGAGGGGAGCATCCTCTCGTGCGATTTGCATGAAAACAAGTTAAAGCGCATCCGCGAGGGTGCGCAGCGCCTCGGCATCACCTGCATCGACACCGTCTGCGCCGACGGCCGCACCTTCCGTGAGGAGTGGGCGGGGCAGTTCGACACGGTCGTGTGCGATGTGCCGTGCTCGGGGCTTGGCATCATTCGCAAAAAGCCGGATATTCGCTATAAGGACGCACGGGAATTCGCCGCGCTGCCGGAGATCCAGCGTGCGATCCTTTCTAACAGCGCCCGCTATGTCAAAGCGGGTGGCCTTCTCGTCTACTCGACCTGCACGATCCTGCCCGAGGAAAACAAGCGGGTGACGGACGACTTTCTATCCGCGCATCCCGAGTTCACCTATGAGAGCTTTTCGCTTCCGAACGGCGAATACGTGCCGGGGCACATCACGCTCTGGCCGCAGCGCAGCAATACGGACGGATTCTATCTCAGCCGCATGAGGAGAAGAACGCATGACTGACTTAAAGTCGATGACATTGGAAGAGATCACGGTCGCGCTGCGCGCGATGGGTGAGCCGCAGTTCCGCGGCAAGCAGGTCTTCACCTGGCTGCATCGCGGGATCACCGATTTTGATCAGATGATCAATATTCCCAAATCTCTGCGCGAAAAACTGCAGGCAGAGTATACGCTTACCGTGCCCACAGTTGCACGCAAGCAGGAGTCGAAGCTCGACGGAACGATCAAATATCTCTGGGAGCTTTCTGACGGCAACTGCATCGAAACGGTGCTGATGTCCTATCATCACGGCAACACCGTCTGCATTTCCTCGCAGGTCGGCTGCCGCATGGGCTGTAAGTTCTGCGCCTCGACACTCGCAGGCAAGGTGCGCGACTTACGGCCCTCTGAAATGCTCGACCAGGTGCTCTTTACGCAGCTCGATTCCGGGCGAGAGATCTCCAACATTGTGCTCATGGGCATCGGCGAGCCGCTCGACAACCGGGCGAATGTGCTGCGGTTTTTGGAGCTCATCAATCACCCCGACGGCATGAATATCGGCATGCGGCACATTTCGCTCTCCACCTGCGGCGTGGTGCCGGGCATCGATGCGCTCGCGGAGGACAACTTGCAGCTCACACTATCCGTTTCGCTCCACGCGCCCGACAGCGCGACGCGCAGCCGCATCATGCCCGTGAACAAAGCCTACGACGTGGAAGAGCTGTTTGCTGCCTGCCACCGCTATTTTAAGAAAACCGGCCGCCGCATCTCGTTTGAATACGCGATGATCGACGGCGTGAACGACCACGACTGGCAGGCGGATCTGCTGGCGCAGAAGATCCGCGGCATGCCGGGGCATGTGAACCTGATCCCCCTTAACGACGTGGTCGAGAGCGAGTTCAAGCCCAGCCGGCGCGTTGCCGCATTCCAGAAGCGCCTCGAGTCCCACGGCCTGACAGCGACCGTTCGCCGCAGTCTCGGCGGCGACATTGACGCCAGCTGCGGACAGCTGCGGCGCAAAGAAATGAAAGCAAGAGAGGAAGCAACCCCATGAATGTCTGCGGAAAAACCGACGTCGGCCTGCGGCGGCATGAAAATCAGGATACCTTCGCCGTAGAGCAGGGCGAGAAGCTGCTCATCGCCGTCGTGTGCGACGGTATGGGCGGCGCCGAAGGCGGACAGATCGCAAGCTCCCTTGCGGTGGAGACCTTTATGAAGGAGATCCGCGCGCTGCTCCGTGCGGACATGACCGCCGGGCAGCTGCGCGAGCTTGCTTCATTCTGCGTGGCTAAGGCCAATACGGCGGTCTATCAGCGCGCGCTGCAAGACCCGGCCTATCAGGGCATGGGCACCACGCTTGTCAGCGCGGTCGCAGGGGAGCGCGACGCCGTGATCTGCAACATCGGCGACAGCCGCGCGTATCTCATTCACAACGGCGAGATGACGCGCATCACGCACGATCACAGCGTGGTGCAGACGCTCGTGGAAAATGGCGACATCACCGCCGAGGAGGCGCGCACGCATCCCAACCGCAACCTCATCACCCGCGCGCTTGGTCCCGACGAAACGACGCTCTGCGACGCATTCGATGTTTCGTTCGCGCACGGTGACAAGATCCTGCTCTGCACGGACGGTCTGGTCGTCACGGCGACGGACGAGGAGATCTGCCGCATCGTGTGCGCGGATAAGCGCGCAGAGGAAAAACTCGACGATCTCATTGCGCTTGCCAAGGCGCAGGGTGCGCCGGACAATGTGACGGCTGTACTCATAGAGCATGAATGAAGGAGGTGGGAACCGGTATGAACAATATGATCGGAAAAATGCTCGACAATCGCTATGAGCTGCTTGAAGTGATCGGCAGCGGCGGCATGGCAATTGTCTACAAGGCCAAGTGCCACCGCCTCAACCGGCTTGTGGCGGTCAAGGTGCTCAAGAGCGACCTTGCCGAGGACGCCGATTTCCGCCGCCGCTTCCGCGACGAGTCGCAGGCGGTCGCCATGCTCTCGCATCCGAATATCGTGTCGGTTTATGACGTGAGCCGCGGCGAAACGGAATATATCGTCATGGAGCTGATCGACGGCATCACGCTCAAGCAGTATATGGAAAAGCGCGGCCAGCTCAACTGGCGCGAAGCGCTGCACTTCATCACACAGATCATGAAGGCGCTCGCGCACGCGCATTCGCGCGGCATTATCCACCGCGACATCAAGCCGCAGAACATCATGGTGCTGCGCGACGGCAGCGTCAAGGTCGCTGACTTCGGCATCGCCTGCCTTGCCAACTCTGCAAACACACTCACGCAGGAGGCGCTCGGGTCGGTGCACTATATGTCGCCTGAGCAGGCGAGGGGCGACCGTACGGACGCGCGCTCAGACATTTACTCCGCAGGCGTGGTGCTCTACGAAATGCTGACGGGCCGGCTGCCCTTTGAGGGCGACAGCGCCGTTTCCGTCGCCATTCAGCATTTGTCCTCCGTGCCGCTCTCTCCGCGCGAGATCAATCCCGACGTGCCGGAGGCGCTGGAGCTCATCTGCATGAAGGCCATGGCATCAGAGCTCGAAAAGCGCTATGCTTCGGCAGATGAAATGCTCGCAGATCTGGATGAATTCCGCAAGAATCCGGAGGTCGACCTTGATTTCACCATCGAGGATCTGCACCGCGAGACCGTGGACGAGCCGACGCAGTATATTCCCGCCGTGCATGCCGTTTCGAACAGGGCGCAGCCCGTTCCGGAAGAGGAGGACGATGACGATCCCCCGCGCAAGAAGGATCTGCGCCGCGTCTTTGCCATCGCCGCTTCGGCGGTCGTTGCCGTTGCGATCATCGTGCTGCTCTGGCGCGCGATCTTCAGCGATCTTTTCGACAGCGAACAGAAGCCGACGGAATATGTGGTGCCGCATCTCGTCGGTATGACCATCGACGAGGCAAACGAGAATGAAAATGTGAAAGGAATCTTCGTGATCGAACAGATCGGTCAGCGCGCGAGCAGCAAATATGCCGAGGGGCAGATCATTGAGCAGTCGCCCGAAAAGGGGAAGATCGTGAAAGGCAACCGCACGATTTCGGTCTTTGTCAGTTCCGGCGCAAAGACGGAGAAAATGCCGAATCTCATCAATCGGGAGTACCGTGACGCGGCGCTCCAGCTCACGAATCTCGATCTCGACCTCATCGTAAGCGACCCGGTCGAGGAATACAGCAGCATCACAAAGGGCTATGTTATCCGCACGATCCCCGAATACGGCGAAACGCTCAACATAGGCGACACTGTCACGCTCGTTGTCAGCAAGGGGGAGGAGCCTAAGCCGGTAACGGTGCTCTCCTTCATCGGCATCGACATTGAGATCGTCCGCCAGCAGGCCACACAGTCCGGCCTTGTCGTCGGCGAGGTGACAACCCGCGCGTCCAACCAGCCCTACGGCACGGTCATTGAGCAGAGCATCAGCGACGGCACGTCGGTGGACACGGGTACGACCATCAACTTCGTCATCAGCGAAGGCCCCGCCATGCCGGATTATGGCGATGCCTCGACCTCCGGAGGGGAGCCGCAGCCGTGAGAGGAAGAATACAGCGCGCGCTGAGCGGCTTTTACTACGTCAAATGCGCGGACGGGCAGCTCTATACCTGCAAGGCGCGCGGCAAGTTCCGCAAGGAAGGCGTTTCGCCGCTCGTAGGCGATGACGTCGAATTCTGCGAAGTGCCGGGCGGCGAGGGGCGCATCGACGAGATCCTGCCGCGCAAAAACAGCTTCGACCGGCCGAGCGTTGCCAACATCGACCAGATGGTCATCGTCTGCTCGCAGGCCATTCCCAAAACCGACCCGTATCTGGTCGACCGCATGACGGCCATCGCCGCGCTCAAGGGCTGCGAGGTGCTCATCTGCATCAACAAGTGCGATTTAGACCCCGCGGATACGCTGCGCGAATACTATGCATCCGCAGGCTTTCGCACCGTCTGTGTCAGCGCAGAAACAGGCGACGGCATCGAGCTGCTTCGCGCCCAGCTTGTCGGACGGCTCTCCGCCGTAACAGGCAACTCCGGCGTCGGCAAGTCGAGCATTCTCAATGCACTCGATCCCGCCATGTCGCTCAAAACGGGAGAGATCAGTCAGGCGCTCGGACGCGGACGACACACAACGCGCCATGTTGAGCTCTATGAGCTGCCCTGCGGCGCGGAGATCATCGACACACCGGGCTTTTCCTCGTTCGAGACGACGGGGCTCAATTTGGAGCTCAAAGAAAAGCTGCCCGAGTGCTTTTTGGACTTTTCGCCCTACCTTGGCGACTGCCAATTCGTCGGGTGCAGCCACACAAAGGAAAAGGGCTGCGCCGTGCGTGAGGCCGTGAAGGACGGAAAGATCGTCAAGGGACGGCACGAGAGCTACTGTCGCTTGTACGACGAACTCAAGGATCTTCGTGAATGGAACGCGGGGACGGAGGGACGCGGCAAGCGCGGCCCGGGCAATCAGAAATGATTAAAATATGAGAAAAGGCCGGGCAATTTTTTGCCCGGCCTTTTCTAACTTTATTGTAAACCATTCTTGCTATACAGGTTTCTATATCTCAGCCATTCTATGCGCTCAGTCCTGAAAGAGCGGCGTGGAGAGGTAGCGGTCGCCAGTGTCGGGCAGGAGAACAACGATGGTCTTGCCCTTATTCTCGGGGCGCTTGGCAAGCTCGATCCCCGCCCAGACCGCTGCACCGGAGGAAATGCCAACGAGCACGCCCTCGCTGCGGCCGACAAGTCTGCCGGTGGCAAAAGCGTCGTTATCTGCCACGGGAATAACCTCATCGTAAACAGTGGTATCCAGTACCTCCGGCACGAAGCCCGCGCCGATGCCCTGGATCTTGTGCGCGCCCGCGCTGCCCTTGCTCAGAACAGGGGAGGACGCAGGCTCCACGGCGACGACCTTGACAGAGGGCTTGCGTTCCTTGAGGAACTTGCCTGTACCGGTCAGCGTACCGCCGGTACCGACGCCCGCAACAAAAATGTCAACTTCTCCGTCGGTGTCAGCCCAGATCTCGGGGCCGGTGGTTTCATAGTGTGCCTTCGGGTTCGCGGGATTGACAAACTGCCCGGCGATAAAGCTGTTCGGCGTCTGCGCGGCGATCTCCTCGGCCTTGGCAATGGCGCCCTTCATGCCCTTTGCACCATCGGAGAGGACAAGCTCCGCGCCGTAGGCCTTCATCAGTTGGCGGCGCTCAACGCTCATGGTCTCGGGCATGACGATGATAATGCGGTAGCCGCGCGCGGCGGCAACAGAGGCAAGGCCGATGCCGGTATTGCCGGAGGTCGGCTCGATGATGACGGAGTCGCTCTTGAGCTTGCCGCTCGCCTCCGCGTCGTCGAGGATGGCCTTGGCAATGCGATCCTTGACAGAGCCTGCGGGGTTGAGATATTCAAGCTTTGCAAGCAGCTTTGCTTCGAGCTTTTCCGCCTTTTCAATGTGAGAAAGCTCCAGAAGCGGCGTGCCGCCGATCAGCTGGTCAGCAGAAGTATAGATCTTGCTCATCATCATTTCCTCCTGAACGATGTACGTTCTATATCAAAATTTTATTGTTTGTTTTTGTAAGGGTTTCGGTGGTCGCTGCATCTTATGCTCTGCCGCGGCGACATCGGAACGGGTGAAAGAAATAAGTCACGTTCATTACCAACCTTTCAAGTAGGTATGTTGGGATTATATGATGAGATCTTTGATTTGTCAATGGGAAATTGACCAAAAAATCAGTTGAACTCCTATAAACCGTGTACTATAATAGGAATATCATAAGTTGATCAAGGCCAGCCCCGGTTTTCCTTTCAACAAATCAGCAGAAAAGGTGTGAATCGTAATGATGATCTCAACCAAAGGCCGCTACGCGCTGCGCGTGCTCATCGACATGGCCGAGCACCAGACGGACGGGTACATTCCGCTCAAGGAGATCGCCAAGCGGCAGGGCATCTCGGAAAAGTACCTTGAAAGCATTGTAAAGCTGCTCGTCAAGGGCAGCGTGGTGGAGGGCATGCGCGGCAAGGGCGGCGGCTACCGCCTGTGTAAGAGTCCTGACCAATTCACCGCCGGCTATATCCTGCGGCTGATGGAGGGCTCGCTCGCCCCGGTCTCCTGCCTGGATTCCGGCAGCGCGCCTTGCGAGCGCGCGTCGGAGTGCCGCACGCTTTCGCTCTGGGCGGGGCTGAACGAAGTCATCAACAAGTATCTCGACCAGTACACGCTGGCAGATCTCCTGCGCGAGGACGACGGGTTCGATTATGTGATCTGATCCTGCGCTGTGCAGGGGCAATGCATAAAAAAGGTGGAGTCTCTTAGAATGAGGCTCCACCTTTTTTTAACTTCACAGGGAGGGATATTCCCGCAGACGGGCGCTCACTCATGCAGCTTCTGCGAGGCAATGTAGAGCGGGATCGCCGCAAGCTGAGAGACGACCGACACCGCTACCATCGCAGGGACACTGACATCATACAGCACGCCGAGCAGCCAGCTGCCCAAAAACCAGAAAATGCCGAACGAACACTCAAAAATGCCATAGCCCGTGGCGCGGCTGGCCTTTGGCACTATGCTGGTAACTGCGGCTTTCAAAATGGATTCCTGCGCGCCCATGCCGACGCCCCAGAGCGCAATGCCGAGCAGCAGCATCGGCACGCTGTCCGCACGAAAGACGAAAATGGCAAACGGGGCAGAGAGAAGCGTGGACCACACGAGCGCGCGCACCCCTTTTTTATCGTATATCATGCCGAAAACAAGCGCCGCGACCGCGTCAACGAGCATCGCCCCGGCGTACAAAAGCGGCAGAGAACCGCTGCTGACGAGCGAGGTCGTTTCGGCAAGGCCGGCGGCAAGCTGCGTGTAGGTGCGCGAGACATGCATGATGATGATGGAATAGTCGATGAAGCCGAAGGCAAAGAGGCTGATGCCCGCGATATAGAGCACGAATTCCTTTTTCATTTGGAAGGGGACATATTCCTTCGGTTCAGGCTCAAAGCGTTCGGGATTCGGGAACTTCATGCGCGTGAAAAGCAGCAGCAGGATCGTGATCGCCCCCGGAATGGCAAGCACGGCAAAGCAGCGGGAATAGACCGCAAAGGTCGTGCCATCGGTCTGAAAGAGCATCACGAGGTAGAGCAGCACCGGGCCTGCGAACGCACCGATCTGGTCGAGTACCTCCTGAATGCCGAAGCTCTTGCCCACGCCCTCCTGCGAGGCGGCGAAGGACATGATCGTGTCCTTTGCCGGCTTTTTGATGGCCTTGCCCATGCGCTGAATGATGAGCAGAGCGCAGGCCCACATCCAGCCGTGCTCGCCGACGAGCGCCAATGCGGGAACGGCCAGTACATCGAGAAGATAGCCGAAGATCGTCATCGGCCAATAGCGCTTCGTCTTGTCCGTCAGCTTGCCGAACACATAGCGCATCGAGTAGCCCACGAGCTCGCCGAGTCCGGACACAAAGCCGATCATGCCCGCGCTCGCCCCCAGCAGGGAAAGATACGCGCCGCGAATGCTGGACGCACCTTCGTGCGTCATATCGGAAAACAGGCTCACGATGCCAAAGAGCACGATAAAGGTCATCGCCTGCGACCATTTCTTTTTCTCCTGCTTCATCTTCTTTCATCCTCTTCCTGAAAATGTGATCACACAAGTAAAATCATGATAGGCGCTGTTGCCGCGCAATGTCAATAGACAGAGACGCGTCAAAGCCCAAAGCAGGCGTTCTTTTCCTGCTGTACCGCAGCAAAAAGGAAGCGCAGGCAATACAGCCTGCGCTTCCTTTTTTGTCATATTACAGTTCGATGCTCCGGCAGGGAAGGGACAGCTCCTCGTGCGTAGAAAGCAGCACAATTTTTGTCTCTGCCGCGCGCAGGATCGCGCGCAGCGCAGCCTCGCGGTTTTCCAAGTCCAACCCCGTAAACGGTTCGTCGAGCGCAAGCGCGTCGGACGGCGCGAGCAGCGCGCGGGCAAGCGCCAGACGGCGCTGCATGCCGCCGGAATAGTCGCGCGCCTTCTTTTTTCCCGCATCGCCAAGTCCCAGCTCGCAAAGGAGCGATCGCGCCAAGGAAGCATCATACGCAGTACCGAGGGCAAAGCGAAGGTTTCCCTCCGCATCCAACCCGTCAAGCAGCCGGTTTTCCTGAAAGACCGCCGCCCAACGAAGCGCGGTTCCTTCGATCCTGCCGCGGTCGGGAACTTCCAGACCGAGCAGCACGCGCAGCAGCGTCGTCTTGCCAATGCCGGAGGGGCCAAGCAGGCGCGTCACACCGATGCTGGCAGTAAATGATACATTGTCCAGTACGGTCTTTCCGTCATAGCTCTTGCACAAACCTTCGACCCGCAGTTCCATCATGCCCCCCACCTTTCCGCCATGCTGTCGACAAAATAGAGGAACAGCCGCTCAAAGAGCGCCGAGATCAGCACGATCGCCGCCGTCCAGGCAAAGAGGTCGGCGGTCTCGAAATAGATCTTGGCATGATAGAGCTTTTCGCCGATGGAACCGCCGGAGAGGGCGATGACTTCTGCCGCGGTGCCGGCCTTCCAGCAAAGTCCCAGCGCCGTGCTGACGGCGGAGCGAAAGTAGGGCAGCACCTGCGGAAGATAAATCCCCCGCAGCGTGCGTGAAAACGGCACGCGAAAGACCCGCGCCATCTCCAGCAGGGAAGCGTCCGTACAGCGCACGCCCTCGAGCACATTGAGATACACGGGCGGAAACACCATCAGCGCCGCGATAAAAAGCGGCAGCGTTTTGCTCGACAGCCACACAAGCGCCAAAATGATGAATGATGCCACCGGCACGGTCTTTACGAGCATGACGAGCGGCGCAAGCAGCTCTTCGACGCGGCGATCACGCGCAGAAAGCGCAGCAAGTATGACCGCCAGCACGCAGGAGAGCAAAAATCCACCCAGAATGTGCAGACTCGACAGCCCCACCGCGCGCCAGAACGCCGCCGTCCCCGCCAGTGCCATCAGCCGCGCAAGGGCGGCAAGGGGAGAGGGGAGCAGCAGCGTGCCGTGCGGGTACACCACGTGCAGCGCCATCGCGGCAGCCTGCCAGACGACAAGCCAGAAAACGACCGCCCAGAGACGCACGTTCTGCTTTTTTCCGCGCATGATCATCTCTCCTTTCCTTGAAATACGGCGGCGGGACAGCGCCCGCCGCCGCAGAGAATTTACGCGAAATAGAAGCTGTTATCCGGCATCTCGCCGCCGACAGCGGCGGGAGACGCATTGAAGAGCACCTCTAAATAACCGGGCAGCGCCTCAAGAAGGTCTGCCCCCGTCAGGCAGACGATGTTGCAGTAGGGCAGTGCCTTTTCCGCGACGGCGGCGTCCACGATGCCGTATTCGCCGATGAGCGCGGCGGCATCCGCGGTGTTGGCGTTCACGTAGTCGACGCTCGCAGCGTAGTCCTTCAGAAATTCGTTCACGGCGTCGGGATTTTCCTCCACGACCGCACGGCGGGCAACGATGACGCCCGTGATGAGTGCCGAGCCGTTATCGAGCGCGTCCCATTCAGCATTCAGGTCGAGCGCCATGCGCAGCCCCTCGATCTTGCTCTGCGCCACGGTGACGAAGGGCTGGGGCAGCAGCGCAACGCTCGCCTGACCGGAAGCCAGCGCTGCGACACACTCGCTGTGCTCGCTCTTCCAGTCGATCGTCACGTCGCTGTCGGGATCGATGCCGTTTTCCGCAAGAAGATAGCGCAGGGCGTATTCGGGCGTAGAGCCCTTGCCCGCTGCCACGATGGTCTTGCCCCTCAAGTCGGCTATGGAGTGCACGCTCTCGCCGTTTTCCACGATGTAGAGAACGCCGAGCGTGTTGACCGCCAGCACCTCGATCTCGCCCTCCGTCTTATTGTAGAGCACGGCGGCGAGGTTCGCGGGCACGCAGGCCATGTCGAGCTCGCCCTTGATAAGCGCGGGCGTCACTTCGTCCGCAGAACCGGCAAGGGTAAAGGTATATTCATTGCCAGTCGTTTCGCCACTCTCGCTGTCCTTCATCAGCTTCACAAGCCCCATAGCCGTGGGACCCTTGAGCGCGGCGATGGAGTAGCTCGCAGGGGTAAACTCCTCCTGCTCGGTTTGCTGCTCGTCCTGCGCGTCGGGCTCGTCCGCTTTCTGCCCGCAGGCAGCGAGCGAGAAGACGAGCGCAAGCGTCAGGCACAAAGTCAAAATGCTTTTGAGGTTCTTTTTCATTGGTTTCCTTCCTTTCCGATACTGTCCTCGGGCGCATAGACCGTTTTGGCGGTGATGCCGTCCAGACGGCCGATCTTTCCCGACAGGGCGGAGATGACGTTGCCCGGCGCATCGAGCGCGACGCTGATGATATTCACGCCCTTTTCACGGTAGGGTACGCCCATACGCCCGATGATATACTGCCCATACCGGTGCAGCAGCTCGTTGAACGGCTGAACGGAGCTCCCCTCGCGGACGATAACAGCCAGCACGGCGACTCTCGTTTCCATAAACGCATTCTCCTTTGTAAAATAAATCATCCCTTCCGCCGTTCAGCAGAAGGGATGGAAACAACAAGCTCAGCGCAGCAGTGCTGCACCTTTGATTTTCCCTCTTCTTCCGGCTCGGAGCGTATCCTTGCTGTCAGAACGGTAGAATGAATTTTTTGCCGCCGGTCAGATGTGTCTTTCCTTAGGCAAGGCGATAATACCATAGTTTTTTTTTGCCGTCAAGCGGTGAACGAAGTAAAGAGCGCGTTTGGCAAATCTCTGTCCAACGCGCTCTTTGCATTTTTTATTTGTCGAAGCTCGGGTTCACATAGTAGACGTTTTTCTCGTTCAGGCGATCCTTGGCAAGCCGCAGTCCTTCGCCGAAGCGTACAAGATGGAGTAACTGTACTTGCTTAAATGCGCCATTCGATTTTGATGGAATCGCTGGTCGCATAGATGACGCGGATGAGTTGGTCTACCGTCTGCCGCTTATCATCGAAGCTCAACTCGTCCCACATAGTCAGGTGATTATAGATCTCCGTATAGTCCGCTTCCTTGTGCAGCTTCAATTCAGAGATACGCTTCATCAGCTCTTGCTTTTTCCCATCCAGTTCTTTGACGCGCCCACTGATGTAACGAAACAGGGTATCGTCCGCAGCCGACAGGCGATCCATCAGAGAGCCAATCTCAGTCTCAACTTGCGTAAGTTGAACATTCAACGCCGTTAGCTCGGGGTTAATGTAATTTCCTTTACACCTTCTGAGCGTTTTGAACTGAGCCATCTTTTTGCGCATTTCATTGTAGATGATTTGTTCAAACTCATCGGTATAAATCGTTCCGGGACCCTCGCAGGCTTTGGAGTTCATTTTGTTCGAACAGAGGAGGTAGCGGGAGCGTGTGGTCGAGTAGTGCTTATCCACCAAAGCGTACCCGCAGATGCCGCATTTGATCTTTCCCGCCAGCCATGTGTTCTTGGCTTTCTGATATGGCTTGATCTGCTGCGCTTCCAGACACTTTGCACGGCATTTCAGCCATAGGTCGGAGGGAATGATGCCCTCGTGTGGAGCCAGCACCAAATGGTTGCCTTCTAAATTCATTTGCTTGCGTCCTACGGAGTCCTGTCCCTTGTAGTAGTAGCATCCGTTCGTGCCGATAAAGTCACTCGGATCGTTTGCCATGATCGCGCCTTGGTCACGATAGAACTCATAGACGGATAGATCCGCACGGACATAGATGGGATTCCTGAGAACATCCGCAAGTCGTGTGCGTCCCCACGGCTTTCCGTTTTTGAGAATGCCGTGGGCTTGAAAGTAGCGGATAATGTCACCGTAGGAGCATTCCGGCTTGGAGTAGAGCTCATAGATCAACCGAACCTGTTCCGCTTCCTCCGCGTTGATCTCATACATAGAGGTCTTAATACCCTCGATGGTCGTCGGGATCAGCCGGAATCCATACGGAACTCTGCCGCCCATATAGAAGCTCTTTTGACTGCGGGAGTAGTAGGCATCCGCCACACGCTTTTGAATGGTTTCCCGTTCCAACTGCGCGAATACAATGCAGATGTTGAGCATGGCGCGTCCCATGGGCGAGGAAGTGTCGAACTTTTCTGTCGTGGATACGAACTCGACCCTGTGCTTTCCGAATTTCTCCATCATATTAGAGAAGTCGAGGATAGAACGGCTGATGCGGTCCAGCTTGTAAACAACGACCTTACCGATCATTCCGTTTTCGATGTCGTTCATCATTTCCGCAAAGGCGGGACGGTCTGTATTTTTACCGCTGTAACCTCTGTCGGTATAAACCTTATACTGTTCACCTCTCATTTCGTACTGGCAGAACTCGATCTGGCTTTCGATAGAAATGCTATCGGCTCTGTCAACGGATTGTCTTGTGTAGATTGCGTTCATTTTGTAGCTCCTTCCTCACAGAAAAGAGCTGCTGACAGGTACATCATACCGCAGCAGCTCCTAAATAGCTATCATTTTCATTGTGTTTTTCATACTTTATAAAGACCTCGAAAAGACCTTCCTCGATACATCGCCGCTGTTCCATGCACTCCTCGGCGGTAAGCTGTGGGGTAAGGTTTTCAATTCTGATCATATTTTTTCTGCCGGAAATAATGTGCGCGTCACTATCGTAAGTGAAAGGGCGGACAATAATAACTATCACCTCCCGCGGTGCTATCATTTTATTTGCGAGAACCTTGTCCTATGCAGAAAGGGAGAGTCGAAATCCTTCAACTCTCCCTTTGCGTCACATGGTCTGCTGCCATGCATAACTCACCTCGTCCTCGTGGTCATCAGCTTTGTGACCGAGGGCGATTTTCTTTTCCTGTTCTTTTTGCAGTGCCTTTCTGTCGGTGTGGTGCCGCGCAGGCATCACAGGGGCAACAGGCTGGAGCTGCTCCAGACGGTGCCCAAGCCCCACCAGAGCAGAAGCAGTGCTGCCGCCGCCATTAGCAGAGAGATCAATGCCTGAATACTGATGTGTGGTAGATGCAGTCTGGGAAGTCTGATTCTGTGCAGAGAAAAAGAATTCTCTTTCGGCTTCCCAGCCTGTTCGCTCATCTGCTCCAGATGCCGTACCGTCTTCAGCAGATCGTCCAGCTGCGTCCGTGTGGGAAGCCGCGACATCTGCCTGCTGATGCGCTCCAACAAATCCGTCTGCCGATCCGCATGGTACCACAGTGTATCCAGATCGTTCATCATTCGCTCCCAGTCCGCTTTTGAGGGGCGCGCTTCGGGAGGTGGTGTCGGCGTCGTAAGTTCTGTCTGCTGGGGGTTGCGCTGCTTGATTTCTTGCAGAGACAATCTCTGCTCTGATTCTGAATTCACGTTCCATGGCCTCCTTGCAATACTTTTCCTCATGCAGTTTGTTGCCGCGGCACTTTAGTCCGTCCGGCGTGGTGTAGGTGATGTACTTGCGCCCGTTCTCCCACCTCACCTGATAGCCCTCGGACGCCATCAGGGAAACAAAGGCGTCCTTGTCGGCGGCGTATTTCATGCACTCGTCGATGGTGTTCATGAGCCGGAACTTCCAGCTCTCACCTTTGGTGGCGGAGCGGTACTCTCTTGCCCCAAGTCCTTGCGTCTTTGCTTCCTGTCTTGGAAGGACAGACAATCCATGCGCCGCGCAAAGCTCATCTGAGATGGGGCGCAGCCTTGCCAGCGTCCCCGGCCCTTGTCGAAGCATTTTGCCGTTGCCGAAGCAGACGCTATTGACAATAAAATGCGAGTGGATGTGCTCGCGGTCGATGTGGGTGGCGATGAGCACCTCGCTCTCCGGCCAGGCCCTCGCCGCGAACATCTTTGCAAGCTCGTGTGCCAGCTCACCAGTGACCGGTTCGCTTGGAGCGAAGGACTGCACATAGTGATAAAACCAGACAGGACTTTCTTTGCGGTGCATGGCGCGGGTGGTGAGAAATTCCCGCACAGCAAGCGGTGGGGTACAGTTCTGTCCACTGACCAGATGCTGTCCATTCTCCTGCATCGTCTTATTCGCCTGTGCAACATATGCGGCAACACCGCCCAGCGCACCGGCAGACTGCTTTGCGTATTTAATAAATGTCACCGTTGCCATCAGCGCTGCTCCCGGCCCGCAAGTGTACACAGGCCAATATAGTTCTTCTCCAGTGCGGCACAGGTGCTGTCCAAATTGACCGTCGAGATGCGGCCCTCGCGGGCCAGAATGGCCAGCTGATTGAGGCTGCGTCCAACGCCTTTAAGTTCGTGGGTATAGTCCCTTAGTCCGTCCACTGTCACGACCTTGTGCCGCAGAGCGGCGGCGCGGACATAAGCCCCTATAGTCATCTGCGCGGCATCCGCCTTTTCCGAAATGCTCTGGTACTGTTCCTGCGTTAGCCGCAGAGTGATCCTGACATCTTTTTTCTGTTTCATAGTATCCTCCTTTTACCGGGTGCGGGGCAGCGCCCCGCAAAACTTCCGCCGTCCATCCGACAAAGTCGGACGGACGCTCTGCTTGCCGTCGCCGCCACCTGAGTGGGCGACGATTCCCGCGTCCCGCGCCGTGTGCGGTAAACAGCTCTCGGCGTGTACACCACCACCCCAGCCCCGAACCGCGCACACAGTGGCTCACAGGGCGAAACACGGGGCGTTCTCACCGCCTGAGACATCGGCAGGGTCGATAGGGTCAACAGCTTGGGTACCCTGTGCATCGTCACTTTCGGCACGGCGCAGCTCAATGAGCCGCTTGCCGTTGCTGCGGCGCACCACGGCGGAAATACCGATTTTGCTTAGTGCGGCAACGCTTTGCAGGATCAGACGGGATACCTTTTTCGGCGTGATGCCCTCGCTGCCCGCAGGGTCGATCTGCGCGGACAGCTCCGTGGGAGTGCCGATAAATTCCGCGCGGTCACGCATCAGCTCAGAGAGAAGAATGACGATCCGGCCGCCCAGCAGCTCCGGCTGCGTCCGGCTGTCCGACACCAGCTCCCACACATTTTCCGCGTTGCGCTCCAGCGTCAGCTCCCGGTACTCGATGTCGCGCCCGATGCAGGAGAGCTTCGCCTTGCCGCTGCCGCGCTTGTCCTCCACCAGTGTGAAGCTGGAATCCACCGCGCCGCTGATGGCCGTCGTACCGGAGATGCGGCTGAACACATCGTCGGCAAGCTCCTTCCGCAGATGGTGGATCAGCAGAATGGCAATGCCGTGGGTGTCTGCAATGTGCTTCAGCACGGAGAGGTCACGGTAGTCATTGGCGTAGGTGTTGTCATAGCCGGTGCCGCGGATCATTTGCAGCGTGTCGATGATGACCAGCACCGTGTCTGGGTGCTCAGAGAGGAACGCACAGAGTTGCTCCTCCAGGCCCTTGCCAAGGGTGTCGCTGTTGGTGGAAAAGTGGACGCTGGCGGGAGCGTCCTCTGTGATCTCGAACAAACGGTTCTGGATGCGGAGGGTGGAGTCCTCCAAGCAGAGGTAGAGCGTGGTACCCTGTTTCACGCCCATGCCCCAGACGGATTCGCCCTTCGCCACCGTGACCGCCAGCCACAGCGCCAGCCAGGATTTTCCCACCTTGGGCGAGCCCGCGAGGATGTGCAGTCCCTGAGAGAGCAGCGTGTCCACCACGAAGTTCAGCGGCGCGAGCGGCTGACTCATCAGCGTTTCTCCGTCGATGGTCAGCAATCGGTTTTCTTTTTTCAATTTCGTTTCCTCCTTAAAAAGTATTGCTCCCACCGGAACGATGAGAGCAAAAAAATACAGAGGGGAGTTACCACGGGACGGCGCGTGGTTTCTTCCCTCTGCTTGTATTGTGGAGGAATTTATGCTATGCTGAGAAAAAGCATGGACAGATTAAAATTCATGTAGGACAGATTTTACCAGGAGGGGCACACATGGAGGGCAGCATCGTTTTCTACACCTATGGCAGTACGCTGGAGCTATACGGTCAGCAGTTCACTGCCGGTATGCTGACCGCCGATCTGCTGAATCTGTCGCCGGACGAATATCGACCCATGAGCAAACGCATGAAGCAGGTCACCAGCCTTGCGGAAGAATATGAGCAGAGCGGGAGCATAGAGCTTTGGTGGAAGCTGAACGAGGAGCTGGCGGCGCTATGCGGAGTGCTGCGCCGCTACGCTGTGTTCCGCCTGCTGCTGGACGAGAGCGAGGACGCTTTCTTCTCTGTCATACGGGAGGTCACGGGGCAGTTCGATTTGTTTCCGAAAGAGGAGCATGAGCCGTCAGAAGAGATACAACGGAAACGACTTGAGCGCGTGGCGAATGAAATCTCCGCGCGCAGTGAAACGGTCAAGGATGTTCCGCTTGACCTGTTCCATCCGAGCGAAGCAGCTTTAGAAAAAGGCGATGCCTTTTATTACGAAATGCTTCGTGCCATCGGTCCTACCAAGGACGCATGGCGTGATTACAAAAAGTACATCCGCCGTTATGAAACATATCTTCACGACATTCGCGCTTTCAACGGTACTATTCGGAATTTCATCAGCTTTAGTCTGTCCAAGCTGAAGCATAACAGCCCAGAGGACTATGCCGCAGCACTCTACGGCTTCTACAATGATGAACGCATTGCGGAAAAGCTCATCGTCAATCCCATCCGCAACAACGGCGACTGCTATACGACCCACGATGCCTACGAGCTTTCCTATGTGCCGCGGCCGCTGCCGGACGGCTCTGTCGCTATCTGTCAGGAGCATGTGACCGACAGCTTGCAGGCACTGATGAAAGCGGATTATATGCTGGCGCTGAACAGTGGGCACAACATCCGCCGCTGCATCATCTGCGGACGGTATTTTCTGCTCAAGAGCGGTGTCCATGCTTTGTACTGCGAAGGGGCGTGTCCCCATGCGCCCGGCTACACCTGCCGGCAGTTCGGCACGGTGGAGTTGCAGAAGGAACTGGCGAAGGACATTCCCAAGGTCAAAGTCAAGGTGACCGCCTTTGCCCGCATCACAAAGGATATGCAGCGGGGTGCGATCTCACAGGAGGACGCAAGAAAAGCCAAGGACTATGTGCGGGATCTGCTCTATGATGCCCTGCGCGACGCGAATATCTCCGTAGAGGCTTTCGAGCAGCGTATTTCCTCTGAGCGCGTTTACCAGCACTGCGGGATCACCAGAACGGCCAATCCGAGGGGCCGTCCGCCGAAGAAAAAGGCGGGTGAGCAAGTATGACCAACGAGCAACTAATTCGCCAATATTATAACGGTGATGAAGCTGCGCTGGAAAAGCTGTACCATAAAAACATCGGTCTGATCCGCGGCATCGCCAAGGAAGCAGCAGCGGAGTTCAACTGCCTGATAATGGAGCAGCATCATCCGAATCAGTGTTCCGCGTATACGAAAACGATTCTGGACGATCTCTGCGGCGAGGGCGCATTGGAGCTACTGACGCGGATACAGAGCAGAGAATATGACGAAAGCCGCGCCGTGCTCACCACCTATCTTTACCCGCATTTGAGGGGGCGCATGATCCGTTGGCTGGAGCAGAACATTGGCTGTATGGCGTTGAGCAAGGACGAGATGACTGCCGTCCGGCAGGCGCAGAGGCTGTATCATGTTGCATGGAAGGATACCGGCGAAATCGCGGAGGAGTTGGGCATCTCCGAGGCTCGTGTCAGCCGGTATGTTCGCTACAACACCCATTTCCTCGGTGTGCATGATCTTGTCCCGGAGGGTTATGACGGCGATCCCTACGAGCGGCTGATGCCGGGGATGCTCTCCGTTTCGGCGGAGCGAGCCGTGTACCGCAAGGTCTGCATCGAACTCCTCCGGGAGCTGTTCGACACCCTGCCGAAGAAGGATAGAGATATTCTCGGCAAGACCTGCGGCGTGTTCGGATACCCGGAGGCAACTTTGAAAGAGATCGGGATGTATCACATGATGAAGGAGTCCGCCGTGGAGAAGGCGAAGAACCGCGCGGTAGAGAAGCTGAGAGAATCCTATCCCGGCAGCAGGCTTCAGGTATGGAGGACTGTTCATCGTATGCTGCGGAGACCGATCCCGCCGCCGGGGGAGGACCGTGAGCTGCGGCGCAATTTTCCGCAGTATGTCCGCGCCTTGGCGGAGGTCTATGGCGTGCTGAACAAGCTATGATCTGACAACATCGTCAATATTGAGCTTCATCAAATTCTGCAAAACCTTTACAAAACTTTTACAAAACCTGCACAGACAGGCTGCGAAAACCGTGCTATACTATGTGCCAAAATCAGAAGCGGTATTTGAAAGAAGGTGTGCACGTTGATAGAACCCATACTCTATCTGAAGCGTCATTTGACTTCTTTTCAAATCATGATCCTCGGCTTTGCGGGTGTGATCCTGCTGGGGGCGCTGGTGCTGATGCTGCCTATCGCCACAGTACAGCGGGTCTGGACGCC
>ERZ773130.821-NODE-821-length-34132-cov-6.577134_pt1 | contig 34132 bp, 30 predicted proteins | sample MGYA00511919_ERZ773130 | MGnify/ENA primary metagenome ERZ773130 (study PRJEB29015, sample SAMEA2737851) | human gut metagenome | biome: human gut; feature: human-associated habitat; material: faeces | place: China | collected 2012 ...
GCCGTAACGGCTCGAGCGGGACGGTCCGTGGGAAGACCGCCCCGCTCGAGAGAAAACAGCAAGATGCTTTCAACGCAAATCAAAAGCCAGAGTTTGCCTTGCTTTGCCAGCAAGAAAATTTTGACAGAGAAGGCAGGAGAATATGAAAAAGAGAGGATCGAGCCTATTTCTGGCGCTGGCCCTGTGCCTGACGCTGCTGCCTGCGGCGGCATTCGCGAATGGCGAGTCTGAAACGCCTACACCGCACACCCACTACCTCTGCGGCAATGGAGAAACGTGCAGCCACGTGGGCGGCCATAATGAGACCGACAAGATCACCTTTACGACGGCGATCACGCAGACTGCGAACGGTAATGTGTATGTTGGCGACGGCACACAGGATCTGTCCTATCAGTGTGTGCTGTCTGAGGGCACCTACTACCTTGCCACCGACCTTGTTCTGGAGGGCCCGCCAACCCTAAAGGAAGTCGGGTGCATCTATATCGATAGTGATGTCACTCTCTGTCTGAATGGCCACACCATTACGATTATAGATGATCGAGATGCGTTTGATATCAGGAGATCTGCGGAAGGCAATCCTCCTACCCTTACCCTGACCGACTGTCAGGGCAGCGGCAAGATCACCCACGGTGCATCAAACGAAATCAAATATCTCGGAAACGGCGTAAGTCTTCATCAAAGCTGCAATTTCATCATGTACGGCGGCAGCATCACCGGCAATAACGCCGCCAGCTTTGGCTCCGGCGGCGTGTGCGTGTACGGCTCCATGACCGTCAGCGGCAGCGTGCGGATCACAGGCAACGTCAAGGGCGGCACGAAAGGCGATGACGGAATTTACACCGGCGGCACGGCCAGCAATGTTCTTCTGATCGGCAGAACGACTATTACCATTGACGCCCCTTTGACAGAAGGCTCGCAAATCGGCGTGACGCTGCATAGCGACCGCGTTTTTACTTCCGGCTGGAGCACGAACATGAGCGATAAGGGGGTTTCTTCCTATTTCATTGCAGACGATAGCAGTTCTACGGTGGCGTTAGAAAACGGCGAGTTGAAGCTGAGCAATCCTCACACGCATAGCTGGACGTATACCGCCAGCGGCGCAACCATCACCGCAACGTGCATAAACTGCGCTGAGAACAACAATACGGATTTTCATGGCGGCAGCGTGACGATCGCTGCGCCCGAAGCGGGTACGCCGACCTACGACGGTCGCCCCAAGGCGGCAGCGATGACGGTCAGCAATGATTGGCTGGGTGCAAGTGCAAACAACATCCGTATTACCTACAAGCAGGGCGGAACGACGCTTTCCGCCGCCCCCACCAACGCGGGTACCTACACCGCCGGCATCACGGTGGGCGAGGGCGAAGGGGCTGTGATCGCCAGCGTGGAGTATACCATCGCAACAAAGGAACTCACTGACCCGACCATTGAAATTGCTTCCGGCAGTGTCTACGACGGCAACGCAAAGACACCCAACGTCACCGTCAAGGACGGCGAGAATACCATTGACCCGAGCGAGTACACAGTGTCCTACGATAACAACGTCAACGCGGGCGAAAACACCGCTACCGTGACCATCACGGACAATGCTAATGGCAACTACACCGTCTGGTACAAGGTCGCGGGCGACGGCAACCACAGCGACACCACGCCCGAGAGCGTCAGCGTGACCATCACCAAGGCGAAAATTGAGATCCCCGCAGCAGACCCGACACAGTTCACCTACAGCGGCGAAGAGCAGACCTACACCCTTGCGGCGAGCGGCCTTTACACCGTTGCGGGCAATGTCCAGAAGAACGCGGGCACGCACACCGTGACCGTGACGCTGAAGGACACCGAAAACTATGTCTGGAGCGACAACACGGCTACGGCGAAGACCTTTGATTTTTTGATCGCCAAGGCGCCGATCACCGTCACCGTCAAGGACAAGAGTGCCTACACCTATGACACGGCGCCCGACCTCTCCAAGCCGGAGCTGGACAAGAATTACACGGTTTCCGGCCTGATCGGTGAGGACAAGCTGACCACCGCGCCCACACTGGCCTACGACCCGGCCACGCCCGACATGACCAGGACCGGCGATGCGGCGAAGATCGTGGCGAGCGGCGCAAGCGCGGGTGAAAATTACGAAATCACCTATGTGGATGGCAAGCTGACTGTTACCTCCCGTCCGTCCTCCGGCGGTGGCAGCAGCTCCGGCAGACCCTCCACCAGCACCGGCAAGACCGATACGACTGTCACCACCAAGCCCGACGGCACCAAGGTTCAGACTGAGACCAAGCCTGACGGCACCAAGATCCAGACCCTCACCGGCAAGGACGGCTCTATCGTCAAGACCACCACCAATCCCAACGGCAGCTCCGTTACCGAGACCAAGGACGCTTCCGGCTCCACCGGCACGGTGAAAACCGACAAAAACGGCCGGACCACGGCGGAGACCACCCTCAGCAGCAAGGCCGTTGAGGACGCCAAGAAGAACGGCGAGGCCGTCAAGGCTTCCGTTGAGGTCGAGGCTTCCCGCGATTCCGACACCGCCCCCGTTGTGAAGGTGGAACTGCCCAGAAACTCCGGCGACACGAAGGTTGAGATCCCCGTTACCAACGTGAAACCCGGCACGATGGCGGTTCTCGTCCACCCCGACGGCACGGAGGAGATCGTCAAGAACTCCCTGCCCACCGAGGACGGCATCCGGCTCACCATGGACGGCAGCGCGACTGTGAAGATCATGGACAACTCCAAGGACTTCATCGACACCCGCGCCCACTGGGCCAAGGACGCCATCGACTTCGTCAGCGCCCGTGGCCTCGTGAACGGCATAAGCGACACGATCTACGCGCCCAACAACTCCACCACCCGGGCGCAGCTTTGGACGATTCTCGCACGGCAGAATGACGCGGACCTGACCGGCGGCAGCATCTGGTACGAAAAGGCACAGAATTGGGCCAAGGACAAGGGCATTTCCAACGGTGCGGACCCCAACAGCACCATCAACCGCGGCCAGATCGCAACCTTCCTGTATAATCACACGGCTCGACAAGGAGTTCTGTAGAACGACAAGGATGCAGAGGAAAAACGTTTTTATGAGATATTCTTTCAACTGTGCCGCAAGTACAGTGTGCGTTGGGCAAGCGCCACGCCGAAGGAGAAAAGCTTTATTGAAGAAGTGACTCGCGTCACCTATGAGCGGGATAGAGCGCAGAGGCTTGGGTTACCGCTGACGGTTTTGACGTCCACGCCATTCAGTTCACCATTGGGATTCTTTACATACTGTTTGCTGACGGAGATGGTTTTGTTTTGGATGTCGAGGTCGCTCCAGAGAAGCACTGTGATCTCGCCCTTCCGTAAGCCCGTGACCAGCTCCAGATAGAACATGGGGAGGAGTCCTCTCCTGTCAGCGGCCTCCAGATAGTCCTTGATGTGCTCAGGTGGAAGAATCTGCATTTCGATTTTTTGTACCTTCGGCGCGATGCAGTCCTCGGTCGGATTGCGCGGAATCAGGCGATCCTTGACCGCCCGCTCGAAAACGCTATGCAGCATGAGAAGCGGACTACGAACTAAGAATCGTTGGAGAAGGGAAAATGCCTCCTTCTCCGGCGTTTTGTTCTACCACCCGTATTATATTCTTGTAATGCGAAGACAGTTTAGCGTCGGGGCTGTTTTGTGCGCTAAGGTATTGCAGTGCCTCCTCTCCGATGCTCTTTGCGCATTTTTCATCTTATTGTGTCCTTTTTGCTTCAGCAGAAAGGACGATCTCCCTGCTGCCGGCAGTGCCCAGCTCTGTTGGCAGCATTGACCGTTGTGTCGCTGCTGAACCCCAAATCGCTCATTTCCCACTTTCCAATGCGGCAGCAAGGAAACCCTGAAACAGCGGGTGAGGCCGGGTGGGGCGGCTTTTGAATTCGGGGTGATACTGCACACCAACATAGAAGGGCTGGCTGCTCAGCTCCACTGCCTCCACCAATCTCCCGTCAGGGGAGAGCCCGCTTATGGTCATTCCCGCCGCCCGCAAAGCATCTCGATAGTCGTTATTGAACTCATAGCGGTGGCGGTGACGCTCCCAAATCTGCGCGCCTCCATAGCATCGCGCCATGGTCGTTCCCTCGGCGATCACACAGGGATAACTGCCCAGACGGAGGGTACCGCCCTTGTCGATGTCCTCGCCTTGACCAGGCATAAAGTCGATGACCTTATGGCGGCACTCCGGGGCAAATTCACCCGAATCGGCGCCTGTAAGACCGAGTACATGGCGGGCAAATTCGATGACGGCAATCTGCATACCGAGGCAAATACCCAGATAGGGAATGCGATGCTCCCGGGCATATTGAGCCGCCAGAATCATGCCTTCGATGCCGCGGCTTCCGAAGCCGCCCGGGACAAGAATCCCGTCAAGCTGGGAGAGCAGCTCGTCCTGCGTGTCTGCCGTGACCGTCTCCGAGTCGATCCATTGAATGTCCACCTTTGCACCAAGGGCAAACCCGGCGTGCCGCAAGGCCTCCGCAACAGACAGATAGGCATCGTGAAGCTGCACGTATTTTCCCACAAGGCCGATGCTTACCGACTTGCTGCGGCTCTTGATGGCAGCGACCATCGCCTGCCACTGGCTCAAATCCGGCTCAGGTGTGGATAGCCGCAGTTCTCGGCAGACCACCGCAGACAGATTCGCCCGCTCCAAATAGAGAGGAGCCTCATAAAGAATGGGAAGCGTCAGATTTTCAATGACGCAGTCGGGCTTCACATTGCAGAAACCTGCAATCTTGCGGAAAATACTGGGATCGGTGATGGGTTCATCACAGCGCAGGACGATGATGTCCGGCGTGATGCCCAATCCCTGCAGCTCCTTTACGGAGTGCTGGGTTGGCTTGGACTTATGCTCTCCAGATGCCTTCAGATAGGGGACCAGCGTGACATGAATATACAGGGCGTTTCCGGGCCCCACCTCATGCCCCACCTGCCGAATGGCCTCGATAAAGGGCTGGCTCTCAATATCACCGATGGTTCCGCCAACCTCGGTGATTACGACATCAGCCTCCGTCTTGCTGCCCACATTATAGATAAACCGCTTGATCTCATCTGTGATGTGGGGAATGGTTTGCACGGTGGCCCCCAGATACGTGCCTCGGCGCTCCTTGGAGATAACGTTGGAGTAGACCTTTCCGGTGGTCAGATTGGAATATTGGTTCAGATCCTCGTCAATGAACCGCTCATAGTGCCCCAGATCCAGATCTGTCTCAGCGCCATCCTCGGTAACATAGACCTCACCGTGCTGGTAGGGGCTCATGGTACCGGGGTCCACATTGATATAGGGATCCAGCTTTTGCGCCGCTACCTTCAGTCCCCGGGCCTTCAGCAGTCGCCCCAAAGAGGCTGCGGTGATACCCTTCCCCAACCCAGAAACAACGCCGCCTGTCACAAAAATATACTTTGTCATGTGTTGACCTCCCGTGGAAAACTCAAAAAAGAGAAGGCGTCCATCAGGGGACAAAAGTCCTCTGACGAACGCCTTCGTTCAACGATTCATATTCTACTGCGGCTGACGGCAATTTGTCAACCAGAGTTTTCACAATTCTGCACATTGCGATCCGCGGGATCCTTGTGCTATTGATATGTTTTTATCACAGTTTCCGCCACTTCCCGTTTGGATATGCGCCGGTTCATGGACTGCTTTTCAATATAGTGGTGGGCTTCCGGTTCCGTCATGCCAAGGCACTCAATCAGCAGCCACTTGGCCCGGTTGACCAGCCGGATCTCCTCGATCTTTTCTTCTACGGTAGCCTGTTTGGCTTCCATCTGACGCATGCGCTCTCGGGTGGCGCAAAGGATCCGCAGATTTTGTGCCACCATTTGCATGCTGGTGGGCTTGGACAGTGTGAGCACGCCGTAACTGACGACTCTGGCGTAGATATCGTCAAACTGATCGTTCCGAACCAACAGCAAAACCCCTGCACCGCTTCCGGTACAGATATCTACGGCCAGACGCATTCCAAAGTCGTCCGGCAAAGGAGCGTTGATCAGCACAATATCAAATGCCGTTTCCGAGATTTTTCGGCGCGCCTCTCCGATGCTGCGTACCACCGTTACCGGCCAGTAATCCGTCACAGGGAGCAGAGGCATGATCTTCTCGGTAAAACTGTCCGTGGCGGTGACAATCAGTACGCTGTATGTCCGTTCCTGAAAGATCATGTTCTCCCCTCCTTTCACCTGATCCAATCAGGGTTCTTTATCGATGACAGTAGGCGGAGATCACGGCTTCCGGGAGATGCTTGCGGATAAATGCGCTTGCTTCGGCCAATGCGGCAGCCTCATACAATGAACCGGGCAGCTTCTTTAGACCATTGAGCACCTCGGCGGGTGCGGTATAGACATTGAAATCCGAGGCGGGACAGAGCTGCAGGTCATGCTCGACCCCGTGCATTCCGGCGTAGATCAGGAGCGCATAGGCAATGTACGGATTTGCCATTGGATCGGCAGAGCGCAGCTCAGCCCGGCGGTATTCGCCCACTGCCGCCGGAATGCGAATCAGTTGGGAACGGTTTTCCGCAGACCACGTCACGTAGAGCGGCGCTTTGTTATGGCCGAGGCGGCGGTAGGATTCCTCACAGGGGTTCATAAACAGGGTCATGTCCCGGATATGTGCCAGAATCCCTGCGATGATACCGGGCAGCGGCTGGGCGACCTCATCGCATTTGACAGAGACGTTGATGTGCATTCCGTTTCCGTCCCGATCTGCCAGCGGCTTAGGAGAGAAACTGGCACAGAGCCCGTTCTGAGCTGCCGCAGTGCGGACCACCGCGTGAAAGGTGACGGCGTTGTCGGCGGCTGTGAGGGGGGCTGAGTAGCGAAAGTCGATTTCGTTCTGCCCCGGACCGCTCTCGTGGTGAGAGCTCTCTGGCTGAATCCCCATCTGCTCCAGCATCAGGCAGATCTCCCGGCGGATCGTCTCTCCCTTGTCATCTGGTACGATGTCCATGTAGCCGGCATGGTCGTAGGGGATTCTGGTAGGCTCACCGCATTCATCAAGGCGAAATAGATAGAACTCCATTTCCGCACCGAACGCAAACTGGAAGCCCCGGGCGCTGGCATCTGCCACCGCTCGCTTCAGAAGGCTTCGGGTATCCCGTTCAAAAGCCCTGCCGTCCGGGTAGGAAATATCGCAGAACATCTGCATGACCTTGCCCTGCTCCGGCCGCCAGGGAAGCTGGATCAGGGTGGAAGGATCCGGGTGAAGCAGAAGGTCGGAGCGAATCTCGCCACCAAAGCCATCTACCGCCGAGGCATCAAAGGCGATCCCATACGCAAAAGCGCGCTTGAGCTCACTGGGCATGATAGACACATTATGCTGCTTTCCATAGACATTGCAGAAGGCCAGACGGATAAACCTGACATTCTCCTCCTGAACGAACTGGATCACTTCTTCTGGCGTGTACTTCATGTTTTCACCTGCTTCCTTTCATTCAGACCATACGTTTGCCGATCAAACTTTTTCATATCTGGGGCGATCGCGGCAAGGAAATTACCATGAAACAACCGCGATCTTTCACAAAACATGAAATATGATACCACACCTTCTGTCAATTTTCTATCCCGAATTATTCTTTTGACGTGAAATTTTTAGGAGCTCCAAGCGATCTGACCGTTGAACCGATGCGACAAAGCGTTCCTGCTTCGCGGATAAAACGGGGAAAAACACGGATTTGTAAGATCAAAATTGCTAAAAATGATATTTTGGCAAAAACGATTTTCAACAAATCGACAATTGACTTTCCGAACTGATGGCTGTATATTTTGCAATGTTAAGAGACATTGGCGTCTCGGAGGCAAAGCCTTCCGCAGCGTCAGTGTCTCTTTTTATTTCTTTGAAAGGAAGATACTGCTATGACGACTGTACCAGAAATATTTGGAAGCATGGTCTTTGACAGCCGTGTGATGAAAGCCCGTCTGTCCGGGGAGGTATATCACTCTCTGAAGCACACCATTCAAAAAGGGACCAAGCTGGATCTGTCGGTAGCCAATGCGGTGGCCGACGCAATGAAGGACTGGGCAGTCGAAAACGGCGCGACCCACTTCACCCACTGGTTCCAGCCCCTGACCGGGATCACGGCGGAAAAGCATGACAGCTTTATCACCCCGGCGCCAGATGGCAGAGTGATTATGGAATTCTCCGGAAAGGAACTGATCCGAGGGGAGCCAGATGCTTCGTCTTTTCCGTCTGGTGGCCTGCGCGCTACCTTTGAGGCACGCGGTTACACCGCCTGGGATCCCACCAGCTATGCCTTCATCAAGGGAAAAACGCTTTGTATCCCTACCGCATTTTGCTCCTATGGCGGGGAGGCGCTGGATAAGAAAACACCCCTTCTGCGCAGCATGGAGGCGCTGAACCGTCAGGCCCTTCGGGTGTTGAAGCTGTTCGGCCATGATGAGGTCAGGCGCGTGGTGCCCGCCGTCGGTGCGGAGCAGGAATATTTCCTGATCGACAGGGCGTTGTACGAGCGGCGCATGGACTTGCTCTACACCGGCAGGACGCTATTCGGCGCCAAGCCCCCCAAGGGTCAGGAACTGGACGACCATTACTTTGGCTCCATCAAGCCGCGCGTGGCCGCGTTCATGGAGGAGCTGAATACCGAGCTGTGGAAGTTGGGAGTCCTTGCCAAAACGGAGCACAATGAGGTGGCGCCTGCCCAGCATGAGCTTGCTCCCATCTATACCACCGTCAACCTGGCGACCGATCAGAATCAGCTGACCATGGAGATCATGCAGCGTGTGGCGGCTAAGCACGGCATGGTGTGCCTGCTCCACGAAAAGCCCTTTGCCGGGGTCAACGGCAGCGGCAAACATAACAACTGGTCCCTTTCCACCGATACCGGCGTCAACCTGCTCTCTCCCGGCGAGACCCCCCACGAAAATGCCCAGTTCCTGCTGTTTCTGGCGGCTGTCATTCAGGCGGTGGACGACTATCAGGGGCTGCTGAGAGCTTCTGTCGCAACGGCCGGAAACGACCACCGATTGGGAGCCAATGAAGCGCCTCCCGCCGTGATCTCGATCTTTCTGGGCGATGAGCTGACCGCTGTGCTGAATGCCATTGAGACCGATTCCGCCTACGTCGATGCAGAAAGAAAGAAGATGAAGCTGGGGGTCGATGTGCTGCCCCGTTTTGTCCGGGACACCACGGACCGCAATCGTACCTCTCCCTTTGCCTTCACTGGCAACAAATTCGAATTCCGAATGGTGGGTTCTTCCGATTCCATTGCCTGCGCCAATATCATGCTCAATGCTGCGGTGGCACAGTCCTTGAAACGCTATGCGGACGAACTGGAACAGGCAGAGGACTTCAATACCGCCCTGCATGAGCGAATCAAGCGTACCATCAAGGAGCATAAGAGAATTATCTTTAACGGAAATGGTTACGATGATGCATGGATTCGGGAGGCCACAGAGGAACGCGGACTGCTCAATCTGCGTACCACGCCGGACGCGATCCCGGAGCTCTTGAAAGCGAAGAACGTCGAGATGCTGACGGCTCACGGGGTGTACACCGAAGCGGAGCTGCGCTCCCGGTACGAGATCATGCTGGAAAACTACTGCAAAACCGTGTGCATCGAGGCTCAGACCATGAGCGACATGGCGCGAAAGCAGATCCTTCCGGCCGTTGCTCGCTATGCCGCAGACGTGGCCCGGACTGCCGCCGACAAAAAATCCTTAGATGGCGAAATCAGCTGCGGCTATGAAACAAAGCTCGTCAAAAAGCTGACGGCGGTGACCGAGAGCATCGACGCAAGGGTCGACGCACTGGACAGCGCGATTGCCAGATTCAAAACCATTTGTGATGTGACCGAGGGTGCAAACTTTATTCGGGACGAGATGCTCTCCCGAATGACAGTGCTGCGCTCTGCCGCAGACGAAGCAGAGACGCTGACCGCGGAAAGCGCGTGGCCGTTCCCCACTTACGGAGAGCTGCTGTTCAGCGTCAGGTGAACAAGATGAAAAAAAGGCGGCGCCGCGAAAGCGGCGCTTGCCTTGCGAATGATGAAATGATATGATGCAGGAGGTCAATTTATGAAAACTTGTGCCATTGTTGGCATCAACTGGGGCGATGAGGGCAAGGGCCGCATGGTCGATCTGCTCACGCGGGACTATGATATTGTGGTGCGCTATCAGGGCGGCGGGAACGCGGGGCACACCGTCATCAACAAATATGGGAAATTTGCGCTGCATCTGCTTCCATCGGGGATCTTCCGGCCGAATGTGGTCAATATTTTAGGAAATGGCGTTGCGCTGGATATGAAGAGTCTTTGCGGCGAGATGGAAAGCGTTGCTGCAAAGGGCGTGAGCGTGACGCCGGATAACCTGAAGATCAGCGACCGGGCCTCACTGGTGCTGCCGTGGCACATTCTGCTGGATGAACTGGAGGAAGAGCGCCTGAAGGATAAAAAATACGGCTCTACCAAGCAGGGAATCGCCCCCTTCTACTCTGACAAATATCAGAAAAAGACGATTCAGGCCGGCGAGCTCTTCTATCCGGAATACCTGGTTCGCCACCTGGAGGACCTGCTGGAATGGAAGAACCTGACCCTGACCAGGGTCTACGGCGCAAAGCCCTATACCATGGCGCAGCTGTGTGATTATCTGCATACCTATGGGCAGAAGCTAAAGCCCTTCATCTGCGATACCGGCAGCTGGCTGCGCAAGGCGCAGCAGGACGGGAAGAGCATTCTCTTTGAGGCACAGCTGGGGGCTCTGCGGGATCTGGATTACGGCATCTACCCTTACACCACCTCGTCCAACGCGGTGGCAGCTTACGCGCCGGTCGGGTCCGGCCTTCCCTCTGCCAAACTGGATGAAGTGGTTGGCGTGGTGAAAGCCTACTCTACCTGCGTGGGCGAGGGGCCGTTCGTCTGTGAGTGGTTCGGCCCCGAGGCCGACCGGCTGCGGGAGGCCGGCTTTGAGTACGGCGCAAAAACGGGGCGGCCCCGCCGCGTCGGCCCGCTGGATATCGTCGCCACCCGCTACGGCGTACAGACCCAAGGCGCCACGACCATCGCACTGACCAAGCTGGACGTTCTCAGCTATATGGACAAGATCCCTGTCTGCACCAAATATGTAGTCAACGGGGCGGAAACGGATGCGTTTCCCTTCCCCGCGGCGCTGGAAACGGCAAAGCCCGTTACGGAATATCTGGACGGCTGGGGCTGCGACATCTCCGGCGCTCGCACGTGGGAAGAACTTCCCAAGCAGGCGCAGGCTTATGTGGAGTATATCGAAAAGGCCATCGGCTGCCACATCGGATACGTATCCGTCGGAGCGGAGCGAGATGCGTACATCAAGCGGTGAGTAGGCGCATGGCACAGGATCGACAAAGAAAAAATACGACAGCGTTTGCCGCTGAGAAAACCAAATGGAGAAAAGTGTCCATGATGTACGAAAAATATGAATCGCCCCTCTCGTCCCGTTATGCTTCCGAAGAGATGCTGCATCTGTTCTCCCAGGAAAAGCGTATTCGGGTCTGGCGAAAGCTCTGGACTGCGCTGGCCCGGGCGGAGCATGACCTTGGCCTGCCCATTACGGCAGAGCAGGTGGCGGAGCTGGAAGCGCACATCGATGATATTGATTTTGAATGTGCCGCGCAGCGGGAAAAGGAAGTGCGGCATGACGTGATGGCACATGTCTATGCCTACGGAAAAGCGGCGCCCGGCGCTGCGGGTGTGATCCACTTGGGGGCCACGAGCTGCTATGTGACCGACAACGGGGATCTGATCCTTTATCGGGACGGTTTGCGTTATCTCCGCGGAGAACTGCTGGGTGTGCTGAAAAATCTTGCCGCCTTCGCAGAAAAATACAAGTCGCTGCCCACCCTCGGATATACCCACTATCAGCCTGCTCAACTTGTCACTGTGGGGAAACGGGCAACCCTCTGGATGCAGGATTTTCTCTCCGATCTGGAGGAACTGGACCATGTGTTGGCGCATATGAAATTTCTTGGCTGCCGCGGGACCACCGGAACCGAGGCGAGCTTTCTGGACCTCTTTGACGGTGATACCGACAAGATCGACCAGATGAACCGCCAGATCAGTGCGGAATTTGGATTTGCGCACTGCTTTGACGTCTGCGGGCAGACGTATCCCCGGAAGGTAGACAGCCGTATCTTAAACTGTCTGTCTTCCATGGCCCAGAGTGCCTATCGCATGGCAAATGACATTCGCCTGCTGCAGCACGACCGGCAGCTGGAGGAGCCTTTTGAAAAAGAGCAGATCGGTTCCTCCGCCATGGCATATAAACGAAATCCCATGCGGAGCGAACGAATCTGCTCTTTGGCGCGATATCTTATTTTGGACGCTGCAAATGCCCCCATGACGGCATCTGTTCAATGGCTGGAGCGCACACTCGATGACTCCGCCAACCGCCGCATCTCCATGCCGGAAGGGTTTCTCTGCGCCGACGCGATTCTGCGCCTTTGCAAAAATGTGACCCGCGGGCTTGTAGTAAACGAGAAGATCATCGACAAGGCCGTTCGGGAATACCTGCCTTTTATCGCTACGGAAAACCTGATGATGGAAGCCGTCAAGCGCGGCGGAGACCGGCAGGAGCTGCATGAGGTGATCCGCCGCTGCTCGCATGCGGCTTCCGCAAAAATGAAGGAAGGGGAGCCCTGTGACCTTCTGCATCAGCTGGCGGCAGAGCCGGCCTTTTCCATGAATGAGGAGGATCTTACCGCCCTGCTGAAGCCGGAGGATTATATTGGCCGCTGCCCGGAACAGGTGGATACGTTCCTGCGCAAGGTAAGGCCTGTACTCGAAGGGATACCCGAGGAATCTGCCGACATTGCCTTGTAGGGGGAACCTTCTCTTAAATTGTTCCGCCATGCGGGATTATACACAACGCAGGGAGCATCGATCTCTCGGCAGCAGGAATGCCGCGGGGAGTATCGGTAGGGATGCGTTGTGCGGCTTTGCAAGGTGCAGTTTTGCTGAGTGGGGAACGTTTTACTTCGCCAACGCCTTGCCAAGTGCGCGGCAGGCCTCAAGCACCATGTCATCAGGTGCATCAGCGCAGATCACGCTCTCGCACACAAGATTAATTCCCACGTCATCACAGTCCTTCTCCCAGCTGCGCATCCACTCGCCATCACCCCAGCCGTAGGAGCCGAACAGCGCCGCGCGCTTACCGCCGAGACTGCGCTTGCAGGCATCGAACATCGGCTGGAACTCCATTTCCTCCAGCACCTCGCTGCCCATGGCGGGGCAGCCGAAGGCGATGGCATCGTAGGCGTTCAGATCGCCGGGCTGCACCTCGGCGGGCGTGAGCAGCACAGCCTCTGCGCCCGCGGCGGTTATGCCCTCGGCAACGGCACGCGCCATTGCCTCCGTATTGCCTGTGCCGCTCCAATAAACAACAGCAGTTTTCATGTTTGTTAGTTCCTTTCTTTTGATGAGTCTATATGATCAAACCGCGACGGCAAGCTGCTCGAGCTTCGAGCCGCTTTGCCAGAGTGCGCAGTAGATCTCCGTGCATTTTTTGTATTTTGCGAACAGTGAGCGCGCCTTTTCCTCGTCGCCGTAGACCTTCCAAAGCCCCGCGCATTTGAAATTGTTTGCGCGGTGATCGATGAAGCCCTTCACGTCCTCCGGCGGGTAGCTGAGAAACAGCCCCACCTCGTGCGGAAACTCACCGCTCTCGCGGAAGCGGCGGGCAAGGCGCGCTACGCAGTGCGCGCAGCTTTCGTTGCCGTAACCTGCCTGATGCAGCAGCTCGGACGCCTGCGCGTCGCGCAGATCCCGCCGCAGCTCGGCGGGGCGGTAGAGGTAAAGAAGCGCCTGCCCTGCCAGAAAGCGGATCGGCAGCAGGCAGAGCCCCTTTGGCGACAGCCGCCGGTTCAGCTGCCGGATATCGGACAGCAGGGCCTCACGGTCCTCGCAGGGACAGGGAAACAGGCTCCCTGTCTTGATGCCCGCGAGCGTCGGCGCGCCCTGACGGATCAAAATTTCTTCAGACATTCGCTTTCGCCTCCTTGTTTCCTTGTTACAGCAGTTAGACTCGTCTAACTGCTGGGCCTTTCAAAAGCCGCCCAAAAGCGGCTTTTTGGGGTTAACTGCCTGCTTTCGCGGTTGCGTGGTAAGGATTGTTAGCCGTACGGCGAAAAGCAGGCCGCGCCCGAACGATTTACCTGCGCGCAAGGGCAGAACTCCAACGCAAAAGGAGTACCGCGTTCGAACATAACGGTTAGATAACTCTAACTGCCTTGCATTTAAATTACCACATGTTTGCAGGAAATGCAAGCACGTTTTTTCCGCCTTGTCCTGATTTTACCCTTTGGATTTGTTGCGCTTAGCAGGGCGGGCAGCCCCTCGAAAGGAAGGCTTGTTTTTGAACACAGAAAACGATATACTGAAAATGGGAGGGATCAACTATGAAACGTATTTCAATAAAAAAGATGGCGGTGCTGTTATTCTGCACGGCATTGTTGACCGGCTGCGGCCCAAAAAGCGAGGTGTCCCTGCCGGACGATTTCCCAATGGATCTTGAATTTTCCAGCGGCGTGGGCGGCTGGGGAACGTCCTTGACGCTGGAACGGGACGGAACGTTTTCAGGACAGTTTCACGATTCCGACATGGGAGACATTGGCGAGGACTATCCAAACGGAACGGTTTACCTCTGCCATTTTTCCGGACAGTTTTCGGACATTAAAAAAGTGGACGAGTACAGCTACTCCATGACATTATCAGAATTGAGCCATGATGACGAAGGCGGGGAAGTATGGATCGAGGACGGCATTTGCTATGTGCCCGCTGCGCCGTACGGCATAGAGGACGGCGAGACTTTCATTTTGTATCTGCCCGATACGCCCGCAGACGGGCTGGACGAGGATTTCCTGAGCTGGTGGCCGGGGTGCTATGCGCCGGAAGGAGCGCCGGAAACACTGGAAAGGTATGGCCTTTTGAATGCCAAAATGGGATATGGGTTCTTCTCTGATCCGATGTAGACTGTTTCCGCCGATGTGTCTACTGTATAAGAGCGCGTAAGGCCGTGCAAACTTGTAGCGCAAGACGATCATTTACAGGAAAGGCAAAACGATTGATGAATATGAAAAAACAGCTGCTTCCCGCTTTTTTGGTTCTTGGCATTCTCCTTGCAGGACTTTCCGGCTGCGGCGAGCAAACAAAACCAGACACAGACAATGCACAGCCTCCGCTGGAAACGGTCACGTACGCGAACCTGACGGACGGGGATTCGCGCGCGCTGCTCACCGCTGCGCTTGCGAACGCCGGCGTGGACGAAAGCCGGGTCAGCGCTTTTTTTGAAAAGGTCGATCTTTTCAACCGGAGCGTCAAGAGCGAATGGCTGACGGACGGCTTTGAAAGCGCCGCGCCGACCGCCACCAAGTACGACCCCTATGAGATGCAGGATCTGTGGGCAGAGAAAAACGGCAGTTTCCCCGGCTACAACTGCCGCATTACGGCATTCTCGCTGTTTGGTGAATTTCTCACCGCCGGAGCGGATCAGCCCGATACGCAGGGCGAGGACGCCCTTTTTTTGGATCTTGAAACGTTAAGCGCCGACCCGAACGCCCTCTGCGGCGGCAGCAGCGCTGCGTTCTGCGCATTGTTCGCCCCGGTGGCGGCTGCGGACAGCACAGAGGTTACCGCGCAGGTCGAGGCGCTTCAAGCGGGCTGGGCGGCGCGCGGCATCGCCTTCTCAGACAGCACTGCACGGCTGATCTCCGTCGTCCTGCACGATAAGTTCTCCGATACCGACAACACGCTCTTCATCGGGCATGTGGGCGTGCTGCTGCCGGCAGAGGACGGAAGCCTCTACTTTGTCGAAAAAGTGGCCTTTCAGGAGCCGTACCGTCTGGTGAAGCTCCGGAACCGCACAGAACTGAGCGACTATCTGATGGAAAAATACGATACCGCGTGGGATCAGGATACGACGCGCCCGTTCATCATGGAAAACGATAGCCTCATGGAGGGATACCGTGCCAACCCGCTGGACAGCCTGCCCTGAAAGAGAGACGCTGGGGAAGCTTAAAAGGGCAAAAGCCGGCATTCCGCTGCAAGCGGAATGCCGGCTTTTGTCTGTTCAATGATCCAAAAAGTACATATTCACCTCTGCGCGGGCGATGAGTGCGCTTGAGTCGTCGGTGATATCGACCTCGAAAAAGCCGATGTGGCCGCCGACTTTCACCTCGCGGCCAACCGCGGTGAGCGATTTGGAATGCATTGTCGGGCGGAGGTAGCTGATCGTAGCGCTGAGTGTCACGTTGTGCTGGGCATATTTGATGCGCGCGAACGCGCCCGCGGCGGTGTCCGCCATTGCGTAGAGAAAGCCGCCGTGTACGCCGCCCCAGACATTGCGGCTTGCGTCGGTAACCGCCGCTTCGAGTACGCTTTTCTCTTCGTCGACTGAAACGATGCGAATGCCGTTGTGACGGATAAAACCGTTGGATTCCCGATCAAGCATTTCCTGATAGTTTTCGACCATGATGCATCATTCTCCTTTGTATTGACGGATCAGATGAGCCAAGCATAGCAGAATTGCCGCGGGTGTGCAAGAGAAGGACCTGCCCGGACGAGCCTTTTTTCATTCCGAAACGATTTACAAGCGGCGCAAAGTCTGCTACATTAGAAAGCATCGAAGTAAGGAGAATTTTTCTTATGAATGACTATCAGACAAAGTTTGTCACGCCGGAGCAGGCCGTCAAGGCGGTGCAGTCCGGCGACTGGGTGGATTACGGCTTCGGCGCGGGCTTTCCCGAACTGCTCGACCGCGCGCTTGCTGCGCGCCGGGGAACGGTGAAGGACGTCAAGGTGCGCGGCGGCCTTGTGATCCGCCCGCGCATTGAGATCGTCGAAAGCGACCCCGAGCAGGAGAGCTTCACCTACTATAGCTGGCACATCGGCGACTATGAGCGGAAGCTCCAAGCGCGCGAGCTCGTGAAATTCATGCCGGTCATGCTGCGCTCGCTGCCGTATCTCTACCGCGACAAGCACATCCGCTGCGACGTGGCGTTCGTGCCGGTCTCCAAGCCGGACGCGGAGGGCTATTGCGGCCTCGGCATCTCGCCGTATGCGTGGCGCACGATTTTTGAGAGCGCGAGGACGGTCATTTTTGAAATCAACGAGCACTATCCGAGGCTGCACGGCTTCGAAAACTCGATCCGCGTCCACCTCTCCGAGGCGGACTATGTTGTCGAGGGTGAGCATGAGCCGCTGCCGCTTCGCTCCTACCGCGAGCCGAGCGAAACGGACATCGCCATCGCCAAGCTGGTGGTCGAGCAGATTCCGGACGGCGCGGTGCTGTCGCTCGGCGTGGGCGGCGTACCCTATACGGTTGCCAAGATGCTCGCGGAGTCCGATAAGCGCGACCTCGGCTGCCACACCGGTACCATTTCCGACGCCTTCCTTGAGCTTTACAAGGCGGGCAAGCTGACGAACGCCCGCAAGGAGCTCGATACCGGCCTTTCCGCGTGGAACCTTGCCATGGGCTCGCAGGAGCTTTACGACTGGCTCGATGCCGAGCCGAACATCTTCCACCCCGGCGACCTCGACTACATTCACTCGGTCGAACGCATCTCGAAGCTCAGCAACGTCATCAGCATCAACGGCGGTGTGCAGCTCGACCTGATGGGGCAGGAGAACGCCGAGAGCGCGCTTACGCGCCAGCTCTCGGGCATCGGCGGGCAGATGGACTTCCTCGAGGGTGCCTACCGCTCGAAGGGCGGCAAGGGCTTCATCTGCATCAACTCTTCGCGCCTTACGAAGGACGGCGAGCGCAAGAGCAACATTCTCGCAACGATCCCTGGCGGCAGCACGATCTCCGCCCCGCGCACGATGATCCAGTATGTTGCGACTGAGTACGGTATTGCAGAGCTTTCCGGCAAGAGTCTGCGCGAGCGCGCTGAGGCCATGGCGGCTATCGCGCACCCGGATTTCAGGGAAGAGCTGATGAAATACGCGCGGGAAAAGTTTCAGTGACAACAAGTGAAAAAGCTGCCATGTTCGGCAGCCTTTTTTCTAAAGGAGGGCAGCGATGCAGGAGAAGTCAAAGCTTGCGGAAGCCTTGCATGCGGACGCGGAGCGGATCATTCGTTCGGCGATCACCGCGGTGCTGCCGGATGAGGCAGTCGAGCGCGCACTTGCGGGCAGGTGCTTTCCGGGAAGAGTGTTCCTCGTCGCGGCAGGAAAAGCCGCCTGGCAGATGGCGCGCGCAGGGCGCGCGTGCCTCGGTGATAACTTCTGCGGCGGCGTGGTCGTGACGAAATACGGCCATGTAAGGGGAGATATTCCCGGCGTGATTTGTTATGAAGGCGGGCACCCCGTGCCGGATGAGAATTCTCTGCGCGGTACAGCGGCGGCGCTTGCACTCACGGAGGGCCTATCGGCGGATGACACGGTTGTTTTTCTGCTCTCGGGCGGCGGCAGCGCGCTTTTTGAAAAGCCGCTCGTCCCGCTTGATGAAATGCAGGACATTACGAATCAACTGCTTGCTGCGGGCGCGAATATTGTGGAGATCAACACCATCCGCAAGCGCCTCTCCGCCGTCAAGGGCGGGCGATTTGCTCAGCACTGCGCGCCGGCGCAGGTGTGCTCTGTTATCTTGAGCGACGTTTTGGGCGACCTGCCGGATATGATCGCCTCGGGGCCTGCCTATCCGGATACCTCGACCTGCGGGCAGGCGCTTGCCGTCGCTGCGCGGTACAGTCTGCGCCTGTCTGAAAAGGCGCAGAAACTGCTGGCACGGGAAACACCAATGGTGCTTCCAAATGTCGAAACGCAGATCACCGGCAGCGTGCGTACACTCTGCGCAGCCGCAGCAGAGACCTGCAATGCGCTTGGCTATGAGCCGCTGCTTCTCACCGACTGCCTATGCTGTGAGGCACGCGAGGCGGGAAGTATGCTTGCGTCCGTTGCGCGTACCCACGCGCGGGATGGAAAAAAACTTGCCTTCCTTGCAGGCGGGGAAACGGTCGTTCACCTGCAAGGGAGCGGACGCGGCGGGCGCAATCAGGAGATCGCGCTTGCTGCCGCGTGCGGCATTGAGGGGATAACGAATGCGCTCATCTTTTCCGTCGGCTCTGATGGGACGGACGGCCCTACCGACGCGGCCGGCGGCATTGCGGATGGCGAGACTGTGTGCCTGCTGCGCAAGAAGGGCATCGACCCTGTGCGTGCGCTGGGTGAAAACGATGCCTACCCCGCGCTCGACGCGATCGGCGCGCTCATCAGAACCGGTGCTACGGGAACGAATGTGAACGACGTTTCCGTTGTGCTGCTGCGAGCGGCGGGAGCCTGAACACGCCGCCTGCTGCGAAAAAGAGCGGCAAAAGAAAAATGACTGCGGAGGGAACCCATGGAGATCAACGACTATCAAAAGCGCGCGATGGCGACGCTCAACCCGGAGCTTGCGTGGAAGGACGTTCTGCTCAACAGTGTGATGGGGCTGTGCGGCGAATCCGGCGAGGCCATCGACATCGTGAAAAAATGGCTTTCGCAGGGGCACGCGCTTGACCGCGCGCACCTTGCCGAGGAACTGGGCGATATCGCGTGGTACCTTGCAGAGGCGGCCACAGCGCTGGAGATCCCGTTGGAGGAGATCCTGCAAAGCAACCTCGATAAGCTGCAAAAACGCTATCCGGACGGCTTCGATGCGCAAAAGTCCATCGACCGCGCGGAAAACGGGCAATAAAAAAGGACGCATAAAGCGTCCTTTTTTGCTATTTACGATTCCCGGCGGGGTGCCTGCGATAGGCCTTGAGCGCGCGAAGTGAGAACACGAGGCACAAAAACTCGGAGAAGATCGGCGTGAACCACACCGCGTCGCCGCCAAAGCTCACGGCGAGTGCGAAGAGCACGGCGCTTTGCAGCACGAGCCCGCGGCCGACGGAAATGCAGATGGCGGGCACGGGGCGCTCATTGGCTGTCATAAAGCCGCCGATGACGATGTTGAAGCCCAGCAGCAGATACGAGATGCTGTACTTCCGGAAAGCCTGAATGGAGTATGCGATCAGCTCATCCGTTGCATGCGAGAGGTAGGCGCGCACGATCTGCGGCGCAAAGAGGAAAATGAGCACGAACAGCACCGGCGCAAGCACACACACGGTCGTGAGCGCGTAGCGCAGGAGCTTGCGGCAGGAAGTATAGTCCTCCTTGCCGTACTGGTAGCTCACGAGCGGCTGCGTGCCCTGCGACACGCCGACCATCAGATTGATGATGATGGTCGTGGCATAGGCAATGACCGTATAGGTCACAACACCGTCCGTGCCGATGCACTTGAGCACCGTGCGGTTGAAGAGGAAGATCATCAGTCCCGTGCAGAGCTCCGTCACGCCATCGGACAGGCCGATGGGCAGAATGCGCGCGTAGAGGCGCGGATCGAAGCGGAACTTCCGCAGACGGAACGTGCACTTTTTGCTGAAGAAGTGGACAAAGTAAGAGATACAGGTGACGAGCTGAGAGATGCCCGTGGCGACCGCCGCACCGAACACACCCATATCAAGGTGGAAGATGGCGATATAGTCGAGCACACAGTTCGTCAGGCATCCGCCAATCACCGTAAAGAGCGCATAGCGCGGGTAGCCGTCCGTTTTGACGAGCACCTCGAGATTGTAGGATACGAGGTAGCACACGCTGAAGGGCGCGATGCCGAGGAGATAGTGCTTGACATAGTCGAGCGTGATCTCATCTGCGCCGAGGAGCCTTGCAAACGGATCCAGGAAGAGCAGTACCAGCGCGGTGATGACCGCACCGATGATGAGCAGGGTGGCGAAGTTCTGCGAAAAGAGCGTGTCGGCCTCATGCCGTTTATCCTGCGCAATAAAAATGGCGATGAGGGTTGATGAGCCGACGGCGAAAAGCACTGCGATGGAAAAAAGCGCGTTGGTAAAGGGAATGGCGAGGTTGACGGCGCTCATGGCGTATTCGTTTACGCCGATCGAGACCATGAGGCCATCGACCATGGAGTAGAGCGAGAACACGACCTGAGAAGCCATCGTGGCGGAGACAAAACGGATGAAGTCATGTTTCAGACTTTTCCCCGAGAGTAACAAAATAACACATCCTTATAACATTAAAATTTGTTGGCGCAGGCCGGTCAAAAACCGGTATTTACTTTTCGTGCAGAACGGAGCCGCAAAATGCTCAGAAACTTCCTGACGGCGAGGGTACATGGCATTTATTATAGTATAGGGCAGTGCTTTTGACAAGGGCAAAAGGCGGCGCACTTTACTGCGGTGAATCGGAAAAGCAGAGGAACGGGCACAATGTCCCGTTCCTCTGCCGTTTTGATGTGTTTTGAAATTGGAGCCTCAGCCCTCGCTGTTTGCGATCGCCTGATCAATGAGCTTTTGCAGCGCTTCCGCCTGCTTCTCCTCCGTGACGGCGCCCACGATGGGGTCACCCACGATGTTGCCGTTGCGATCGACCACATAGGTGGTGGGGAAAGCGAAGATGTTCTCCACAAACTTTCCGGCCGCACCGCCGGAGCCGAAGTACACGTTCTGATAGGTGGCGCCCTTCTTGGCAAGTACGTCCTTCGCCTCGGCAATGGCCGTTTCGTCGCCGTCGAGCGTGAAGGCGTTGACGCCGATGAGAGAGCCGCCCTTTTCCGCGAGCTGCTGGTTCAGCGCTTCCAGATCGGACAGCTCACCCACGCAGGGGCTGCATGTGGTGAACCAGAAATTCACCACGGTGACGGTGTTGGCGGCAAACAGCTCGTCGCTCTTGACCGTGTTGCCGTCCAGATCCTTGCCTTCGAAGGAAGGGAACTTCTGCATATCGCCGTTGCCGTCGGTGTCCTCGTTCACGATCTCGGGGAACTTTTCCTCCAGCGCGGTCAGCTCGTTTTCAATGTCGCTGATCTTCGAGGCGGCGTCCTTCAGCAGTGTAAGCTCTTCGTCGGTGAACTGATCCTTGGCGCCCTCGATGGTGTCGAGCAGGAAATCACCGTAGTTCTTGCCGTCCTCCTGCATGGTCATGCCCTTATCGGCCGAGAGGAAAACCTTTTCCCAGAGATCGGTGTTTTCCGAGAGAATGGCGTTTTCCTGCTCCATCAGCGCGCTGTATCTGGCGGCGGCCTCCTCAGCATTCTTCGGCCCGTCGCCCGTATCGGTGTTCGTGTTCCCGTCCTTTGCACCGCAGGCCGCCAGCGCCAGTACCATCAGCGCGGCGAGCAGCAGCGCGGTCAGTTTCTTCAGTTTCATTTTGTTTCCTCCGTGTTTTTTTCTAAAATAGTTTTTTTCATGGGTTCTTTCCCGTCTCCAAAGCCGTAGCGGAAATGCACAGCGCCTGTCGGACAGGCATTGACGCACATGCCGCAGCGGATGCACTCGGTGTGGTTGGGCGTTTTCGTCACGTCCACGTCCATCTTGCAGACCTTTGCGCATTTGCCGCAGGAGACGCACTTATCGTTATCCACCTTCATCTGGAAGAGGGAAACCTTATTGAGCAGCGCGTAGAACGCGCCCAGCGGGCACAGCCACTTGCAAAACGGCCGGTAGAACAGAATGCTCAGCACGATCACCGTCAGCAGGATGCTGAGCTTCCAGGTGAAAAGCTTGCCGAGCGCCGCCCGGATGCCGGAGTTGGCAAGAGAGAGGGGGATCGCCCCCTCCAGCACACCCTGCGGGCAGAGATACTTGCAGAAAAAGGGGTTGCCCATGCCCACGTCGTTCACCACCAGTACCGGCAGCAGAACGACCATCACCAGCAATACTGCGTATTTCAGATAAGTCAGGGGCTTGAGCTTCTTTGTGGAAAACTTTTTCGTGGGGATCTTGTGCAGCAGCTCCTGCAGCCAGCCGAAGGGGCAGAGAAAGCCGCAGATGAAGCGCCCCAGCAAAACGCCCAGCAAAATGAGAAAGCCCGTGATATAATAGGAAAAACTGAACTTTGACGACCCTACGACCGCCTGAAACGCGCCGATGGGGCAGGCACCCGACGCCGCGGGGCAGGAGTAGCAGTTGAGCCCCGGCACGCAGACGGTTTTTCCCGCGCCCTGATACAGCTTGCCTTTGAGAAAGTTCGGCAAATGTATGTTGGTAAGCAGTGCCGCCCCTGCCTGGATCCACCCGCGGAAGCGGGCAAGAAGGCGCGACGCGCCCGAAATCTTTTTATCCAATACCCACACACTCCAGACATAATTTGATGGCCTTGCTCAGCACCGTTGCCGCCTCGCCGCGCATGGCGCCGTAGCAAAGCATCGCCGCCCCGGCAACGAGCAGTGCCGCCTGAGCGATGGCTTTTTTCGATCGCAACAATTTGCTCACTCCTTTCACGTTGGCCCCATTGTAGCACAGGGGAGTTAAGATCTTTGTTAAGAACAGAAATTTAACAGAAATCTTATGTCCCTGTGCTATAATAGGCGCATCAGATCACAATGCCGGAGGTTTTTATGCGTATTCTTGTTGTTGAAGATGAGCGCGAGCTTTGCCAGACCATCGTTCGCAGTCTGCGCCGCCTTGCCTACAGCGTGGACCCCTGCTATGACGGAGATGCGGCCATTGCGCTGCTCGGCTCGGAGCGATACGACCTTGTGCTGCTCGACCTGAACCTGCCGGGGGCGGACGGCATGACGGTGCTGCGCACCCTGCGCCAGACCGACCGGAACACAAAGGTGCTGATCCTCTCGGCGCGCAGCGAGGTCGCCGACAAGGTGGCGGGGCTGGACGCCGGCGCCAACGACTATCTTGCAAAGCCTTTTCATCTGGAAGAGCTGGAGGCGCGCATCCGCAGCCTGACGCTCCGGCAGTTCACGCAGAATGACGTGGTGCTCTCCTGCGGGGCGCTCTCCTTTGATACAAGGTCGCGCACTGCCGCGGCGGGCGGCCAGACGCTGACACTGACGCGGAAGGAGACGGGGATCCTCGAATACCTGATGCTCCACCGGGGGCGCCCTGTCAGCCAGGAGGAGCTGCTTGATCATGTGTGGGACAACAGCGTGGATAATTTCAGCAACTCGATCCGGGTGCATATTTCCGCCCTGCGGAAAAAGCTGCGCGCGGCGCTTGGTTATGACCCCGTGCGCAACCGCATCGGCGAGGGGTATATGATGGAGGAAGAAGAGGCATGAGAAAACTGTCACTGCAATGGCGCATCACGCTGATGACGGCACTTCTCATCGGCGTGACCTGCGTGGCCATGAATTTGCTGCTGTGCTCCTCCGGTGTGTACTATATGGACACCATTGCGGACAGCTTACAAGGCGGCGGCACGGTGATCCTGAATGATGGCGGAGCGGCGAGCTTTGACCCGCAGCTCATAGCGCCCAACGAGGAGTTGACCATCGTCGTCGATGGGGCGCAGGGGCGCTTCCGCACCACCAACTGGTACATCACGGCGGCGGTGACGCTGCTCGGCGGGATCCTTGCGTATTTTGTCAGCGGGCGCGCACTCAGACCGCTGCGCTCCTTTGTCGCACAGGTGGAACAGGTGCAGCCGAACAATCTTGCGGATATGAAGATCACCGAGGAGGTGCTGCCGGAGTTCCGGCAGTTCAGCGCCTCTTTCAATGAGATGCTGGATCGACTGGACGAGGGCTTCAGCGCCCAGCGGCAGTTCACCGGAAATGCCGCGCACGAGCTGCGCACGCCGCTTGCGCTGATGCAGGCGCAGCTGGAACTGTTTTCCGCCGAGCACCCTGACGCGCGGCCGGAGACGGCGGATCTTATCCGCCTTTTGCGCGAGCAGACGGAGCGAATGACGCAGATGACAAAGACCCTGCTTGAAATGAGCGAGCTTCGCTCCGTGCCCTGCACCGACCGGATCGAGCTTGGCCCGATGGCGGAGGAGATCTTGACCGACCTTGCGCCGCTGGCGGAGAAAAAGGGCATAGCCCTTGTCTGCGACGGCGACGGCGTGATGACCGGCAGCGACACGCTCATCTACCGGCTGCTGTTCAATCTGACCGAGAATGCCATTCGCTACAACCGCCCGAACGGGACGGTGCGCATCTCCATAGCGGAAGAGGAAACGCAGATCGTTGTCCGCGTTGCGGACAGCGGATGCGGCATACCGGAGGAATACCGCCGCAGCATCTTCCAGCCCTTCTTCCGGGTGGATAAGTCCCGCAGCCGCGCATACGGCGGCGTGGGGCTGGGCCTGTCGCTGGTGTGGGAGATCGCGAGGCTCCACGGCGGCGAGGTGCTGGTGGAAAAAAGCACGGAAGAAGGCACGACGATGGCGGTTCGCTTTCCCTGCTGAAGAAGGCATCGCTGCGATGGACAGACGGGCGGCGGAAACGCGGAGAGTGATTGAAGCTGCCGGCACTTCGTGCTATACTCTGGTAGAAAGTGAGGTCATCATATGGATCAGGAACGATATTCGATCATATTCAGCAGCGTGACGGGCAACACAAAATTGCTTGCCGACGCGCTGCGCGAGACGCTGCCAAAAGACGCCTGCGATTATTTCGGCACGAGCGAGAACGCGCCGACGGATTCGCAGCTGCTTTATGTCGGATTCTGGACGGATAAGGGGAACGCGGACAGCGCCACGCTGGCGCTGCTGCAAAAGCTGAGGAATAAGAAGCTCTTCCTCTTCGGCACGGCGGGCTTCGGCATCAGCGAGGCATATTTCCGCAAGGTGCTCGATCGCGTCAGGGAGTCTGTCGACGCAAGCAATACCATCGTGGGGGAATACATGTGCCAGGGCAGGATGCCGCAGGCGGTAAAGGAGCGGTATCTCAAGATGAAGGCGCAGCCGGAGCACCCGGCCAATCTTGATGCGCTGATCGAGAATTTTGACCGCGCCCTGCCGCATCCCGATGCGGCGGATCTGGAAAAGCTTAAGGAAAGCGTCTTGAAATGAAAATACATCCCGTCTTGATGACGGGAAAAGACGGCGAGTCGCTCCCTCTTATCGAGAAGGGGCGACTCGCTTGCTTTTTGACAGGAAGGAAAGACGCGGGGAAAACGTATCGCTCAGCGGAGCATCTGAAAGCCCATGACGACGATGCCAAGCACCACGAGCACCACGCCGGTGGCGCGGTTGAGCGTTTTGGGTTGTGCTTTGTTCGCAAAAACGGCGGCGAGCCGCGCCCACAGCAGCGTAAAAACGATGCACAGCACCCAAGTGAGCGTATCCGGCATGCCGCCGATGGCAAAGTGGGAGACAGCGCCCGTCAGCGCGGTGAAGGTCATGATAAAGACGCTCGTACCCACAGCGGTTTTCAGCTCGTAGCCCATCACGCTTGTGAGGATCAGCAGCATCATCATGCCGCCGCCCGCACCGATAAAGCCGCAGATCAGGCCGATGAGAACGCCGCAGACGATCGACTGGATCGCACGCTTTTTCGCGCAGGTCTGCGCCATCGCCTCCTTTGTGGTCATCACGGGGCGAAGGATGAATTTGACGCCGAGCAGGAAGGTCATAAAAACGGAAAAGCTGCCCATTGTCGTAGAAGGGACAAGGCTTGCCGCGTAGCTTCCGACCACCGTGAAGGTCAGCACGCTTGCCATCATGATGAGGCCGTTTTTGATGTCCAGATTCTTGTTTTTGTGATAGGTGTAGGCCGAAACGGCGCTGGCAAGCACGTCGGATGACAGCGCGATCCCCACGGCCATGTAGGGCTCGATGCCCAGGAAGGTGATCAGCATGGGACTGATGACTGCGGCGGCGCTCATGCCGGCAAAGCCGGTGCCGAGTCCCGCGCCCATGCCGGCAAAAAATGTGACCAGAACGGTCTGCGGAATGTTCATGCTTCGTCTGCCTCCAAAAGCTCGTTCAGATTATGCTCGATGAGGTGCATCGCCTCCGAAAAAGCGCGGCGCGCTTCCTCGTCCATACCGGCAAACAGCCTTTCGGAAAAGGCGTTTTGCAGCTGCCGTCCCCGGGCGATGATGGGCTGCGCTTTCTCGGTGCAGAGAAGCTCTGTCTTCCGGCGGTCGCCCTCCACTCCGCGCCGCGTCAGATACCCTTCCCGCACGAGCCGATCGACATTGACGGAAACGAGATTCGCCTTGATGTGCCGGATCTCGACAATCTCACTGGCGGTTTTGTAGTCCGGGTTGTTGCCGAGAAACATCAAAATGTCAAAGGCCGTCTGCGGCAGCTCCAATTGCCTGCAAAGGGGCTTGCACACGGCGCTGTAAGCGAGCGCGATCTTTCTGGAGATCGCAATGCTGAAATTCATACGGCAAATTCCTCCTTTTTTAGATTGTTCATTTTTGAGGCATTATAGTCCGGAGAAATCTGCCTGTCAATAAAAATCTGATGGCAGCCGGTCGCGCGGTCTTGCCCGACGGAGAAAAAACGAGGCAGGAACCCTGTCGGTTCCTGCCTCGTGTGCGTTTTGCGCGGGAGATCCTGCGGCGGTCATTTGGCGTAGATGGCGTAGATCAGGCGGTTGAGCGCCTGCGCCGGAAGGATCTTGGAGAGAAAAACGAAAAACTTGTAGTCTGCGCGGATGGCGTAGAGCGGGTGGTGCGAGCGCTCCCTGAGCGCGACCTTGGCAATGTAAGCGCCCGCCTTGGCGGGATCCATGCCGGTCTGCTCGTCGTGCTCCATGCGCGCGACCGAGCGGGAAATGCGGCCTTTATAAACATCGTCGCCCTCGCTGACCTTGCGTCGCGCGGCGGTGAAGCCGGTGTGGATGTCGCCGGGCATGACGGCGCAGACGGTGATGCCGAAGGGGCGCAGCTCGTTGGCAAGCGCCATGGCGTAGGCGTTGACGGAAGCCTTGGTGGCAGAGTAATACGCCTGAAAGGGAATGGGGACCGGGGCCGCCACGGAGCTGAGATTTACGATCCGGCCGCGACCAGCCTGCCGCATGATGGGGATCACGGCGCGGTTCATGTTCACCATGCCGAAAAAGTTGACGTCGAAGAGGGACTTGGCATCGGCGGTGGAGGTGAACTCAATGGCGCCGGAGATGCCGAAGCCTGCGTTGTTCACGAGAATGTCAATGCGGCCTTCGGCATCCATGACCTGCGCTACGGCAGCGCGGACGGAGTCCTCGGAGGTGACGTCTGCTGCGATGTGATGCAGCCCCTCAACGCCCTGCGCGCGGCGGGAAAATTCGTAAACGGTACAGCCGGAGGCCTTCAGGGCGAGGGCGGTGGCCTTGCCGATGCCGGAAGTCCCGCCGGTGACAATAGCGACTTGATTCATGAGAAAGTACCTCCCCGATGATCGGCATAGTATGATCCGAAACGTCCATAAAGCGGATCTCCCTTTATCAGTGCTGCGCATTGCGATAAGGAGAAAATGCGACGAAGCAATTGTAAATTTGCACCTGTTGACGGCCGCTGGAACGTATTATATCGGGCGGCGAAGGGCTTGTCAACGGCGCTGCGGGGAGGCCCGCATAAGAAAAATCCGGAATGCGTCAAGAAAGGGAGGCTTACGATGACGGATATTTTGAGCGTTGGCCCCAATAGTAATGGGATCAATGATTTTCTGTTCCAAAGATATAATCGAAAAAAGTATCTCGACTGTTCAAAACATCTGTAATACTTCCGGAATCCAAAATGATATCATCCTGAACGATTTCACCGGTCATATGATTTACCAAGCGGGCAATTAGCCAATTGGATTCGTTGACGAAAAACACATTCCCTTCGTGCTCATGAAGCACACCTTCGTCATATCCCATATATTCAATTATCGCGGATAACTGGATATCGTCGTTGACATATTTTCTTAACTCCGATGAAATATCATTACGATTAACTTCCAAAACAGCCTGATAGGCTATATATAACGTCCCTTTAATATTCCCCACAGCATAGATGCATAACTCAAACTCATCAAAACTCATGGAGCATATATATCCGTTGTACCACAAACAGTTATCGCAGCCATCCAAAAGAGCATTTCTATTAAAATGAATGTCAATGTCATTCTGCAGTCCACGAACGGTAGCATTGGCAATACGTTGATCCAACCAAAAAACGCGGCCGTCGTGTCTTGTGTGATATAGGAATAGTTCTGACAGCTCTATTCCCAAAGCAGTACAGATCTTTTCCAACTTATCGACAGTGGGACAACTTTCATTACGCTCTATTCTTCCATAATATTTTTCATTGACTCCGGCTTTCGTCGCTAAATCTTCCTGTGCTAATTGGTAATACTCTCGATAGGCTTTTAGCCTTTTCCCGATATTCATAAAAACCTCCGCTCCGCATATATGCGGTGTATGAAATTATAACATTCCTGTATACTATTTTCAACTCATATCATCAAGGAGGGAAACTCATGGATCATTTATGGCTGCTCACAGAAGAACGTCCGAAACCATCGGTCGTGCTGCAAATTATAAAAATGTACTGCAAGGATTTTGACGATCGTATTACCTTGCATAACGAAATAAAAATACTGCCGCATATCAAGGACGGCGTTTTTCAGTTTGTATATGAAGTAGAAGGATTGAAGGTTTCGAAGGCCGATACGATTTTCATAAAGACCGTCAGCGGAAACTCAAGCTTCTTAGACTTTCTGCTGTTTAAACAGGAAAGGGCTCCGGCAGAGGGAAGAAATAGCGACCATCTCATTATGGCTATCGAAGAAACCAAGACCAGCGATGACGAGTCCAGAAATACCGGCGTTTATCAGCGAGGATCAAAGTTTGTTTACATCACGCCATACTATCAAGATGTCAAACTGTATATGCTTTACAATGATGAATTGGAAGCCCGTGAAAGCAAGAAACCATCTGATACAAGCGTGTTCGGTACAAATATTTTGCTCACCTTAGGCGTAACCATCGTTGGAAAGGATATTTCGAAATGGTTCAAACCCTTCAAAACCCTCGATGAGCTGATTGAATTTAAAGCAGGCATGCGTCGCCCGCCCGCAGGTAATGTTCCCATTGCGATCACCAAGTATTCTGACAGAATAGAGATTTCCGGCCGTTTGGCAAAGCCGGCAGGTGCAGGCAATATCGGTCATGATCCGAATATTGGTGCTCTTTCAGTGATCTCTGGCTGCATTCGCAAACTGGGCTGGGACAAGGATATTGTTGTCACGCTGCATGGAGTGACACAGGAATATGTTGACCGTACGAAGGGGAAGAATAAATTCCTGTATATATGCAGCCTCTTGGGAATGAGATTAGATGGTATTCAGATGCCGGAAAACGTCACTATGCCGGAGCTGTACTGGCATTATGAGAAGCATTCCGAAAAAATGGCAGATATTCTTTTGCATATACAAACTATGTACCATGGGATGTATTGTGTATATGAAAACCATGCAGGCTGCGAGAGAGGTTATTTTCGAACCAAAAAGGGCGGACTTATTACACTGCCTAAAAAGGATAAGAATGGAGTAAATCTGTACCTCCCAGATGTTGTTCTCTATGATGAGAAGACCAATGTCATTCTTTTGGTAGAGGGAAAAATGCTTTCAACCATGGATCGCGGGATTGCAGAAATTGAGGACTATGACAGCATTGAACAGGAATACATTTGTCCTGAATACAAAGGCGCTGAAATCATACGCTGTGTAAGCATCTTTGGCGGCAACTGCAAGCGAATCCCCCATGAAAAAGTCCTATTCTACTTAGCGGACGACGGTCATATCCTTATCAACGAAAAGGCTCCTCAGTGTATCCGGGATGCTTTCGCCGGAACTGGAGTTGTAATATCCCCGTGCGCTTTCCCCCAATTGATGTAATTACCCTGTTCACCCAAAAAAGGAGAAGTGATTGGACCAATCACTTCTCCTTTCTGAATACTAAAATATACTGATGAATTTGGTTTGCCACAAAACAGAACGGATATCCATACGGATAAAGCTTTGTCGACTCATCAGACCATATTTTCATGCCCTTATAATATACATTAGGAATCTCATTTATTCTGTCGATTACTTCCGCATGTAAAAGATTGGTTTCTTTCTTTGACGGCTGAAGATCTTTGATGAAAACAACGATATACCCTCGGAATTTTATATATGGAAGAGTTTTCTCGATGGAACATTTTAATGCCTCTAAAAACTCCGCACGCCCCATGTTCCCTAAATCACGATCTGATTCTGTAAACGGAGTCGCTGCTTTCCCATAAACCGAAATGTCCGCGCCGGTCTTTTCTCTGCTCATCATATTTGCATAAGGCGGGTCGATAAGAACAAGACTGATCTTCTTGCCTCCAAGCAGGGGATCCATTAAAGACTTGTCATCTAAAATCGCGATAGAATCTCCGCATACCGTGGGAAATACCGGCAATTCCAATTCCATTGCAGCGGCTTTGTATGCATCGAGATACTCTTGCTTCAAATCAATTCCGGCAGCCACTCTATTGCACAGACCGGCGCCCAAAAGAGTGCCGCCAACCCCCATAAAGAAATCGAATATCAATTCGCCCTCTTTTGAAAAAAAGCGAATTAAGTCTCTCATCAACTGCGGCGGTTTTGGCGTAGGATGAATCTTCCTTATATGATGCGCGTATGCTTCCTCTCCTCTTGTGGGATAATGTGTGGAAAAAACCGAATTAATGAAGAAAGTCCATTCTCTTCCGGTCAAATCATTTAACTTGTTATCAAGATGATACTTTCTGCCATCAGGAAGAACAACCCCTCTTTTACTCCCACCGTATACTCGAGCCATTTCGATATTTTCTCTGACCCAAGTCGGAAGCAATGCCAAATCATAGTCAGGGTATGCATCGAGAAATGGGGTCGACTCATTGTACAACTCTGTCACTCTGGGATCAGACTCAGTTGCTCGCATCTTGTCTCCTCCCATTTATAATTTGTAACAAGGACTTCCATGGTCCTGGCGGCGCGATCCTTGAAATGATAGCTGCAATTTGTGTAAGACTTCTCAATGTGGGTTACATAATATTTTTTGCTCCATTCGATTAACACATCGTTGGTTAACCCCTTATGACGAAACACGTTTGAGAGTGCAAAGAGTATGCCCTGTCTATCAAGGTCATCTAACAAAGCCAATAACTCCCATTCCTCCTTGAGAGTCCAGTCCTTAAAGCCCCTTTTCCCATCGTTGTACGAGCCCGTGGTAATAAGATATGGCGGATCGCAATACACCAGATCTCCGCGACTCAGCAACGAAAAGTCAAAGTCCAAAAAATCTCCCGTCGATAAGATGATATTCTTCTTATGCAATGCATCACAAAATCGGATCAAATTTGATTCAATGTTAGGATTGAAGGAGCTCCGTTCTTTGCCAAACGGCGTATTAAACTGATGCTTGCTGTTGAAACGGATCTGATGATTAAACGCATAGCAAGTCAGGACAAACAGATCCAGCGGCCCCCCTGTCTCGTTATATTTTTTCCTGAGTTCGAGATAGCCCTCTTGATTCTCTTGCGACAACTGGTACTCCCCAATCCTCGCTTTTATCGATGCAACCAAGTCATCTGTGCTGGTATCTTGAAACAACTTATAGAGATCGATAATGTACGGGATCTGATCATTCGCGTAAATAGTATCAGCATTGACGTTGATTCCTACATTCAAACCGCCGGCAAACAGATCCACGAAATTCTTGATGCCGGAAGGGAAGCTTGGAATGATATCGTTCAGTATTTTGTATTTTCCCCCTGTATAATTCATAGGGCTTTTAATGTATGAATCCATTCCTAATCCTTTCGAATGTATACAAGCATTTCCTTCAGCTTCTCTTCTTTCGTTTCTGTGCTTCGACTTTTATAACGCCTATACGGGATCCAGTAGATTTTGAAAGAGTTCGGATCACCGTACTTCTTCATTGTTCTCTCAATCTCTTCCACCGACATCAATCCATCGGTGCTGTAACTGAGAATGATGTGGTTAAATCTGGCATTTGCAATTAGCTCTTCAAAGGCGCCGACGACCTTTGTCTTAGAACAAAAATCGGATTTGTTATTCTCGTATGCCCTTTGGGCCGTGATACCGCGTACTTCCGGAAAGTCATACTTGGCTGCCGTTTCTAAAACATGGTAGTTCGGCAGATACTGTCGTTCGTTATAGGGTGGATCGATATACAGGATATCGCCGGAGATCTCTTTCAGGACATCTGCGCCGTTGCCGTTAAAACAGGTGTTGTTCTTCCCGTTTGTGCAGATCGGCAGGCGAAGCAGCTCGTACTTTTTGTAAGAACGGCGCTCCCATTCTTTATGAAACGCCCCGTAAGTTCCGGAAATGTTGCTTACAAAAGGAATCCCCTCGACAATGCAGGCAACCAGATAATAGTATTCGTCATCCGAGAGAAAACCGACCTTCCTCCAGTCTTCAGTGATGTTTCGTGCGAAATCAATTCTGAGAGCATTTTCATCGTTGATATACATTCTTCCGCCGATAGGAGCATACGTATTCTGGAAAAATCTTCGTTCGGGAGGAAGACGTTCCATCTGCTCAAGAGACAATCCGTTAAAATAAGCAACAGGGTCGGAAATTCCGGTATTCTCTTGTAAAATTTCATAGGTTGGCAAGCAATCAACTGCCACCGTTCCTCTTTGCAGAACGTATGAAAAGTAGAGTAAGTCGTTAGACGTGACCTCATACCATTGCTTGAAATATCTCGCAACCGTAGCCGTACCTGAAAAGATATCGCAAAAGCTCTTTGCATCAGGGGCATTTTCGTCAATTACGCTCTTGATGTTGTCAAGAAGGAGCGCTTTACACCCAATAAACCTCATTTGAGAGAATCCTCCAACAGTTCTTTATATTCTTTCGCGATGCAAAGCCGAATTAATTCTGATTTCGATAAGTTCATAGCTTCAACACAATACGCAAGCATTTTTCTTGTATGATCATCAAGACGCACTTTTACAGTAGTGTCCTTTATTGCGTCGGTAGGTCTCCCTTTCATACGCATCTATTTTACCTTTCGTGAAAACATAAAAATAAAACGCTATCATTATACGTTTTTGTGGCCACAAAAGTCAATGAAATAGCCATTTTTCAATAACAGAAATCTTAAAAAACGGGTACATTTGGCCTGTCGCCGGTTGCAGTCAGTGCGTCCCTTTTCGGTATATCCTATGTTGATTTTCAAAAAGGAAAACCGCTGCAATCCCTTGAGATTGCAGCGGTTTTGGCACCCCGGACTGGGCTTGAACCAGCGGCCTACTGCTTAGGAGGCAGTCGCTCTATCCAACTGAGCTACCGAGGCCAGTATTTAATTTATGCTCTCAGGGTGAGTGATCATCTCACACTTAGGAGGCGAACGCTCTATCCTGCTGAGCTACAGAGACTTATATTAAATTGAG
>ERZ773130.837-NODE-837-length-33509-cov-6.383422_pt1 | contig 33509 bp, 37 predicted proteins | sample MGYA00511919_ERZ773130 | MGnify/ENA primary metagenome ERZ773130 (study PRJEB29015, sample SAMEA2737851) | human gut metagenome | biome: human gut; feature: human-associated habitat; material: faeces | place: China | collected 2012 ...
GCAGGAGCCAGGCGACGCCGACGGCGAGTAAGCCAGCGCCGGGTGGCGGGGTTATGCGCAAACAGACATTTTCGTTGAAAAAGATACAATTTTGTGATATTTCTCGAAGGAATTTACGAAAAGCACACAGGCTTGCGAAAGCTTGTGTGCCTTTCTCTTTTTTCGGCTCAAAAAGATACAATCGTCAAGCTTGCAGCCAGCTAGCGTCCTGAGCATTCTCTTTCCTCTTGATTTTTTAACAAATTAATACGTTTTATAGTAAAACAACCTTGTAATGTAGTTTTGAATACTATATAATATGTCGTGTTGATTCAAAATCAACTGTTTATATGCAGTATTACACACTGCATAAACAACACATACTGCACAAAACAGCACATGCTGCGCAAACAATGCATACTGCATACACAGCACGTACAACTGTTGGAATATGTCAATTTGTGAACGGTATTTATGAACAGCATTTTCGCACAGCAGTTCCTGTGCGTGCTCCAACTAATATAAGAGGTGTCTATATGGATAAAAAGACAAATATTAAAGACATAATATCAATGGCCGGCGGCCTTGATTATATAAACCCTAAGGATATTCCTTCCATTGACCTGTACATGGATCAGTTGACCACCTTCATGGAGGATCAGCTTGGAAAGAACAGGCGCAATGACGAGGACAAGGTGATGACCAAGACCATGATCAACAACTACACGAAGAACAATCTTCTGCCATCGCCTAACAAGAAGAGATATTCTAAGCAGCACCTTATACTGCTCATTTATATATACTACCTGAAGAACATGCTCAGCATCAACGATATACAGACTCTGCTTGAGCCTCTTATAGATGGTTATTTTGATTCCAACAAGGACGGAAAGGATATTTCTGATATATACGCCCACTTGTATGAGCATCTATCCCAGCATTACGGTGACATCATCAAGGATATCGTGAGAACAGCCAACAAGGCTGATGCCATGTACGATCCTGAGAAGGACTCCTATCTCCACGATCTCAGCATGATCTCACTTCTCTCAGTTGATATATATGCCAAGAAGAAATATGTGGAGCATCTGGTAGACAAGCTCAGACAGGAATCTGAGGAAGATGCCAAGGCGAAGGCTAAAGCCCAGGCACAGAAAGCCAGAGAGCAGGCAGCAGCCAAAGCCGCAAAGGCTAAGCAGCCACAGGCAAACGCCGCAGCCGAGGGCAAGAAAAAATAGTCAGCTTACGCACAAGCAACAAGTATTGCGACCAGATTTCACAGGACTCCAGCCTGTAACACAAATAAAACCCCTGAACGATAAAATGTAATCGTTCAGGGGTTTTGTCTGACTACTTGTCGGTTTTCTCGTTGCTCTGCTTGTCATTCTGCTGGAAGCTCTTCATTCTTGAAAATACAAGCTCATATCCGTCCTTGCCATAATTCAGGGATCTGTTGACCCTGCTTATCGTGGCTGTGGATGCTCCGGTCTTCTCCGCAACCTCCAGATATGTGTTGTCTTCCTTCAGCATCTTGGCCACTGCAAAACGCTGTGCTATAGATAACAGTTCATTCACCGTGCATACATCCTCAAAGAAATTAAAGCACTCCTCTTCTGTCTCCAATGTAAGTATTGCCTCAAACAGATCCTGTACTGCCTCTGTATGTACTGTTTTTCCCATGTCTAAGCTCCTTTTTGACTTTCACGACTTTAGCGTGATAAAGTAATATATACTATATACCACTTTCTTATAATTTGCAATCTTTTTTGATCCAGACTGAAAGGCCTCTTCTGTTGACATAGAACTCGCCACAGCCCTCGTCATCTATCTTGATGTCATACTTGGCATTACCCATGACATCTGCAAAATGTGCTCCCGCAAACTGTCTGCCCACATACATTCTCTTGGTGCCGCCCATTCCATCGGACATGACAACCGCAAGTCCTGAATCCTTGTGCTCCTCGTCGCCCTCTCTGGTCCATCCAACAACCTCGCTGTGATCAAAGTAGTCGTGCTGAGTTCCGTATGCATATTTCTTTCTGAGCTTGAGCAGCTTATTCAGTATCGTCTTCTTCGACTTTACCTTAACCTGTGGTATTCCCGCATAGTCGCCGATATACAGGCACGGATAGCCCTGCTCTCTGAGCAGTATGACCGCATACGCCAGAGGCTTGAACCAATCCTCAACGTACGATTCCAGAACTCCTCCGACCTGGGATTCGTGGTTATCTACAAATGTAACAGCCTTCTCCGGATTGCTCATCATAAGTGAACCCTTAAGCAGATCTGCCATGTTATACTCTCCATCTGCCACAGATGCATCGTGAAAATTGAAGTGCAATGGCACATCGAACATGGATGCCTCATTGTCTGTGGCCTTGATATAGCCATTCAGATATTCTGTATTCCAGTGCCAGAAATCACCGACAGCAAATATGTCCTTATGTACATATTCCGGAGCCTCATCTGTGCCCTTCTTCTTAGCGGCTACAGGGACATCAGATGTCGCTTCAATAAAATCCTTCACAAACCATGCAGGGATAGCCTCCGCCTCCTGGAATCTGAATCCGTCCACATCAGTGGTCTTCTCGTACCACTGAGCCCACGCCATGAGCTCGTCATACACTTCCTGATTGTAGAAATCAATCTCGCTTCCAATTATATAGTCATACTTGGAATATTCCTTGTCCGCCTCGTCATAATCCTTGCCCTCAAGAGCGCACACACGCTTCTTGAATTCTTCCTGCTTCCAGTCTATTCCCGCAAAATGCTTCCAGTTCCACTTGAACTTGGAATACTTTGACTTTCTTCCAGGGAATGTAAACTTTGAAAGTGCTCCCACAGTCTTCTTATTGCCGATCATCTGTGGAATATCTTTGGTGTTGAAGTCGGCTGCTGTAACCTTCTCTATCCTGTCAGCGCCGAGCTTCTGTCTGACCGCAATGTCCGCATAGACATTTATCCCCTGATCCTTCATAGCCTTTATAGCAGCTATATACTCATCCTTAGTTCCATATCTGGTTCCAACTGAACCCTTCTGGTCAAACTCTCCCAGATCATACAGATCGTACGGAGCATACCCCATATCTTCTTTGCCCTGTGCTCCCTTTGTAGCAGGCGGAAACCATACAGCCGTAGCCCCCATCTTCTTCAGAACCGCAGCGTCCTCTGCTGCCTTTTTCCATAAATCCTGGCTGTCGGTCGTATTCGCTGTAAAATACTGTACCAAAAGTCCGTTATCCTTCATCTCAATACCTCCGTTATTGGCTTTTAATCACCCTTATAAGTCATTATATCAAATCTGAATATATGAGTAAAGACCGACAAATAACAAAAAACATGCCCGCAGACTCCCCTTACCGGAGTGCCTGCAGGCATGCCAAAGACACTATGTACTGTAACGTATATATCTCGGATCACACACGCTGATCCATGCATGTATACACCACAGCTTATAGCTGTATTACATATTCTTGATTCTCTCTATAGCCTCAACTGTATTCTCATAAGTTCCGAATGCTGTAAGTCTGAAATATCCCTCACCGCTTGGTCCGAATCCTGAACCTGGGGTTCCGACTACATTTGCATTCTCAAGCAGATAATCGAAGAAATCCCATGATGACATGTTGTTCGGTGTCTTAAGCCAGATGTATGGCGCATTTACACCGCCTGATACAGTGTAACCCGCATCCTTGAGTCCCTGTGAGATAACCTTTGCGTTGTTCATGTAGTATGCGATCTGAGCCTTTGTCTGAGCCTTGCCCTCGTCTGAGTACACCGCGTCTCCTGCTGCCTGAACAATGTATGGAGCGCCATTGAACTTTGTTCCATGTCTTCTTGCCCACAGGCTGTGCATTGACACGCCATCTGCGTCCTTCAGATCCTTTGGAACTACAGCATAGCCAAGACGTGTTCCTGTGAATCCTGCGTTCTTAGAAAAGCTCTTGAGCTCGATAGCACATGTCTTTGCGCCCTCGCACTCATATATTGTATGAGGAACATCCTCCTCGCTGATATATGCCTCGTATGCAGCATCGTAGATGATGACTGCTCCGACCTTATTTGCGTAATCTACCCACTCCTGAAGCTGATCCTTCTTGATCGTTGCTCCTGTAGGGTTGTTTGGGAAACACAGATATATGATGTCAGGTGTCTCCTTTGGAAGCTCTGGCGCAAAGTTATTGTCCGCAAGACATGGCATGTAAATTACATCGCTCCACAACTCTGTGTTCTTGTCGTATGTTCCTGTTCTTCCTGCCATTACATTTGAATCAACATATACAGGGTATACAGGATCACATACTGCGATCTTGCTGCCTGCTGTAAATATCTCCTGGATATTTGCTGAGTCACTCTTTGCCCCGTCGCTGACAAATATCTCATCAGCAGATATATCCACGCCTCTGTCAGCATAGTCGTTCTTTGCTATGGTGTTTCTGAGGAACTCGTAGCCGAGATCAGGAGCGTATCCCTTGAATGTCTCCGCAACTGCCATCTCGTCTACAGCCTTGTGAAGGCGCTCTATGATAGCCGGTGCAAGTGGCTGAGTCACATCACCGATACTGAGTCTTATAACTTTCTTGTCAGGATGTGCTGCGCTGTACTCTCTCTGCTTTCTTCCAACTGTTGAGAAGAGATAACTTCCCGGAAGCTTTAAATAATTTTCATTTGCCTTAAACATATCTTTCCTCCTAATATATATCAGTCCAGCCTTCAAATACTTCCCTTGCCGGTCCTGTCATGTACATAGTTTCATTCTGCCTGTCGTAATCAATATCCAAAGTTCCTCCAAGCAATGAGACCTTTACCGAATCTCTCGTCCTGCCGGCAGCTATCCCCGCCGCCACAGCCGCACACGCGCCTGTACCGCACGCAAATGTCTCGCCGGATCCGCGTTCCCACACGCGCATCCGCATATGATCTTCGTCAACGATCTGGACAAATTCTACATTTGTCCTGTTCGGGAACATGGGATGCGCCTCCATCTCAGGCCCCAAAGTCTCCATCTGACAGACATATATATCATCCACCCACACAACCGCATGGGGATTGCCCATGGATACCCGGACAAAATCCACGGTTTCATCAGGCAGAACAGCCATCTCGACAGCCGCACCTATATCAGGTCTGCCCATATCCACACACACCGCAGCCACTCTTCCATCCTGCAGAATGCATCTGAGCCGTTTTATACCCGCCTGTGTCTCCACAGTAAATTCCGTCTTCTCCGTCATTCCATGGTCGTATACATACTTGCCAAGGCATCTTATGCCATTTCCACACATCTCTGCCCTGCTGCCGTCCGCATTGTATATATCCATATTAAAATCAGCCCTGGCCGAAGATCCTATAAGTATCAGTCCGTCGCCCCCAATGCCCCTGTGCCTGTCACTGACAAGCCTGGCAAGGATCTCCGGATCATACACCTTTTCTCTGAAGCAGTTCACGTACACGTAGTCATTTCCAAGTCCTTCCATCTTCGTGAATCGCAATAGAAAGCCTCCCTCTTGATCTGTTTTAGAAACAATCTGAATTATCCAGTATCATATATGCCATCTCGACTATATTTATACCGTTATCCATGCTCTTCTTTTGCAGATATCTGTGAGCGCCCTGTTCATCATACTCAAAGTCATGCATAAGCTTGAGCTTTGCCGCCTTGATGACCTTCTTCTCTTCCTCGGTTCTCTCCTTTGGCCTGGACTTTCTCTTTTTTCTCTCCCACAGAAGATTCTCTATTGTGAGACTTACGGTATTCACAAAGTCCATAGACTTTATCGGCATAGACAGACATACCACGCCGCTATCCCGGACTTCCTCATAATTCTTCTTGCTGCTGAGCACGATCATGTCAAAATATTTCGGAATATAATTCTCAAGATCTGAATACATCATATCCAGGAATTTATATCCACATATTATGACTCCATCGTCACACGCATCCGCAGCCTGCGCCGCCTGGGCTCCGGTTGTACACACCTTTGTAACACTTATACCATTGCGAATGAGCAGGTTCTTTATACTCTTTGCTTCCTCTATTTTCGGAAAAACTATTATAACATTTACCAAATCAAAGCCCTCTCAATCGTGTACGTATAGCTATTATCAAATATATAGGTAAGCAGACCTTTCGCTCCGCTTACCTATACTACTCATCATTTTATATTGTTCGTGTATAAGATCAGACTTTGTACAGATAGTTTGAGATCTCCCAGTCTGTAACCTGTCTTGTGTACTCATTCCACTCATCCATCTTGGCACTTGTATATCTCTCGAAGATGTGTGAACCAACTGCCCCCTTCATGAAGTCGCTCTCGCTCATGGCAAGAGTTGCCTCTCTGAGGTTTGCAGGAAGGCTGTGGATATGACGTGCCTTCTTCTCCTCTGCAGTGAGGTTGAATATATTTGTATCTACACTTGGTGGAACTGGAAGCTGACGCTTGATTCCGTCAAGTCCTGCTCTAAGGCATACTGCCATGGCAAGGTATGGGTTAGCTGTTGGATCCGGACATCTGAGCTCAACTCTTGTTCCTGCACCACGTGCACTTGGAATTCTGATAAGTGGACTTCTGTTCTTTGCTGACCATGCGATGTAAATAGGAGCCTCATAGCCTGGAACAAGTCTCTTGTATGAATTTACAAGTGGGTTGGTGATGGCTGTCATCTCCTTCATATGCTCCATAATTCCGGCGATGAACCAGTAAGCCTCCTGGCTAAGTCCGAGCTTATCGTTCTCATCTGCAAATATGTTCTTGCCATCCTTCTGGAGCGACATGTTCATATGCATACCTGAACCGCATACGCCATACTTTGGCTTTGGCATGAATGTTGCGCAGAGACCATGTCTCTTGGCAATAGTCTTTACAACCAGTTTGAATGTCTCGATGTTGTCGGCGGTTCTCAAAGCCTCACCGTACTTGAAATCTATCTCATGCTGTGCAGGAGCTACCTCATGGTGTGATGCCTCGATCTCAAATCCCATCTGCTCAAGAGTAAGAACCATATCTCTTCTCGCATTCTCACCGAAATCCAGTGGTCCGAGATCAAAATAGCTTGCTCTCTCGTATGTGTTAGTTGTAGGCATTCCGTTCTCATCTGTCTGGAAGAGGAAAAACTCACACTCAGGACCTACATTCATAGTGTAACCCATCTCTTTTGCCTCAGCCAGAGCTCTCTTAAGTACATATCTTGGATCGCCCTCAAATGGTGTTCCATCAGGCTTATATACATCACATATAAGTCTTGCAACCTTTCCCTGCTGTGGTCTCCAAGGGAATGTCTCATATGTATCATAATCAGGATACAGATACATATCTGACTCCTCAATTCTCGCAAAGCCCTCTATAGAAGAACCGTCGAACATGATCTTGTTGTCAAGTGCCTTCTCTATCTGGCTTGAGGTTATCGCTACGTTCTTAAGGTCACCAAAAATATCTGTGAACTGAAGTCTTATAAACTCAACATCATCTTCTTTGACCTTTTTCAGTATGTCTTCCTTTGTGTATTTTCCCATCGTTATACTCCTTTTCTACACATTGTTTGATCCTCTGCATGTAAATCCCTATGAGTTTTTCTCATAGCTAGAGTTATAATAAACTTTGACAGAACTTTTGTCAACACAGATGAACGGTTGAGCAAATGTATATTCTGTCATAATTCTCTATCGAAGATCTCTCTTTCTGAATGTCAGCCATGTTGCCACGATCATCACCGTGCCGTATGCAGCAGCCACCGCCAGCGATATTCCAGCATGGCTCCAGTCTATATCGACCTGACTCATCTCCCTCACAGAACTGAACGGCATATAGCCCAGTATTTTCTCCAGAACATCCGACTGGAACAGCACAGGCATGATCTGCACGCCGAGATCCACCAGGAAAAACAGCAGCAGATTCACGGATACGGACGCTGCCTTGGACGTCAGCGCAAACGCAAGGAATACGCATGTCATATATAACATCGTAAGCACAAAGCCCTCGCACGCTATCGATCTCAGCATATATCCCGCCACATTCAGGGTAAATGCCTTTCCGAAGCCTCCACAAATGCATCCTCCTACGGTATATACAAGTATGTCCTCAAGAGAGAGTATCCATATCGCCACTATATATACTATGATCTTCGCAAACATTATATGTGCTCTGCTGTGTCCCTGGGCTATCGCACACTGGATATCCCTGGACTTGTAATCGCTGGTGATGAGCGACGCCGCAATAAATCCAAACAGCATGCCCGACACCGAGCTTCCGGAAAACGAGCCCAGCAGATACTGAAACTGAAAATCTCCCGTGAGTTCTATTCCGAGAATATCTCCAACCAATCCCACCGAGATCAGATATATTATATCCTGGACAAAGAAAACTATCAGGCACACCCTGAAGCCCAGGCTCTTATACAGCTTATAAAATTCAGCCGGCAACAGTTCACGCATAATGAGCACCCCCTATCCTGTGAATAAAGTAGTTCTCAAGGCTCTCCTCCTCGAGATGGTACTCACTGACAAACACCCTCTCATTGTAGAGAACCCATGCCAGCTCGTCTGAATTTACCGGCTGGTCCACGATTATCTCATCACCATTCACATACACATTCACTATATTGTATCTCATAGCAAGTATATCAAGCACCTTCTTCACATCATTGGTGCGCAGTCTCAGTCTTCTGTGACACTTCGCATCAAGCTGCGCTGCGGAGAGGCAGTCTATGATCTGTCCTCTGTCTATCATTATGTAGTCCGTTGCCAGCTCGTGAAGCTCTGTGAGTATATGGCTTGATATAAGTATCGTCACGCCAAACCTCTGATTTATCTGCTTGAGAAGATTTCTTATCTCAACTATTCCAACCGGATCAAGCCCGTTTATAGGCTCATCCAGGAGCAGAAGATCCGGACCTGACAGCATGGCACAGCCAATTGCCAGTCTCTGCTTCATTCCCATCGAATAGTTTCTGAATTTCTTCTTACCAACACCCTGCAGTCCAACGTTTGCTATGGTCTGGTCGATGAGCTTGTCGTTCTTTATCCCCCTCAGCTTCATATTAAGCTTTATATTGTCTCCAGCATTATAATTGTCGTGCAGTCCGGCATGTTCACACACCGTTCCTATCCTCTTTCTGGCATTCACCAGCCCCTTACTGTCACTGGCGCCAAATAACTCTATCTCTCCCTCGTCAGGAAACAACAGACCATTGATATGATTGATCATGGTCGTCTTTCCTGCCCCGTTCTGTCCTATAAAGCCATATATCTTTCCCCTTTCAAGAGATATATTGACATTGGCCAAAACAGTATTCTTTCCAAATGTCTTCGTGAGTCCGCTTACTCTCACAACATTCTCTGCCATTTATTCCCCACCTTTCTGTCCTCATAAAATACGCCTACAGGAAATAATATTCTATGAATTTACACAAAAACCCGTCATCCAGCACATAGCTGAATAACGGGTCCTTTATATACTTATCAATGATAAGAATTAATCCTGAACGTATGGTAATATTGCGATCTGTCTAGCTCTCTTAACAGCAATTGTGATTGCTCTCTGATGCTTAGCACATGTTCCTGTGATTCTTCTTGGAAGGATCTTACCTCTCTCTGAGATATACTTTCTGAGTGCGTTTGAATCCTTGTAATCGATCACAGCCTCTTTATTAGCACAATACTCGCAGACTTTCTTTCTTCTACGGATATTTCTTCTCTTCATTGGAGCGTCAGCTCTATCAGTCTTATTGTAAGCCATTGTATTTACCTCCTATTTTACTTGAATGGTAAATCGTCCTCAATACCTTCCGGTATACTCATGAAGCCCTCAGCTCCTGCATTGCCAGGTGCCGGTCTTCCTGCTGGCTGATATCCACCGCCTGATGCCTGTCCGCTTGCAGCCTTGCTCTCAGCAAACTCCTGCTCCTCAACAACAACATCAGTTGTGTACACCTTGTTACCATCCTTATTCGTATAGCTTCCAGTCTGGATTCTACCTGTTATAGCAATCTTCGTTCCCTGCTTCAGGTACTTCTCTGCAAACTCAGCGCTCCTGCCAAATGCAACGCAGCCGATGAAGTCTGCACTCTGGTCGCCATTTCTATTGAATCTTCTGTCTACAGCCAATGTGTATCTTGCAATAGCCATCTGGCCATCACCTGTGTTTGACTGTGAATATCTAACTTCCGGGTCTCTTGTGAGACGACCCATCAATATTACCTTGTTCATTATAGAATACCTCCTATTACTCGGCGTCTAATCTAACGCAAAGATATCTAAGAACTGATTCCATAATACGAATGTTAGCCTCAAGCTGAGCTGGAACTCCAGCCTCTGCATCAAACTGAATGAAGTAGTAGTATGCTTCGCCCATCTTCTGAATCTCGTAAGCAAGCTTCTTGAGTCCACACTCGTTAACTTCTGTAATTGTTGCGTTAGCCTTCTCAATATAAGACTTAACCTTATCAACTACAGCTGTTCTGGCTTCCTCATCAATCTTTGCACTAACAACTAAAGTTAATTCATATTTGTTCATTACATTGCACCTCCTTATGGTCTCTGGCCCACAGTCATCTGTGAGCAAGGAAAATATGATTAATACATCACAAGTTCAGATACTATCATATTTTTCCAGCCAATTCAAGCATTTTTTCTATGATCATCCCAAAAATTCTGTGGCATGCTTTCTCGACCACAAAGGGAACATGCTTCTCTGGCATCTGTAGTTCTCTCTCTGCTCCACGCTCACCGCGCTGAAGAATGTTCTCCACATATCTGTGTAATCATCCTCCATATATTCTGCACTGCCCAGCGTCTCCATCTCCTGATCTGTAAGCCGCCTCACATACATATCCGAATCCACCGGATGCACCACGGCGTAACGTCTGCCATCATCCACTATCAGCCAGTATTCTGACGGCATCCTGTCCGCAAAATGACTGGCGACAAGAAGCGCAACATCGTCCTTTGGTTCTATATGACATACATACACCCGCCCCTGGACAGCAGTGAATCTGGCTATCTCCCTGAATAGATGTGCCTCGTTGCTCACACTCCGCCCAAGCTCCATGATACGCATCACCTCCGGACTTATGAGCATATGTTCCACCTTTCGGCCCTCGGCAAATGCCAGTATCAGATATCTGTACACAGTGTCCAGTGCATCCTCCTGATGCGACAATAGTGCATTGAATACGTTGCGGTACACCAGCCAGGATACCTTCTTCACAGACCGGGTAAACTTCTGCACCTTGTCCGCATCCGGCTCGACATGTATATAGTCAGCGAACATATCCAGTTGTTCCACAGGCTCCTTCATAAGCATCACATGGTCGTGTCCGACCTGCAGTGCCATACTCCACGCCTCATATATGCATGTAGCCATATCGTCATATCTGTCTCTGCATGTGAAAACCTTCATATTGTCCATAACTTCCACCTTCACGCCTTCATTCCTATATCAAATAAAGTCATCTGTCTATACTGTTCATTGCCGTGTGATGCCTGCCAGTTCTCTCCCCGGCTCAGATCCGTCATCTCCCTGACAATGTAATCCCTCTCTATAGGGATCCTGTACATCATACGTCCGCCACACGTTATAAAATAATGTGCTCTCTTAAGCACCACCCCCATCTTCTTCAGATTATCGAAATCCAGACTTCCGTATCTGCGGGCTCTCACTATCCTGCCCGCCGACTTCGGCCCTATGCCGGGAATCCTGAGAAGCAGATCATACGGTGCCGTCTGCACCTCCACCGGGAACTGGTCAAGATGCCTCACTGCCCAGTTGCACTTCGGATCCATTCTCTGATCGAGGTTCGGCTCGTTCTCAGACAATATCTCCTCAGCGTGGAATCCATAATATCTGAGCAGCCAGTCCGCCTGATACAATCTGTGCTCACGGAGCAATGGAACCGCCGTATCCAACGCAGGGAGTGCCGAGTCCTCGTTGATCGGTATATACGCGGAGTAGAACACACGCTTCAGATCGTATCGCTGATACAGTCTCTGGGCTGTGTGTATGAGCGTGTAATCCGACTCTCCGCTGGCTCCAACTATCATCTGTGTGCTCTGTCCCGCCGGGGCAAATGCCTGTCTCCTGTCTGTATCTCCAAACATGACAGGGAGGGGCGAAGAGGCAGCACCGATGTCTCTTTTATCAGAGATCATTCCATCTGCGAGTGCCTCTGCTGCTGACATCTGCAGAGCACCATGTCTTTCCTGCCCTGCCAGCTCTGCTTTGTATGCGGTCAGATCCTTCTGCAGATTCTTCTCGTTGAATATGCTTCCAGTAAGGTATCTGTTGATACCGCTCCTCTCCATACGCGCAGTCTTGCCCACCGCCAGTCTGTGGGATTCTATAGTGCTGGTCAGCTTGCCCATGGGATCAAGTATGGTGTCAAAGCTCTTGTTCGGGGCAAGCTTCTTCAGACTCTCCTCAGTCGGCAGCTCCATATTAACACTTATCCTGTCCGCTAAATATCCCACCATGCTTATAAGCTCATCCGATGCCCCCGGAATGGTCTTCACATGGATATATCCATTGAACCTGTACTTCGTCCTGAGAAGATACAGAGTCTCACACATCCTCTGCATAGTGTATGTCGGATCCCTGAGCACACCGGAGCTCAGGAACAACCCTTCTATATAATTCCTCTTGTAGAACTCTATGACCAGATCGCACAGCTCCTCCGGTTCAAATGTCGCTCTTGGCACATCATTGCTTCTGCGGTTCAGACAGTACTTGCAGTCATATACACAATGGTTCGTCATAAGGACCTTAAGCAGCGATATACATCTTCCATCCGCTGCAAAGCTGTGACATATACCACATGATACACTGTTGCCCAGGGCTCCCTTCTGTCCCTTCCTGCCCACTCCACTGGATGTACACGCCACATCATACTTCGCCGCATCCGCCAGTATATTCAGTTTTTCATTCGTTGTAAGTCCTGTAATTATCTCGTTCATGCATAATATTATACGAACATTTGTTCGGTATTGCAAGAGGTAATTTCTGGTTGCCGGTTAAAGCATAATATTACTTACTTATGGATGGCGCAGACAAAAAAGACCGGACACACTCTGAACGAATGTATCCGGTCTTCTCTATGCGAAAGGCTCTGGACTATGACAGTTCCTTTCTTCTATATGATCCTAAGCTATATCTTAGAGCTGTGGGCCTGCTGCAACTAATGCCTTACCTGCTGCATTACCCTCGTACTTAGCAAAGTTCTTCTGGAATCTTGCTGCAAGATCCTTAGCCTTTGTCTCCCACTCTGAAGCATCAGCGTATGTGTCACGTGGGTCAAGGATTGCTGGATCTACGCCAGGAAGCTCTGTTGGAACCTCGAAGTCGAACATAGGGATCTTCTTTGTAGGAGCCTCATTGATAGCACCGCTGAGGATTGCATCGATGATTCCTCTTGTATCCTTGATTGAGATTCTCTTGCCTGTTCCATTCCATCCTGTGTTGACAAGGTATGCCTTAGCGCCGCTCTTCTCCATCTTCTTAACAAGCTCCTCTGCATACTTTGTAGGATGCAGCTCGAGGAATGCCTGACCGAAGCAAGCTGAGAATGTAGGTGTTGGCTCTGTGATACCTCTCTCTGTACCAGCAAGCTTTGCTGTGAATCCTGACAGGAAGTAGTACTGTGTCTGCTCTGGTGTAAGGATTGACACTGGAGGAAGTACTCCAAATGCATCTGCTGAAAGGAAGATTACGTTCTTTGCAGCTGGTGCTGATGATATAGGTCTTACAATGTTCTTGATATGATCTATTGGGTAAGATACACGAGTATTCTCTGTTACGCTCTTATCAGTGAAATCAATCTTGCCGTTTGCATCAAGTGTAACGTTCTCAAGAAGAGCGTTTCTCTTGATAGCGTTGTAGATGTCTGGCTCTGAATCCTTGTCAAGGTCGATAACCTTAGCGTAGCATCCACCCTCGAAGTTGAATACGCCGTTGTCATCCCAGCCGTGCTCATCATCACCGATGAGGAGACGCTTTGGATCTGTTGAAAGTGTTGTCTTACCTGTTCCTGAAAGGCCGAAGAAGATAGCTGTGTTCTCACCGTTCATATCTGTGTTAGCTGAGCAGTGCATTGAAGCCATTCCCTTAAGTGGAAGGTAGTAGTTCATCATTGAGAACATACCCTTCTTCATCTCTCCGCCGTACCATGTGTTAACTATAACCTGCTCATGGCTTGTGATGTTGAATGCTACACATGTCTCTGAGTTAAGTCCTAACTCCTTGTAGTTCTCAACCTTAGCCTTTGAAGCATTGTATACTACGAAATCTGGCTCGAAGTTCTTAAGCTCTTCCTCAGTTGGCTTGATGAACATGTTTGTTACGAAATGAGCCTGCCAAGCAACCTCAACGATGAAACGGATAGCCATACGAGTATCAGCATTTGCTCCACAGAATGCATCAACTACGAAAAGTCTCTTGTTTGAGAGCTCCTTCTTTGCAAGATCCTTAACTGATGCCCATGTCTCCTCTGTCATTGGATGGTTATCGTTCTTGTACTCATCTGATGTCCACCATACAGTGTCCTTTGAATTCTCATCTACTACGATATACTTATCTTTAGGTGAACGGCCTGTATAAATACCAGTCATAACGTTAACTGCGCCGAGTTCACTAACCTGTCCCTTCTCGTATCCCTGAAGGTCAGCCTTTGTCTCTTCCTCGAATAACAATTCATATGAAGGATTGTGTACGATCTCTGTTGTGCCTGTAATGCCATACTTAGTTAAATCAACTGTTGCCATTTTTCTTAACTCCTTTTCTTTAAATGTATTTCATTGATAGGTGCATGTCGCCTGTACCCTGCCGGCACCGCAACTATACAGCACTCAATAATCTGAAAATAAATATGAACACTTTCTCTCATATTCAGTTGAAAGTATACCCAATTAGTCAAAATAAATCAATATGATTATTGAGTTTTTTTTGTAGTTTACAGAAACTTCTCATTTATAATCTCAATTTTATATTTATTACTTGCATAAACTAAGATAATGAGCTTCCACGTCTCTTCTCAAGGAATTTTGACTTCACTATCAGAATATCACCTGTCTGTATCTCCAGATCACCTGTCGGCAGTATAGACATATTATCCCTGAGTACCATATATATATTCACACCATACTCCTCCGTAGCCTGGAGTATGGTCCTGCCGCAAAACTTGCTCACATCATCTACGAGCAGTTCTCCAATCTCGTCCACATCAACAACTTTGGACTCCTCGTTGGCATTGTTCTGATACTGCTCTACAAATCCGGCGCTTATGATACCTGTAGGTATCGCTACCAGCAGAACTCCCATAAATGCTATGACTATCGCCATGCATTTGCCCAGCAGCGTGATCGGGTAAATGTCTCCATACCCCACGGTAAGGACTGTCGATACCGCCCACCATATGCCGCTGAAGGCGTTGCTGAACACTCCCGGCTGTGCGGCATGCTCAGTGCTGTACATACACAGGCTGCTCGCCATCATCAGTATAAATATGATGAACATGGACGATATGATCTGTCTGCTCTTTCTCAGCAGGACTATCTTAATGACATTGAAGCTGTCGTACTTTGAATTGATCCTGAAAAGATGGAATATACGGATCACCCTGAGCATCCTGAACGCCACGAAGCCAGACAGAAAGAACACTGGTATGATCGTGAGCAGATCCACAACTCCGTCATATGATATGAGGAACTTTCCTATAGCCTTTCCTCTGGTGCATGTGGGATACAGGAAATCCGCCGTCCATATGCGGAGAATGTACTCAACACAGAATATGCCTGTAGTCACCCACTCGATAACACTCAGCAGCCCATAATATGGTTCAAGCTGATCGTAGGTCTGCAGGAACATCACCGATATGTTCGACAATATGACACCCACTATGAATATGTCAAATGCCCTGCTCGCCAGATTGCTTTTGTCCCCTATCTGTATTATGTCAAATATTTGCTTTTTGAGTTTTGTCTTGTTTACCGCCATTGCTCTCCTCTTATATATCTATTTGTCCTTGAGAATGTCCATCATCTCATCTATCATCTCTTCGTCCTGAAGCCTGAACTTGATCTCCACGCGTCTCGACGCTGCCATGTCCACTGCTTATGATGCCGTTGCTCTCCGTCAGACAGTACTTTGCCACTGAGAACGCTCGCTGCTGTGAAAGTTCAAGATTGTATATGTAGGAACCATTCGTATCCGTGTGTCCCTCTATGATTATCTCCGAAACGTATTCCCTGTAATCATCGCGCAGAAGCACACTGCAGTACTTCGGCAGGAACTGGTTGATGGTAAGCATACACGAATATACCACCCGTTATGGCAAACATACACACACTTATAATCGCCCTATCTCCTATCATAATTAAAAAGAGGCTGTTTTACCAGTTGAAATACTTACTCCTTTACCTGTTATTTACATATTTACGCGGGATTTACATGTTTTTACAAGGCTCTGTGCATACCGCACAAATGGCCATTTTCTTTTTGTGCACTTTGAAAAATGTGTCATAAAATCTTTAAATTTTGAAGATTTTATTTTGCAAAACGTTTTTTTTCTGTACATATTCTGTTCATATTTTGTGTATATACTGAACTCAGTTGTTCAAGAGAAAGTAATTTACTCTTAGTTGTTTAAGTTGTTGTTTAAAAAAGAACCGCCTAGCAATTCAGGTGGTTCTTTTTTTGCGCACAAAATTATCTCTTATTTAGCAAAAAAGGCTGAAAAGATACAATTTCTTCAGATTTTGTATCTTTTCAGCCTTTTATTTTGATTTAGAGATAATTTTGTGTGCAGACGAACTCATCCGCCACCAAAAGATCCCAGCTTTATAACTAACTCTACACTGCAAATTACTCCGTAGGAAGCTTAGCCTTCTCGAATATCTCAACAACCTTGTCGTCAGGCTTCTTTGTGAGAAGTGATACGACGATAGCTGTAATGAACGCTGCTGCAAATCCAGGAACGATCTCATAAAGTCCTGTTGGTGTTGCAAGGAACTTGTACCAGAGCATGTCAACAGCAAATCCGACTATGATAGAAGCAAGTGCTCCATTGTAATTCAGTCGCTTCCAGTACAGTGACAGAACGATGACCGGTCCAAATGCCGATCCGAATGCGCCCCATGCATTTGACACGAGTGCCATGATACCCTCGCAGTCTGGATTCATCGCTATGGCAAGTGCCACAACTGAGATGATGATGACCACAATTCTTCCTGCCCAGAGCATCTCCTTGTCGGATGCACTCTTTCTGAATATAGGCTTGTACACATCAGACGAAAATGCTGATGATGAAGCAAGGAGCTGTGAATCAGCTGTACTCATGGACGCTGCAAGGATAGCTGAGAGAAGTATACCAGCTACAAGTGCAGGGAACACGCCTCTTACAAGTCTGATGAATACCTGTGAGTTATCTGTAAGTCCACCGCCAAGATACTTAAGGCCGACCATACCAACTACGGATGCCATAACGAGGATGATTCCCGTCCAGCAAGTACCGACTATTCTGGACTTCTTCATCTCCTTCTCTGACTTGATTGAAATGTATCTTATAAGAATATGTGGCATACCCATATATCCAAGTCCCCATGCAAGTCCTGATATGATATTGATCACACTGGTCTTGTCAAATGAACCACTTATAAGGACATTGTAATAATTGTCTGGAATGACAACATCAGGTGCTATAAAGCCAGCGCCCTGCATGGTGATGACCGCAATGATAGGTGCGATCATGAGAGCTGCAAGCATCAGAAGTCCCTGGAAGAAATCCGTCCAGCACACTGCATTAAAACCACCAAGGAATGTGTACACGATGATGATGACTGCAGCGCCGATCATGGCTGTATTCCTATCGATGCCCATAACAGTGTTGAACAGAGTACCGCAGGCCGATATACTTGACGCAGCGTATATACAATATGCAACCACAAATATAACTGCACATATTATGAGAAGCAGCTTATTGTCTGACTGAAAACGATTTGTCAGATACTGAGGTATAGTGATCGAATCGTTGTACGCTATCGAGAATCTTCTGAGTCTCGGTGCTATGAATATCCAAGCACATGCTGTTCCGATGAACAGACCAACTGATATCCACATGTTGCTGAGTCCTGTCGCATAGAATGCTCCGGGCAGTCCCATGAGAACCCACGCACTCATATCAGATGCTCCGGCGCTGAGTGCAGCCACCAGACCATTCATATCTCTTCCTCCAAGAAAATAATCCTTCTCTCCGGCATTCCCCTTGGATTTGAAGAAGAAATAAATTCCTACACCGATTACCAGGACAAAATACGCTATAAACGCAATCATCTCGTAAACATTCATTAGTTAATCCACCTTCCATAATAATTATAATTTATCTGCTCCGCACCAACTTTACCACTGCAGTGCAGTATCTCACTGTCAGTGCACATAACAAAGCAAATTCTACACGGAAACTTGCCAAAATGCAAGATTTTTCAGCATTTGGCTATTATAAACTGAGGCCAGCGCTCTCCAGAATAAAAAAGCGGCCCATGGTGGCTTGTCCGGTCATGATCCCGGAAAGCCCACCATCGAGCCGGCTGTTTATATTTGACTACCTGATCTTATAGATTAGAATCCGATATGTCTGTTATCTGTGATCCTCTTTGCCTTGCCCTCTGAACGTGGAATGGTCTTAGGTGGAACCAGCTCAACCTTTGCGCTGATAAGCAGTGTCTGCTTGATATCTGTCTTGATGCGGGATGCAATAGCCGCAAGCTTTGCAGCATCGCCCATATCCACATCTTCCTTGAGCTCTACCTGAACTGTCAGCTTATCCTGTGAATTCACACGATCAACCACGATCATATAATGAGCTGAAGCCTCCTCCACGCCGAGAAGGACTGACTCTATCTGACTAGGGAATACATTTACACCACGGATTACAAGCATGTCGTCTGTACGGCCTGTGATACGACTCATCTTGACAGTTGTTCTTCCACATGCACATGTGCCGTGTGTAAGTGTACATATATCATGTGTCCTGTATCTGATCATAGGAGTACCAGTCTTAGTAAGAGTTGTAAATACAAGCTCTCCCGGAACTCCGTCAGGAAGCGGTTCTTCTGTGACAGGATCAATAATCTCCGCGAGGACATGATCCTCGTTGATGTGCATTCCATTCTTCTCAAAGCACTCAAATGCAACTCCAGGTCCACCTATCTCAGTTAATCCATATATATCAAATGCATCAAAGTCGAGGAGCTCCTCAAGATGCTGTCTCATCTCCTCAGTCCATGGCTCAGCGCCAAAGCATCCGGACTTAAGCTTAAGTTCGGACGGATCAATACCCATCTCTCTAATCGTCTCTGCAAGATATGTAGCATATGATGGTGTACAACAGAGCATTGTAGCACCAAGCTCTTTCATCATCGTGATCTGTCTCTGGGTGTTGCCTGATGACATCGGTACCACCATGGCTCCAACCTCGGTAGCCCCCTGATGAGCACCGAGTCCGCCTGTGAACAATCCATAACCGTAAGCTATCTGGATGATATCATCCTCTCCGGCTCCGGCACACCTGAATGCCCTAGCAACCATCTCTGTCCATACATCAATATCATTACGTGTATATCCTGTTACGATAGGCTTTCCTGTGGTTCCTGATGAACCCTGGATTCTGATGATGTCCTTCCTGTCTGCTGCAAACAGTCCAAATGGGAAGTTATCCCTGAGATCTGTCTTCTGCATAAATGGCAGCTTGACGATATCGTCTATGCTGTTTATATCCTCCGGCTTTACTCCCGCCTCGTCCATTCTGGCTCTGTATGCCGGTACATTTGCATATTCAAGTTCTACTGTCTTTCTAAGTCTCTCCCCCTGAAGCTTTCTTCTCTCCTCAGGATCCATACACTCCATCTCTTTATTATAGATGTAATGAATCTTCTTCTGTCTCATAACTTCACTGTCCTCCATAAGATAAATCAAATCAGCATTTGTGCAACCTGCTGATTTTGTATGACACTTTAGCGCGCCAAACAACTAAATTGTACATACATATGTGGGCTGTGTCAAGGAAAAGCCATCAATCGCAGTACATTTTCCGTATATTTTTGAGAGAGCTTCGAATATTTGCGGTCAAATGGCATATTTGCCTGATAGATTACTCTTGCATTCCGGGTTTTCAGGTCGTATATTATTATCTGACAACAAAAAGAGGACGCGGGAGCTTGTAGTACAGGCTGAGAGGAAGGTGTGACCTTCGACCGGAAACCTGATTTGGATAATGCCAACGTAGGGAAGCCTGATAGCAGTCGTTTGTTAAAGTGCAGACTTTATTGGAGTTACCAGATCGGTAACTCTTTTTTTGTGCAGATAAAAGACTTTGGAGGAAAGGGCTATGGTAACAGTGAACGGAAAAGATCTCGACGTTGCCGGGCAGAATCTGGCGGCATTTCTTGAAGAATCCGGCTACAAACCGGTGCGCATAGTTGTTGAGATCAACGAGGAGATCATACCGAGAGAGACATACGCAGACATTACATTTAACGACGGCGACTGTGTGGAGGTCGTGAGTTTCATGGGAGGAGGAGCATTATAATGAAAGAAGACAAGCTGATAATCGGAGGACATGAATTCAATTCAAGATTTATTCTGGGTTCAGGAAAGTATTCCATGAAGCTGATCGAATCAGCCATAAAGGACGCAGGAGCAGAGATCATCACTCTGGCCGTCCGCCGTGCAAATACAAAGGAAGAGGAAAATATTCTCGATTTCATCCCGGAGGGAGTTACTCTCCTGCCCAATACAAGCGGCGCGAGGAACGCCGAGGAGGCCGTGCGCATAGCAAGGCTTGCAAGGGCTCTGGGCTGTGGAGACTTCGTCAAGGTGGAGATCATGCGCGACAGCAAATATCTCCTTCCCGACAACCAGGAAACGATAAAGGCAACCGAGGCACTGGCAAATGAAGGATTTGTGGTACTGCCTTACATGTACCCGGACCTGAATGCCGCCCGTGATCTAGTAAATGCGGGAGCCGCAGCGGTCATGCCACTGGCATCACCTATAGGTTCCAACAAAGGACTAGCTACCAAAGACTTCATCCAGATCCTCATCGACGAGATCGAACTTCCGATCATAGTTGACGCCGGTATCGGAAGGCCATCCCAGGCATGTGAAGCCATGGAGATGGGCGCTGCCGCCATCATGGCAAACACTGCCCTCGCCACAGCCGGAAATCTGCCACTCATGGCATCGGCATTCAAGGACGCGATAAATTCAGGCCGAAAGGCTTATCTGGCAGGTCTTGGAAGAGTTCTCACCAGAGGGGCATCCGCTTCAGATCCACTGACCGGATTCCTGCATGACTAAGGGGGTGCACTCAGATGGAAAACCACTTTCTGATAGACTCGGAATATCTTTCGCCGGAAGCGCTGGAGATCAAGCACCGTCTGGAGACAGATCCATCGTCAAGGAAAAGCCATATGGAATACCTTCCGGGCATGGAGGTTATTGAATCTGACATCCGCAGCAAGGTCATGGAGCACATGAACAGCTACGACTACAGCAGTTACACAGGCAGAGATGTCATGGCTGCCCTTGAACACGAGACGTGCAATATAGAGGACTTCAAGGCTCTGCTCTCCCCCGCCGCCGAACCATTTCTTGAGATGATGGCGCAGCGCGCAAGCCGCGAGACAAGCAGGCACTTCGGCAACACGGTCTACATGTTCACGCCGCTCTACATAGCCAACTACTGTGAGAACTACTGCGTATACTGCGGCTTCAACTGCTACAATCACATCAACAGAATGAAGCTCTCAGCAGAGCAGATCGAGAAGGAAATGAAGGTCATCGCCGACAGCGGCATGGAAGAGATCCTTATACTGACCGGCGAGAGCCGCAGCCAGAGTGACGTAACGTATATCGGCGAGGCATGCAAGCTTGCAAGGAAATACTTCCGCATGGTAGGCCTTGAAATATATCCGGTGAACACCGATGAGTACCGCTACCTCCATGAGTGCGGTGCGGACTATGTGACAGTGTTCCAGGAGACCTACGATGCAGACAAATACGAGACTCTTCACCTGATGGGTCACAAGAGAGTATGGCCATACCGTTTCGACTCGCAGGAGCGCGCCCTCATGGGCGGAATGCGGGGCGTTGCATTCTCAGCACTGTTAGGGCTCTCCGACTTCCGCAAGGATGCGCTGGCAACAGCCCTTCACGCGTATTTTCTCCAAAGAAAATACCCACACGCAGAGATGTCACTCTCCTGTCCAAGACTGAGACCGATCATCAACAACGATCAGATCAATCCTCTGGACGTACACGAGAAGCAGCTCTGCCAGATACTGTGCGCATACAGGATATTCCTGCCATTTGCCGGAATAACGGTATCTTCAAGGGAGAGTGCAGACTTCAGGAACGGCATAGTAAAGATCGCAGCGACCAAGGTATCGGCGGGCGTGTCAACCGGAATCGGCGATCACGAAAGCAAATACAGCGGCAAGACTTCCTGCAGTGAGCAGGGTGACGAGCAGTTCGAGATCAACGACAACAGAAGTCTTGAGCATATGTATTCAGACATAGAGGGCGAGGGACTGCAGCCCGTACTCAATGACTATCTGTATGTGTAACAACAACTATCAGATCAAAACGATCTGAACTATACAGCATACCGCCGTCTGCCGGCGGAGAAAGAAGTTTGAAATGTATACATTTGATCCTACTTTATATTTTATAACGGACAGCACAGGGTTGTCCGAGGAGGAATTTCTGTACAGAGTGGAGCGTGCACTCGACGGCGGTGCGACACTCATGCAGCTTAGAGAAAAGGAAAGAACTACCCGTGAGTACATACATCTTGCGGACAAGGTGCACTCAATTGCGCGCCGCTACAACGTGCCGCTCATCATAGATGACCGGGTAGATGTGGCGCTGGCAACCGATGCCGAGGGTGTCCATGTGGGGCAGACAGATATGCCAGTCTCCATAGCCAGAAAACTCATGGGGCCTGACCGCATCGTGGGCGCAACCACCAAGACTGTTCCTCAGGCCGTGGAGGCGTATGAACAGGGAGCTGATTATCTGGGAGTTGGAGCCATCTACCCAACCACCACCAAGGTCAAGACAGTGCTCACATCCACGGATACACTGAGAGACATTTGCAAGGCAGTTCCCATCCCGGTAAATGCCATCGGAGGACTCAATCCGACCAACCTGGATGTCCTCTCGGGCATACCTATCGCCGGCATCTGTGTGGTGTCCGCCATAATGAAAGCTGACGATCCAAAGGATGCTGCCAGCCGTCTATTGGCATTATCCAGGCAGTTACAGTCAAAAATCTCTCTCAAATAAGCAAAAAATTGCAAAAATACGCAACTTATTTTAATTTTAATGAAAAGAAAGGTTGCAATTAAATGATTTTGCAATTACAATCAATACAAAGTATAACTATTTTTTGTATGAGGTGGTTTTAATGGAAAACGTATTAAGTAGCATAGCTCCTGGCAATGTTCTGATTCAGGATCCAACTAAAGACGCAGCAAAAGAAGCCGCAATTGAGGCAGTACATGCAAGAGTCGTTGCAAAGCCGAACTTTATCAGAGGATCCGTGGAACTCCTTGTGCTCTATCTGCTCAGCCAGAAAGATTATTACGGCTACGAATTGTCACAGCTTATGGACTCACTATCCGACGGCGTAATAAAGATTCCTATCGGATCACTCTACCCTGCACTGTACAAACTGATTGAATATGGTTTCATCTCCGATCACAAAGAGCAGGTTGGAAAGAGAATGACCAGAGTATATTATCATCTGGAGCAGCCTGGATTCCAGCGTATGCATATTCTTATAACTGAGTATACAAAGGTTCACAAGGCTATTTCATCCATACTTGACTATACTCCAGAGCCTGAGAAGAAATAATTTCTTTCAGATTAAAAATACCGTTGTCCATATTTTTTATGAACAACGGTATTTTTTTATTTTACTATTCTGTACTTCTTTGAAACTGTACCCTTATACCTTCCGGAAAACTTTATCTTCACCGTATATGTTCCGGCTTTCTTTCTCGCCTTAGGGTATGTCACCTTGTAGTATTTTGATGATATTATCTTACCATCGCTGTCCTTCACAGTCACCTTAGGTGTCTTTGTCTTGCCATCATACTTATATCTCGTCTGTGATAATGTAACACTCTTTATCTTCTTGACAGCGATATACTTCTTCTGGCCGCATTTTCTGCATGTATGTAACACCTTGCCATCGCTTCTGGTAGTTGCTGTTTTTACTACCTTGCCGGAATATACATGCGCACATTTTCCTGTTACTGTTACAGTATATGATACTGAACGTGATCCAACAGTGGCTGTGATTTTCACAGTTCCCTTTCTGAGACCTGTTACCACTCCTGTAGATGACACCTTTGCAATAGCGGAATTCGATGTTGTCCACTTAGCTCCCGCAAGCACCTTATACGATGTACTTCCATACTGTCCAAGGACTGCCTTGAGTGTGAGGGTTATCTTCTGTCCCTCCTGCACGTTCTTATTTCCGGTCATCTTAACCGATGTGATATTGTCCTTCTGCACCTCCACCGTAACATCGCTCTCACCAGTGGACTTAGCCATAGTCTCAGCCTGACTGCCGCTTCCCATGAACTGGGCTGCAGTTGTGTTCGGATAAGATGCATTCTTATTTATAAATGTACCAACACCCACATACCTGTTTGCTGGATTTATCATGGATGTGTAATGTCCGGTCACCGCTCCAGGAGTTCCCTTCACATAGGCATCCTTCTCGCTGTACCACTGCTCAATACCCATGAGCATGCTCTCTGACCAGTTCCACGCAAGCACCTCGGAAGTCGGCCAGCCATTTCCCGGATATTTGAAATCAAATACAGACTTTCCGTTGAGTCTTGAGTGATACATTGTAACACTCGCCTCCGCAGCCCTGATCCTTGCTATCTTCTCAAGTCCTGCCGACCACTTGATCGGCACATAGTCGTCAAGCGTCAATTTCCGTCCATCAATCTTAACGCCCTGCTTACATGCTTCATAACGGATCTGATTGATCCTCTTCACTGCAGCCGAAGCCTCCGACACATACTTGCCCTTCATTGCTATAAACACGCAATTGGCAGATGGTTTTGTCACATCCGCAGGTATTGTCGCCGCTTCAGCACTTGTTCCTCCCGGCACGATCACTGACAATCCAACTGCAACTGCGATCGCCAGAGCCATTATCCGGTGTAACAACTTCTTCTTTTGTACTCCCATAGTTTGAATTTGTCCTCCTCTTATAATATGTATCAGCCTATTGATATTATTATAACTCACTATGGGATTTATTGCATGCCTATTTGTCTTCCGTGACACATTTTATATAATATTTATGTGTCAGTCAGTTAGATACTTGTTCGTAAAGATATACTCTTCCTCATCTATATAACCGACGCAATATACTTTTTCTACCTGTTCATGATTGAATAGAAAATTCTGATCGACTCTGATATTTCCCTCTGGATACAAACAGCCTATATAATCCCATATTTCATCTGTATCCGCTTCTTTCTGCTTTCTACCATAAATCATCAGCCTTTTCTTTGCACCTTTTAACAATACGATTGAACCTAGCGGTAGATATTTTTCATATTTAGCCATGTCACCCTCTATACTTTCTCAATTATGTTCAACAATTACCTGTCTATCAGCTCAATGCATTAGCTGGCAATCCGCCAATAGCCGATATATTGCTTTTTTCTGCTGCCGAATATCTTTTGGCAGTTTCAAGGAGGTCTGTCACATGATTATTTATAAGTTCTCCCATTTTGTCCATATCTTTCTGAAGGCCCTTAAATTGGCTTATGTACTCTTCTGATGCTGAACCTGTCCAAACAGACGATAACCCCATTATCGTTTTCATCATATCTGCAGTAAGTGTATTTGTCTGGTTCATAACATTTCGAAACTCATTTGCCCTAGCTTCCAACTCAGCAGGTGTAACCTTTATATTTATATCTGACATATTTATATCTCCTCTCTATCCTCTTTTTGCCATCTGATTAGCGTTTTCTGCCTCTGCATTCTGATAATTTGTCATAATATTTTTTAATGCCGAACAATACTGCTCAATAAGTTTCATGAAATTATTCATCTTTGCCACATCATTGTCCACTGTCGCACTAAAGGTATTCTTCGCAACACCATCCCATGTTGCGTTGAGCGCCTCTTTACTCTCCTGCATCTTTTTTATCTGAATTCCAAGTTCTTCATTTCTCCTTGATAAACTATCGATTCCATTCATCAGTCCCGTTGACTCTACTGAAAATGATTTCATTAAATATAACCTCCTGTTTCTAATCTACATATTGGTTGTTAATCTCTATCGACATATTTTCCACAGCTTCATACACAGATTTTACCGTGTTCAATATCCGATCTCTTAAAGCTTTCATTCTTAAAATATACTCATCCGATGCCTCACCCTGCCACACTTTGGTCAATTTTTCTACCATCTTATCCAGTTCAGCAACCGTATCATTCTTCATTTCGTCTGCAGCAAATTCAATCTGATTTACTACTGACATTATTTCATTATATTCATCCATGCTCATTTTTTCTTTCGTATCCATATTCTTAAAATATTATATGCAATCTCAACACACTCTCTACAACAATAAAGCTGTAATCTACTGCATTTTAGGCGATCATGTTTAAATATATTTTTGCTTTTCTAAATCTTTTTATCTGACAAATTATAGCTATTAGCTACAATTTGTCAGTTTTTGTTATTTCATGTCTAAAAAATTATTGATTTTATGATATTATAGTATAAAATAATATTAGTTTATGTAGAAAATATAATAAAAGGAGAACAAAATTTGAACGAAGAGCTGATATTTAAAGAGAATGTAAAAACAATAGACAAATATATTAAATCAATTAAAAAAGAGTTTCCAATATGTAGAAAGGGGGAAAGAAAATATTTAAAGCTGTTGCGTAGCAATATGTATGACTACGCAATAAGCTTGGGCGACAAGGCAGTCACAGCATCCAATCTGGATACAGAGTTTGGCAGTCCTAAGGAATGTGCCACTGAATATGTCCAATCTTTAGGAACAGACACCATATGTACCAATATGAATGGAAGGAAATATGGAAAATATCTTTTTATTGCAGGACTCTCTGTTATAGCTGTTTTTGCAATATGTATATCAGTTATGTTGTATAAGGAATGGCAGATATCCAGGCGTACTGATATTGCATCAACTACTATTGTCATTCAAGATGGTGTAGCGCCAAATGATCTTTCAGAGTATACATGGACAGGATCATCTGATGGAGATGTGCCTTCAACCAATAACACGGAAACTCCAAATGATAATACTAACAATAATACAGATACGGAGGAATAAATATGAATAAAAAATTACGCAGATTATTAGCTATATGTTGTATGATCTTCATCTGTTTGTCTACAGTAAATGTTCCAACTGTTAAGGCCGCAGAAGAAGATACAAGTGATGACACTCTTACATTTGTGGAAGTTATCGAGGAAATGCCAACTCAGCCATCTCTGAGTAGAGCCACAAAAACAAAAAGTGCTACCAAGACTGTATACTGCAATGATTCTAACGGAAATACTCTCTGGAGCCTTAGGATTGTTGCAACATTCAGTTATACCGGTTCATCCAGCAAATGCACATCAGCCAAAGCTGGTGTATCATCTAATAGCTCATACTGGAAGGTAGCCGCACCTTCTTGCTCAAGATCTGGCAACAAAGCCACAGCAACTGCAGTTGGAAAAAAGTACTCCTCAAAGGGCGTACTGCTTCAGACAGTAAATAAATCAGTTACTATATCATGTTCAGCTAACGGAACTATTTCCTAGTTAGTTATACGAGACAAAGAAAAAAGCCACATACCGCATGAAATATCTTTTAGATTTTTCATATGGTATGTGGCTTTATTTTATCTGTATCGACCAGACACCCCTGCTAATGCAGATCTTATAACCAGCTCCAACGCAGTAGCAACAACGTACAATGCTATGCATATTACCAACTTCATGCCCGTAGAAAGCTTCTCACTTTTAGCAACCATAAACGTCACGACTACCTCAGTTCCGAGCAGCAAGCCTCCTATGGCACCACCCATTATTCCCCAATAGTCTATAAAATATAATACATAAAATACTACTATCCAGGCAGGAGCTTTTTGATTAGCTCCTGCACCATCTGGATATGTTCCCAGATCCATTCCATCCATAATGAGACTGATACCACTCACTGCGCTTATAACCAGATTCAGTTCTTTTCCTGCTAACGGTACTGTATAGCTCAACTGTTTATCCTTTCTTAAGCTACCTGTTCTCTCCAGCGATCTAAGTTTGAATGCCTCACCACCATTTATATATATACTCCCCTTCATATACTCCAACAAATACTCGGTGTCATCTATCTGGACATTCCAACTATATCTGTCTGTATTTGCCATACCAGATCCTCTCTTACACTTTTCTCTACTTATTTATGTACTTTCTTGACTCGACCCCATTTTTCTTGAGATATACCTCTGTGTAGCACTTGTATATTCCTCTATATGACGGTGTCTTTATCACTACCTTGCGGCTATTTTTCACAGCCTTGGTACGTGTTGTATAAAGCTTCTTCTTTGAAGCTGAAGAATACACTTTCACTATCAGTGTAGAGCCCGGCGTAGGATTCGTAACAGTCACTGTGGTTCCGGTTGTCAGGGCCTCAATTTTCGCTTTCTTTACTACAGGCCTAACATAATATGTGACTTTTATACTCTTTGACTCATATTTACTATTTTCTGCAGCCTTTATTGTCACCACAGCCTTGCCTGCACCCTTCATAGTCAGTTTGCCATCAGATGATACTCTAACTACACCATTATTAGATGAACTGTATGTGAGTTTCGCTCCACCGCCAGCCTTGGCTCCTATACTCTTCTTAGCTCCAGACTTTAAATCCATATATACCTTACTCTTTGGTACAGTGATATTCTGCACATATCTTGCTTTTACAGATATTGTACGAGTGACCTTCTCGTAGTTTAAACCAGCCTCATCATTTGCGGTGATCGTAATCTTAGCGTTGCCTGCTTTGCGAACCACCATGGACCATGTGTCTGAATTCTTGTCATATTTTACATCAACAATATTCTTGTCTGAACTTACAACCTTCACCGGCCCGCCATTGGAAGTGCTTATCTTAAGCTTCTCAGTTACTGATGAACTGGATGTCTTTAATGAATATGTATAAGAAGATTTTGCCGACTCATTGCCGTTATAAATAATATTGAGGCTTGAAGGAGCTTTATTTATATCATATGTGAAATCTTTTGTTCCCCAGATATTTCCTGTTCCTGTTACCTTGGCAGTGGCCTTTCCTGCATTGACATTATTCTCATATACTATGCTCATATCACCCGAATGATAACCCGTTGATCCATCTTCATTCTCTGCAAGCCAGTAAATATGTGGCTCTATCGGCTCCCCAGTATACACACAATTTTCAAAGTCAGTTGTTTCAAATCTCAGATCATTTATTGATACTGCTTTAACTATTTTAACAGTTCCTGATTCTGTATATATCTTCTCCAACACCTTAGGATCATCCCATGTGCACAAACTTACGTCTCCATAGAAGGCACCTGATCCAATCTTAAGACCCGAACGCACCATACTGAACAGCACATAATGAAGATTAACGCAATTTGCAAAACAACATTCGCCAATATACCTTACTCTCCTTGGAATCACTATCCTGTCGAACAGCGTACAATGGTCAAACGCATTGTCTCCTATATATGTCAGAGTATCAGGAAACTTCACCGACTCTAATGCACTACATCCGTTGAAGCAATTAGCCCCAATACGATACATGTTTGAATAAAATTTTATCTCCTTCAACGAACTGCAACCAGCGAATGTATAATCACGCAACTCACTTACCTGTGCATCTGACAGATCCACACTAGTCAGACTGCTGCAATTATAAAATGCATATTCACCTATACTATCTGTTCCCTCAGAGAATGATATGCTTTTCAGACTTGTACATCCGGAAAAAGCATTTTTACCAATTGTCATAAATGAGTCACCTTCTACGACAACTGATGTAAGCTTATCACACCCGTCAAAAGCATAGTCACCTATATGGGAAACTCCCTGTTTTACCACAACACTTCTTACAATATAATATTCCCAAGGACGCTTTTCATTTGCACTATAATCCGCCATAACCGATGACGTATCTGCATACAGCGTAAGCTCACCCGTCTTGTAATCAAAAGTGTAATTAACTCCACCACTATCCGACGCATACACCCGCCTTATTCCGGGAATAACACACATGGCACACACCAGCGCTATTCCCATAATTCCAAGTAACAATCTCTTTAGTAATCCCTTTTTCATAATAAACCTCCTTTTTGTATAATGTCTTACTAATGCATTGTTAATTTATATGAACATAAAGATATGTATTGCACCTAATGATATTATTGTCAACGCACTGTTAAGTTTTTCTATTTTATAACATAAAATTATATTTTAATTACAACAAAAAGCTCCATACGCTGTGAAATATCTCAAGATATCACACAGTATGGGGCTCTATATTAGTAGTGACCGTGCTTCACGTAAATTCCCATCTCGCTATTTATAAACAAAATAATACCTATTATAAAAAAAGCTATCACAATAGTCACGCTTATTATAACTCTTTTCCTCATAGAGTATTTTTCATTTATTGACAGCACAGAAATACGCGGTATCAAAGCAACAGCCGACGTTCTGTATACAAATCCTACTATACCTGACCATGGAAAAATAAATTCAAGACTTAAGATTACAACAAGCACATTTACCCACCACGGTTTTTTTATTTTCTTAACTACCGGCTCTGGTTCACCAGTCTCAAGATCTATACCATCTACCAGAAGATGGGCTCTAGCGTCTTGCGTTGTTTCCCATGAATACCGCTTATATTCCACCATCACCCCATCTACAGGGAACATTGGTTTCCTACGCTCCCGATAGAACAGCTTGCCATTATGACATATCTGTAATTCTCCCATTTTCCACAAATCAAAAAGGTTAGCTACTTTTTGTCCATCGACGATGATATCATGCCACACGTCTATCTTTATCTCATGCATCTTACCATTTATCTCTACATTCCATGTATTCTTTTCCTGATCATATGTTTTTACCTCAAGCATCTTCCTAGCAAACTCCCTTTCAACAACATACTTATATACAATATTACCCTTTGCAATATTTGCAGTCAATAGCATTTTAGTTATTCTATCTTATTCGCATACAAAAAGCCCCACACCCTACGCAATATCCTGAAGATATCTCATAGTGGTGTGGGGCTTTTGTGTGACTGATGCTCAGGTCAACCGGCTTTTATACGTAGCTTGTTGTGTTGATCTTTACACCAGGGCCCATTGTTGAAGCAATTACAACGCTCTTAAGGTACTGACCCTTAGCAGCAGCTGGCTTTGCCTTAACAATAGCATTTATTAAAGTCTGGAAATTCTCGTTTAACTGTTCCTCTGTGAAAGAAACTTTTCCCACTGGCACATGGATAATGTTGGCTTTGTCAAGTCTGTACTCTATCTTACCAGCTTTGATATCTGAGATAGCCTTAGCTACATCCATAGTAACTGTTCCAGCCTTAGGGTTTGGCATGAGACCCTTTGGTCCAAGTACACGACCAAGACGTCCTACAACGCCCATCATGTCAGGTGTTGCAACAACAACGTCAAAGTCTAACCATCCCTCGTTCTGGATCTTTGGCACGAGCTCGTCTCCACCAGCGTAATCAGCGCCTGCTGCAAGAGCCTCGTCAACCTTTGCACCCTTAGCAAATACGAGAACCTTAACAGTCTTACCTGTTCCGTGTGGAAGAACTACGGCACCACGAACCTGCTGATCAGCGTGACGTCCATCAACACCGAGTCTGAGGTGTGCCTCTACTGTCTCATCAAACTTAGCTGAAGCCATCTTCTTAACTAAAGCAACTGCCTCAGTTGCCTCGTAAGCAGCGGTCTTATCATAGAGCTTGCTTGCATCTACATATTTCTTACTTTTTATCATTATTATAAACCTCCTGTGGTCATATCGGGAGCGACCCTCCCACTAAATATCTGTATTACTCTTCAACTGTAACGCCCATTGAACGAGCTGTTCCAGCGATCATGCTCATAGCTGACTCAAGGCTTGCAGCGTTCAGATCCTTCATCTTAAGTTCAGCGATCTCCTGAACCTTAGCCTTAGAAATTGTTGCAACCTTAGTCTTCTTTGAGTTTGCAGAACCTGACTTGATGTTACATGCCTTCTTGATAAGAAGTGATGCAGGTGGAGTCTTTGTAATGAAGCTGAAGCTCTTATCCTGGTATACTGTGATAACAACAGGAATGATCATGTCACCCTCATTAGCTGTTCTTGCATTGAATTCCTTTGTGAAAGCAACGATATTTACACCGTGCTGACCAAGAGCTGGTCCAACAGGTGGTGCAGGAGTTGCCTTTCCTGCAGGTATCTGTAATTTGATGTATCCTTCTACTTTCTTTGCCATTTTAGCATTCCTCCAAAATACTGTGGTACAATCCACTTGATAATTACAACTTCTTGATATCAGCAAACGCAATATCAACAGTATTCACACGACCAAACATTTCTACTTCGATGGCTACGGTCTGTTTTGCAGTATTAATTGCCTTAATTGTTGCTACTGTGCCTTCCCAGGCACCTGAAGTAACCGTTATTGAGTCTCCCACTTCAACATCGATGACAACCTCCTCTGAGGTCTGATACAGATTGCTCAGCTCCTCATCAGTGAGTGGTACAGGCTTTCTTGGATCTGATCCGACAAATCCTGTAACTCCTCTGGTATTACGCACAACATACCATGTAACATCGTTCATGATCATGTTGATGAGAACGTAACCAGGAAGTATCTTTCTCTCGATCGACTTTGGCTTACCATTCTTAATCTCTGTGGCATCTTCAACCGGAACGACTACCTCTAAAATCTGGTCTTGTAAATTTCTGTTTTCTTTTGTTTTCTCAATATCAGCCTTTACTTTGTTTTCATATCCTGAGTAGGTATGAACAACATACCATCTTGCATTCTCTGCCTCTGACATATTCTTCACCATCCTTTACCCAACTATGAAATTCAAACCAATCTGGATCAACCAATCTACGATAGCTATGATACAGCCGAGTACGACTGAGGAAACAACTACCGCAAATGACTGTCTTGCAAGGGAGCTCTTATCAAGCCATGTAATCTTCCTGAACTCTCCCTTTAATTCCTGAAACCAGCTTCTCTTGAGAGTATTTGACTTTTCTTCTTTACTAGATTTAGACATAACTCTATTCCTCCTTACTGGTTCAGACTATTTTGTCTCCTTGTGTACTGTATGAGCCTTGCAGAATCTACAGTACTTCTTTGTTTCCATTCTGTCTGGATGCGTTTTCTTATCCTTTGTCATATTGTAATTACGCTGTTT
>ERZ773130.839-NODE-839-length-33473-cov-8.150368_pt1 | contig 33473 bp, 25 predicted proteins | sample MGYA00511919_ERZ773130 | MGnify/ENA primary metagenome ERZ773130 (study PRJEB29015, sample SAMEA2737851) | human gut metagenome | biome: human gut; feature: human-associated habitat; material: faeces | place: China | collected 2012 ...
AAATCCGCGATAAAGAAAACCAGAAACAAGACCTTGCAGGCCTGAACCGCGATACGCAGAACTCCCTTAATAAACTTGGCGAAATTTTTGATAAGGACAGCATAGAAGAACGCCAGGAACTTGCAGGGTTGTTTGGTGAGCTGGCTTATAACCAAATTCATTTTATGGAAGGTACGGACAAACAAAAAGCAGCTTACCATGCCCTTGTTGGTGGTATTATGGCAGAGCTTACTAATGGTGATTTCCTTGCCGGAGCAAGTGCAGCTGCGGTTAATAAACTCGTAGTTGAAGAAATAAATAAAATCGCAGATGGAGACCCTGCTATGGCACAGTGGTTAAGTGCAGCTTTGGGTGCTGTAATTACAGGTGACAAATCTGGCGCAAGTATTGCTGCAAGCGGTACTAAGAATAATGATTATGGTAAGAGACCAGAATACACAAAAGAAAATGGATATTATATTTATATTCCAGGTAAAGGGTGGTTCGTATCTAAAAATGGCGAAGATGTTTATACCGAAACTATTCCACCGGAAGGAGTACCATATTGGGCTGCAGATGATGAGAATGTTGAATTGGGATGGGATTATATGATAAATGATATTGGCATTAACGAAAAAATTGATGATAAAATTTTATATAGCAGATATGTTGAAATAGATAATGAAGTTTATGGCATAACTATTTATACTAATAATGATAAAAAGAAAAAAGCGATTATTAAACAAGGGATGATATTATTGGGAGGTGCGTTAACTGCCAAAACTAGTAGTGGGCTTGGAAGTATCTTTGCGGTGAAGGACGATGTAGATATTAGAAAAGGTATTGATAGTGTTCAGTTTACGCTCGAAGAAATAGTTAATTCTCTTGAAGATATAATAGTAATTAAATCTAAAAGGTGATATTTATGATTGAGGGTTTATACAGTAAAGCTAAAAATATAATTATAATTTTAATAATAGTATTTTTTAGTTTTCAAATTTTTTCTTATCTTTATTCAAGTTTTAATGGAGAAGAAATTGATAACAAAAAGGAAGAACTAAAAATATTAGCTTCTTCTTTTAATGAAGTAATAGCGTCATTAAATTATAATTTAGATTTCTATACTGCTGATAACAATATAGGCAGAAATAAGGTAGCGTATAAATTTAAAGAATGTGTTGACATAGAAAAACTTAATGTAATTTTAAAAAAAGAAACGTCAATTAATTTGCTTGAATATAATAAAAGAGAAAATACAATTAAATTTCAAAATCTAAATTTTAATTATACAATTAAGTATTTTCCAAAAGAAGGTTCATGGTTTTTAATTATTAGTGAAAATACATTATTTAATAATGTATATCCATTTTTTAGTTTTATTTTATATACACAGTTTGGAAAATCTTTTGGTATCTATTTGAGTATAGTTGGAAGTGTAATTATAGGTTTTTTCCTTAATATTTTATCGAATTATTCTTTTAATAGTTATAAAAAATAATTTTTAAATTATATAACCTTAAATGCTGCCAAAGACCTTAATGTAACGGCATCCAAAGACAGTAACGTTACTGAACAGGACTGCGAAAACAGCAGTGCAAGTATTGGCGTTGGATTAGATATAATTACCGGCAGCGTTGAGAGTATTAATATAGGAGGAAGCAAGACCGAAGGTACTGTTGACGCCAACAGCACAAACTATAACGAAAGTACAGTTACAGCTGATAAAGAACTTGATTTTACCAGCGGTGAGGATACCAATATTGTTGGCGGTAAACTTTCCGGTGAAAAAGTTACCGGCAACGTAGGCGGAGATCTTAACATTGAAAGCAAGCAGGACAGCAACAGTTACAAAGAAGAAACTAAATCCGGCAGCTTAGGGCTGGAATATGACCTTGGCACCGGCAAAGTAGGCATTACCGGCGGTTATACCGAAGGCAATATCGACAGTGACTATGCAAGCGTTACTGACCAGAGCGGTATTTATGCAGGTGACGAAGGCTTTGATATTTACGTTGAGGATAACACTGACCTTAAAAGCGGTATTATCTCCGGTGACAACACTGAAGACAATAAACTTTCTACCGGCACGCTTACCTATGAAGATGTTAAGAACGAAGCGGAATACGAAGCAGGCAGTACCGGCGTAAACGTAAATATTGATAATGGCGCAGATTATAACGAAAAAGGCGTAACGCCTAATATTGGTATGCCTGCCGAAGATGAAGCTGAAAGCACAACTAAAGCAACGGTATCTGAAGGTGAAATTGAAATCCGCGATAAAGAAAACCAGAAACAAGACCTTGCAGGCCTGAACCGCGATACACAGAATGCCCTTAACAAACTTGGCGAAATTTTTGATAAGGACAGCATCGAAGAACGCCAGGAGCTTGCAGGACTGTTTGGTGAGCTGGCTTATAAAGCTGTTGGTGATTTGGCAGAAAAAAATGGCTGGAAAGATGGCAGTGCTGAAAAGAATGCACTTCATGCTTTTGTTGGCGGTATTATGGCTGAACTTGGTGGCAGTGATTTTACATCTGGGGCAAGTGGAGCCTTAATAAATGAAATGGTACAGGAAAAATTAGGAGAAGTTTTTGAAGATGACCCTGCTATGCACCAATGGGCAAGCGCATTAATTGGTGGGGTGGTTTCTGAAATAGTATCTGGAAATGCACAAGCTGGGGCAAGTACAGCTGCAAGTGGAACTAAATATAATTATTTAAATCATGAACAATTTAAACAAATGTGGAACGAAATAATAGAAGCTTATAAGGAATCCGATGAAGAACTGAGAGAGGCGTTATTAGTTGAAATATATAGTAGGTATAGAAGCTTATCTGACCAGCAAAAAGCAAATAAAGTGGAATATACTTGGAGTAAAAATACTGCTATATATGATTATAATGCCGATACAGGTCTGTTTGAAATGGTGCCTGAAGGGAATATAAATGGATATGAATATAGAAACGGTATTGATTCTGATTATGTAAAAGCGATATTTACAGGAACAGGTGGTCTCATACAAATTTTTGGCGCATCTAAAATGGCTAAAAATGATACTAATAATATTCTAATTTTAGGAACTGTCATTGGTGCATATATTAATGGTACTGCAAGTATGGCAGAGGGTGCAGGAGACTTTTTGGGGAAATACTATAACAAAGAATATAATTGGAATTTTGTTAAAAATACAGCTATAAAATTATCTCCTGAGTATGGTGAAAGTATATATGATGGTTCACAAGTTATTTTATCTATTACAGGGTTAACATCCTTAACTGGAAAATCAGAAAAAATATATGCTATAATAGATAAACATTCTGATACTGTTACTATGTTATCTAATGTAAGCTTAAAAGAAATAACTTTTGAAACTTTTGATAATAGTTATAAAACATTAAAAGTTGAAAGCATATATTTAGATACTCAAAAGTTAGATGTAATTAAAAAAACAGGTTTAATAACTGATATGACTACTTTATATGATGCAATAGAAAAATATGGTACGAGGGAAGAGGAATGATGATTATAAAGAAAATTTACAACTATTTATTAAAAGCTCCTTATTATAAATACTTTATAATATTTTGGATAATTTCATATGTCGTAGTAAATTTTATTATTGACATAAGGGATAGTTCTATTGGAATTTGGGCATATCAGCCTTTTACTGTTGCAATCTTTTCATTTACATATATATATTCTAGTGGATTTTATTATGCAATAAAAACTCCAAAAGAAGAAATGACTCTAATTAAAAGTGTATTAACTGCTCTGCTAATATTTATAAAATTAGGATTATTTTTAGAAGTTATGGATATAGTATGCAAATTTGCGTATAATCATGGGTATGATATTTGGTTTTTGTGGGGATTAGAGTAATAAGTAAGTATTATCTTGTTTTTATTAGCGTTATAATTTTAAAAATAAAAGGCTATTTTACAGCCTTTTATTTTTTGACATTTAACTAAGTATAAGATAAAATATGCACAGCTAAAAAATAAGATAGCGCATTAATTCTGCACCATCTTATTTTTTAGTGTATATATTTTATTTTAATTTTGCGCGCCGCAAAATTACTTTTTTATTTGTTTCTTTCTCACATTCGGTTATAAATTCAGCAGGCTGCATATCCCTGTGTTCAATCCAAAATTTGGCAGTTGTCTGTTGTTCTATCCAGTCAAGAAATCCCATTGTAGTTTCATTTTCTTCAAATTCTAACATAGACTTCCTTATTTGAATGTATAGTTTGTACCTGATATCGTCGCCCTAGGCAATTTGTTTTTCAGAGCCGGTTAATTTGGGTAATAATTGTGTTTCTTCAACTTCCCATTCCAAGGCAATTTCTTGGGGGCTCATGTTATCATGTTCTATCCAGAATTTAGCATCCGTCTGTTGTTGCGCCCATTTTAAAAATGCTGTTGTTTCTTCGCTGTCTTCAAAATTTGCAACGTACTCTTTTATTTTAATATATAGTTTATGCCGAATATCATCTGCCCAGGCAACCTGTTTTTCAGAGCCGGTTAATTCCGGCATCTCTTGTGCAGCTTTAAAAATATTAAGTCTGTGTTTCAGTTCCGGTTTATAGTATTTTTTAAAACGCATTTTCTGTCCCTCCTTAGATAAAATTATAATACAGGCACTTAATTATGAAAAGCATAATCAAGTGCCTGTATACAAAGTTCGTACAAAAAATAAAAGGCTTTTTAAAGCCTTTTATTTTTTGACATTTAACTAAGTATAATGTAAAAGGAATAACGCAAACAGGAAAATTTTTTCTGAAAAATAGATAGATTGGCTATACTAAAATCTTAATTGATACATTTTGTATCAATTAAGATTTTCTTTTGACTTTTTAATGCTATTATGATATGCTATTTATAACATAACGGCAATGTTATGGAGGAGGAAAAGCCCTATGAATGTCAATGTAGTACGCATAGAAAATATTGAAATTCAAAATTTTAAAAATGTTAAATATGGCAGTTTGAAGTTAGATAATCCGCGTAAAAACTATAAAGCCAACATTTTAGGTTTATACGGACAAAATGGCTCTGGCAAAACGGCGCTTATTGATGCTTTATCTCTACTTAAATATTTGTTAATGGGACAACCTGTTCCTTCAAAATTTGCCGAATGTATTAATGTAGATTCGGATAAAGCAATATTTACTTTTATGTTTAAAATCATTTGCAATAATGATTTTAATCAAGATGAATATCAAGTAAAATACAAATTTAGTATACGCAAAGATAATGATGAAAATGTTCCTAATGTAGAACAAAAAAATTTAGGACAAAATATAAAATATAAAGTTACTGTTTTTGACGAAATCCTTTCGACATCCATTAAAAATAAAAAATTAAATATTAAATTAGCATCCATAATTGATACAAATAGTGAGAAACCGTTTAAACCTATAAGCAAATATAAAGAAATTATTGGAAATAATAAAAATATTGAAACAAACTTATTGGTTAGCAAAAAAATCGCTGAAAAAACATCTCGTTCCTTTATCTTTTCAAAAGAACTTCTGACAATAATTCGAAATAATTGTTCTCAAAGTCATTATTTAAATATTTTTGAATCATTGGTTAATTATGGTAATTTTAAATTATTCATAATTGACACAACTAATAGTGGATTAATTTCAATAAACGCCGGACTTCCTTTTTATTTTACCTGTGAAGAAAAAGGACATAAATCGGTAGGTACTATTATACTTCAATTAAACGGAGTATCTTTTATACCTAAACAAGCATTGGAAGTTGTACACAAACTAGTAGTTTCAATGAATATTGTTTTAAAAGAAATGGTACCTGGCTTAACTATAGACATAAAAGAATTAACCTCGCAAATACAGGAAAATGATATTGAAACTTGTAGCATTCAACTTTTATCTCTTAAAAATAAAAAAATTATTCCGTTACAATATGAATCTGAAGGTATAAAGAAAATAATTTCTATTTTAAATTTACTGATTAATATATATAATAATTCATCTATAACCGTTGCAATAGATGAATTAGATGCAGGAATATTTGAATATTTATTAGGCGAATTACTTCGTATTATCGCAGAAAAAGGTAAAGGACAATTAATTTTTACATCTCATAACTTGCGCCCGTTAGAAACTTTAGACCGTGGTTTCATCGCTTTTACAACGACTAATCCTTCCAATCGCTATATTAGACTTGCAAATGTAAAAACTAATAATAATTTACGAGATTTTTATTATCGCGACATAATAATCGGAGAGCAAAAAGAACCTGTTTATGAACCAACTAATAATTCTGATATTGCTTTAGCATTTAAGGAAGCAGGTGTTTTACTTGGCACGTAAGAAAATTATATTTATCATAGTCGAAGGTCCTTCTGATGACACGGCTTTAGGTGCTATTTTTAATAGAATATATGATACTAATACGGTTCATGTACATATTACACACGGAGATATTACGACAAGAATTGATATCAGACCAGATAACGTCATCAGACAAGTTGGAAATATAGTTCGTAAATACGCTGAAGAATTTAACCTTTTACCTAAGGATTTTCAAAAAATTATCCATATCATTGACACAGATGGCGCTTATATACCTGATGATTTTATTGTTGAGGATATAAATTCTTCAAAGACGATTTATTTCGAAGATTGTATAATAACTACAGATAGAAATAATATAATAAATCGGAACTTGCAAAAACGCCAAAACTTAAATAGATTATCTATATGCAACACTATTTGGAGAATTCAGTACCGTATATTCTATATGTCTTGCAATCTTGATCACGCATTGTATGGCTTTTTAAATTTATCTGACGAAGAAAAAGAATCTTATGCATATAACTTTGCGCTTTGCTATCGTAATAACATCTTGGAATTTATAAACTTCATTACAAATTCAGACTTTTCGGTTTCGCTTCCGTACAAAGATTCTTGGAATTTTATTAAAACCGATTGTGAATCATTGAGACGTCATACGAATTTGGGAATATGTTTTACTGAACCATCAGACAAAGATAAATGATAATAAATAATATAGCATATTAAATTTAATATGCTCAGACTGTCGAAAAATTCGCCAAAAGGAGGCTTTTTATTATCACAGATATGGTAATAAAAATATTAGCAAAAGAAAAATCTGAAAGATACCTCGTATAATTTGTAAAAGCGGTGAAGATATCAACATGGTAGGCGGTAGACTCAGCGGAGAAAAAGTTACCGGTAACGTGGGTGGAAACCTTAACATTGAAAGCAAGCAGGACAGCAATAATTACAGCTAAGAAAATAAATCTGCCAACTTTAAATATCGGCATCTCTATTGTTTCGGGGAAAGATAATCCTAATAAGAGCGGTGTTCATAGAAACGCTTCAGAAAGCAACATAGACAGTAAATATAATAGCGTTACTGACCAGAGCGGCATTTACGTAGGCAGCGTTTACGTTGAAGATAACACTGACCTTAAAGGCGGCATTATCTCCGGGGATAACGCTGATGAAAACAAATTTTCTACCGGTACTCTTACCTATGAAGATATTAAGAATAAAGTAGAATATGAAGCAGGCAGCCATGGTGTTGGTATTGATACCAGTGAGAATGCAAAACATGAAAATGCTGGCGTAACTCCTAACGAAGGAATGCTAATATCTGATGAAGTTGAAAGTACGACCAAGGCAACCGTATCTGAAGGAGAAATTGAAATCTGCGATAAAGAAAACCAGAAACAAGACCTTGCAGGCCTGAACCGTGATACACAGAATGCTCTTAATAAACTCGGTGAAATCTTTTCATAGAACTGGATTTCTTAAAAACAAATAAATAACAAAGTATAGACATATGACCTAATTTTTTCTTTAATTAAATTTTAAAGTGGTTTAAAAGTTTGATTGCTAATTTCTAAATAATTTTATATATTTAAAAAATATTATTCTATGGATAATATTTAAAATTTTTATTTAAGGAGAAACGAAATGGAAAAGCTTGACCATAATGCTGGAGTAGAATTAATAGTAGATTTATTAAAAGAAGAAACTTTGATTCCAATATTCGGGAGCGGTTTTTCTGCGGGATGCCCAGCTAATAAATATAAGGTCCCCAACGGCTCATGTGCAACTGTAATAATGAAACGCATTTTAAAAGAAAATGAAAAAATTGATTTAAAGTCTGATAATTTTTTCGAAGTCGCAAAAATTTTTCTCAACAGAATAGATAAAAATACAAAACTAAAATTTTATCAGGACTATTTTACAAATGTTAAATTGGAGGAATATTTAATTAATTTTTTGAAATTAAATTGGTTACATGCTTATACATTAAATATTGATGACGGAATAGAAAATACTGCAACCTTTCATCCGATTCTCCCATATAAAAACGCAAATACTGAAAATACAGAGAAAAAATTATTTAAATTACATGGAGATGCTAAATATGAAATAGATTATAACGATAATAACAATATTGTTTTTTCTTCTACTCAATATATTCAATCCTTGGAAAATGAAAGAAATAAATCAATTATAAATCAATTTACTCAAGATTACAAAGAAAAGAATATAATATTTATAGGATGCAGTCTCAATAATGAGCAGGATATTTTATATGTATATGATAAAATCAAGGAAGATATTAGTAAAAATAATAAAAGAATTACTATTTTAGCTCATAGTATAACTATAGATGAAGAATTAAATTTAGAAAATTATGGAATAAATACTTTTATTTTAGTAGATGATTATAGAAAATTTTATCAAGATGTTTACAATTTATATAAATCTATTGAAAATACTTCCAAAGTTGATACATATCCATTTATAAATCCTAAAGTTGTATTAATTGATGATTCTATTGATTCTTTGAAATTAAATAGGGTTTTTGATGTTGATTGTAATATCTTTAGAAAATCAAAATATTTTATTGATAGAGAGTTACTAAAGGAGATAGATACGTCGCTTGTATTATTTGATGCTATAATAATACAAGGCCGAAGATTTAGTGGGAAAACAATAATTGCTATGAACATAATTGAAAAAATTAAAAATAGAAAAATATTTTATTTTCCTTCTATCATACAAGTGGATGAACAATGTGTTAGAGAAATACTGCAAAAAAATCAAGATACGCTTTTCGTTTTTGATAGTAATTCAACAGATAATTATGCATATATGTTTTTATGTCATTCATCTGAATTTCTGAAGGCTCATAATAATAAAATAATATATTTTGTTAATTCGCAAGATAATAACATAAGTGACTTTCTAAATGGGAAATATTTAAGAATTGATAACAGATTTCAAGATGAGGAATTAGATTCTTTAAATAATGAACTTGATAAGATTGGTGTAATTAATCGAAGAAAAAATAATACAAACTTAGATTTTTTGCAAATTTTATCAGAAAATAAATATATTGATTTTAACATTATGGATAAAATTGATAATTCTTTTGATAAACCTGACTATATTATGCTTATAATTTTAGCTGTTAAAGAAAAATTATATTCACGAGTCATTAATGATTTAGGTATTAGTAATAGGCAGGTAGATTTATTAATAGAAAAATTTAATGGTATTATTGAAAAAATACAAATAAAAAATTCTAAAGAAAGAAAAGCTTCTGATTCAAACTTTAAATTAGTTTGTAATAGCAAGTTTTGTTTGTTTAAAATAATAGAATCTTTTGGTAAAGATAACATTATACAAAGTATAATTTATATTGTAAAAAAATTACAGTATGGAAAAAATAAACGTGTATATGTTGATGTAATTATGTTTGATTCTTTGAATCAATTATTTGGCAAAACTAAAGGTTCGGCAAATTTAATTTATGATATTTATGTTGAATTAGCTAAAGAGTTACATACAAGCATGGATTATTGGCTACAAAGAGCAAAAAGTATATATAGAATTTATAATAATGATAAAGAAAAGCTAATCGAATCACAAAAATATGCCTTTAAAGTTTGGTATGATACTAATGATGAAAGAGTTAAAGCTAAAGCTGCACTTACATTATCGGTAATATTTTGCTTGTTATTAGAGTTAGATAAAAGTAATGATGAATTTAAATTAAGGGCCATTGACTTTGCTTATCGTGCCATTACTTCTGATTTTTATGAAAATAGAAGTAAGTTAAATTCTGTTATTCAAAATGAACAAAGACGCAGCTTCAGGCAATCTTTATTAAATATTTGTGATGAACTATATAATGATGACCAAGATAATAACATTTTAATGCAAATCAATATAATTAGAAAAATTTTGTCTCAGCAATAAGAAATATATTAGCAGATGTGTTTAAATTTATTTTTATAATAAATTTCTAAATTTGATAGCTAAATTCTGTTTTTATCCATAAAAATTATTTAATTTATTTAGATTTCTCATTGTCAAAAACAAAATATATGATCAAATGAACTTAAAATTTTAGAAATAAATATAAAAAGTAGTATATCTGACTATCTTTTACACATACAATTTAAAAAATAGGCTTTTAAATTGTTTTATAGCCCTTTTCGAAGGGCCCAACGTCTATAACTAAAATAACGCTTTATATCGCCTTTGTATTTATATGCAATATATAAAGTGTTTAAATTTAATCTATATGCAAGCTATGATTATTTGTTATTTCAGAATATTACTCTAATTCTACCGATATGCTGTTGGTATACCGGTTTTCCTGTCTATCCGTTAAGTGAGCATATTTACTGCTCATGTTGATATTGCTGTGCCGCAGCGTTTCCTGGATTTGTTTTAAATCCTTTGTTTCCTTATATAATAAAGTTGCGCAAGTATGCCAGAGTGAACCGCTCCCTGTCAAGAGGACAATTAAAATAATAAGTTGTTTGAGTTGTTCGATATTATATCTAACAACTACGGGCGCTTTGAGAATTCTATCAATTTAGAAAAAATAAAACGTTGTTTCTTCTTTACAAAGAAATACCAACTAACTTATGTTTATAAATAGATTAGTCGGTATTTTTGTTTACGATGTCTAAAATAGTTACATATATTAATCTATATAGTTATCAATTATACAAAGTTAACCAAAACCGCCGGCTCAGCCGGCGGTTTGTTCGCCGCTCGAAGCGGCTGATACAGCTGCATCTCAAGATGCCTGTTTTTATATTCGCCAGCTGCAATTATTTTTACTCACTGCCCCTCATGCGGGGCTTTTTTATTGCTTCTTTCCTACTGGCTCACCCGTAAACTGGTCTATATACTCCTTCATATTCATTTTGTCTGCCATTATATCTTCTGTTATTTGGTTTTTTATATACTCCTCTATTTTCTTTGTGTTTTTCCCTACTGTATCTACAAAATATCCTCTGCACCAAAAATGCCTATTCCCATACTTATACTTCAAATTTGCATGTCTGTCGAATATCATTAGTGAACTTTTTCCCTTGAGGTATCCTACTATCTGCGACACGCTGTATTTGGGTGGTATTTTTACCAGCATATGTACATGGTCTATGCAGCATTCTGCTTCTATTATTTCTATTTCTTTTCTTTCGCAGAGCATTCTTAATATTCTTCCTATATACCGCCTTAATGCTCCATATATTTCCCTTCTCCTATACTTCGGTGCAAATACTATATGAAATTTGCAATTCCAAGACGTGTGTGCTAAACTTTCTTTATTATTCATAAAAAATTCCTCCAATTCTTTCCTTAATGCAGCTGACGAACTACATTATTGTACCATTGGAGGAATTTTTCTTTAATCTAAAGATTTTAATCTCACCAGCATAGCTGGTGGTTGTTGTTCTTTCGCTCCTTCGTCGCTCAGAACCATCGCTAAAGTGCATAACACAAAAAACACTGCACCCGCATGGATACAGCGTTTAATAGATAAAAAAATGGTGATCCACCCGCGACTCGAACGCGGGACACCCTGATTAAAAGTCAGGTGCTCTACCGACTGAGCTAGTGGATCACATCAGTTACTAAAACGTCAAGCCCGTTCCAGCAACAAAATAATTATACAAATTAATCATTGCTTTGTCAAGCATTTTCAATAATTTTTCTGCAAAAATTTTTATGCGCGCTGTAAGCTTCCGGCAGGCCTGCCTGCATAAATTCTTGCGCACACAAACGCAAAACACAGCGCAAGAAAAATTATGCCGCCAAACACCATGCTGCCCATTCCCAAAGAGGCTATTATTTCGCCGCACAGCATGGTGCCGAAAGTTGTGCCGAGGTTGGCAGCCGTTAAAAACAGGCCGTTGGCAAAATCAGGTGCTTCCGGCGCGGCAGAGGTAATCCAGTATTGGTTTATATTTACATTAATGCCGCCAATAATGCCCCATACAAGCGTTAATGCCACCACGGCCGGTGCGTAAGCGCCCGTAAAATACACCGCCATATATACGGCCGCCAGTGCCGGGGCAAACAGCACCGCCGTGCGCAGCGGCGCTTTGGTAAGCAGCCTGCCGCCGATAATATTGCCCAGAATATTGGCGCAGCCGTATATAAACAGCACTGCGCTGATATTGTTCCACGAAAGGTGCGTAATCTGTTCAAGATAGCCGGAATAAAAACCGAATACGCCAAAAACAGCGCCGTTCATAAAAATAATGCCTGCAATAGAAAGCCAAAGTACCGGGCGTTTTAACAGCACAAGCTGTTCTTTGCAGGAAGCGCGCCCCTGTACCGGCAAACGCGGCACAAAAACAAGCGTTGCCCCAAACGCCAGAAGGTTGCCTGCCGCAAATACCGCCATTGCCGCGTCAAGCGAAAAATTGGCCGCCACAAAGCTGCTTATCGGCACTCCCAGCACCATGCCTGCCGAAACGCCTACAATAACTTTTGCAACGGCTTTTAACCGATCTTTTTCCGGTACGGAAGCACCAGCAACGGAAAACGCCAACGAACAGTATACCGGATGTAAAAAGGCAGGCAGCACGCGGGCAGCAAGCGCCACGGCAAAATTATCCGTACACATTCCCGCTATATTGCCAAGTGCAAAAAGCCCCAGCACCAGCAACATTACTTTTTTGCGTTCCATACCGGAAAACAGCAGCGGCATAACCGGCCCGGAAAACGCTACCGCCAGCGCAAAAAGGCTTATTAAAAGCCCTGCCTGCGGTATGCTTACGCCAAAGCGCTCCGCCAGAAGCGGCAAAATGCCTATAACGCCCATTTCGGTATTGATAATGCTGAACACGCCAATGGTTAAAATAAATATCATTAAATTACCGTTTGATTTTAACAATGCAGTTTCTCCTTTAAATTTTATAATTAAAGCCGCTTTAATAAATTTATTATAAAAAACGCCATTGTTAAAAACAAATACTTAATTTGGCTGTTTTATATGCTTTTTAAGTATAAATTTTTACAAACGCCTGCTGAACTTTTGCATTAAAAATATTTACAAATAAAATAATTGGTGTAATATATAGTATGATGTAAGCAAAAGCTAACCATTACGCATTTCAGTTTAACAATATGCTTTTGAGAAATAAAATACTGGAAAATATTTTAAACTTGTGTTATCATAGAAAGCAGACGCAATTTTAAAAACAATATTTTTTATTAATTAGCAAAAGTCATTCCTAAATGGAGGATTTTATATGCAGATAGGTTTGGATATCGGCAGCACCACTGTAAAAATAGCCGTGCTGGATGATGCCGGAAAACTGCTTTTCAGTAAATATGCCCGTCATGCCAGCCGCATTACGGAAACCATAAAAACCATACTCGATGAACTTGCCGCGCAGATGCCGTGGCTTAAAACAGCACGGCTTGCCATCAGCGGCAGCGCAGGCATTGGCGTTGCCGAAAGCTGCGGTGTACAGTTTGTGCAGGAAGTTTTTGCAGAAAAAATATGTACGGAACGCCTTAACCCGGATACGGACGTTGTTATTGAACTGGGCGGCGAAGATGCTAAAATATTATTTTTAGGGCGGCATTTTGACGCCCGCATGAACGACAGCTGTGCAGGCGGCACAGGGGCTTTTATTGACCAGATGGCTTCTTTGCTGAACGTACCGGCCGAAGAACTTGACAAACTGGCAGCCACTGCCCAAACACGTTACACCATTGCCAGTCGCTGCGGCGTATTTGCCAAAAGCGACATTCAGCCCCTTTTAAACCAGGGCGCAGAAAAAAACGACCTTGCAGCAAGCATTTTTGACGCCGTTGCCAGCCAGGCGGTAACAGGCCTTGCCAAAGGACGCCCCATTAAAGGCAATGTGCTTTACCTTGGCGGCCCGCTGACCTTTTTTGGCTGCCTGCGCGCCAGCTTTGACAAAATTTTAAATTTACAGGGCACCTGCCCCGAAAACAGCTTATATTATGTGGCAATGGGCTGCGCTTTTTGTGCCGAGCACACCGTAGACCTTACCACGCTGGCGGAAAAAATGCACGCTGCGGATGCCAACCGACAGTTTGAGCATTTGCCGCCGCTGTTTAAAAATATTGAAGAATATAACGCCTTTATTGCGCGCCACAACCGCGACAATGTTCAGCGCGGCGATATTGCAGCCGCCAGGGAAGCCTACCTCGGCATCGACAGCGGCAGCACAACCATAAAAATTGCCGTAGTTGCGCCGGACGGCAAGCTGCTTGATTCTTTTTACCAGAGCAACAAAGGCAACCCCGTTGTCGCCGTGCGCGATTACCTGACCGGATTTTACGAAAAACACCCCAACTGTAAAATACTTGCCGCTGCCGTTACGGGCTACGGCGAAGAACTTATAAAACATGCCTTCCACGCCGATTACGGCATTGTGGAAACCATGGCGCATTTTATTGCTGCCAAAAGCCTTTTGTCGGAAGTCGATTTTATTCTTGACATCGGCGGGCAGGACATTAAATGCCTTAAAATACACAACGGCTGCATCGACAACATCTTTTTAAACGAAGCATGCTCCAGCGGATGCGGCAGCTTTTTGCAGACTTTTGCCGGCATTCTCGGTTACAGCGCGGAAGATTTTGCCAAAATAGGCCTTTTTGCCGATAAACCGGTTGACCTTGGCAGCCGCTGCACCGTATTTATGAACAGCAACGTAAAGCAGGCGCAGAAAGACGGCGCTTCCGTTGCCAATATCAGCGCCGGGCTTTCCATAAGCATTGTTAAAAACGCACTGTTTAAGGTTATACGCCCTTCCGGGCCTGATGACCTTGGCAAACACATTGTTGTGCAGGGCGGCACCTTTTTAAACAACTGCGTGCTGCGCGCCTTTGAGCAGGAACTGAACCTTGAAGTTGTGCGCCCCGATATAGCAGGCTTAATGGGTGCTTACGGCGCGGCCTTATATGCACAGGAACGCCGCAAACTGCATCCGCAGGATTCTGCGCTTCTTAAAGCGGAACAGCTGCGCACTTTTTCACATACGGTTAAATCCGTTACCTGCGGGTTATGCAGCAACCACTGCCACTTAACGGTAAATATCTTTGCCGACGGCAAACCCTATATCAGCGGTAACCGCTGCGAACGCCCGGTTACGCACTGCGCGCCCAACGACAGCCTGAACCTTTACCGCTACAAACTGCAGTTACTGGAAGAATTTAAGCCAGTACCCGGCAGGCGCGGCAAAATAGGCCTGCCGCTCGGCCTTAATATGTACGAACTGCTGCCGTTTTGGCATACATTTTTTACGGAGCTGGGCTTTGAAGTAATTACCAGCCCGATTTATGACAAAACCATTTTCCAGAAAGGCCAGAACACCATTCCGAGCGACACGGTATGTTACCCTGCCAAAATGATGCACGGCCATATTAAATGGCTGCTGGTGCAGGGCATTACGAGCATTTTTTACCCCTGCATGACCTACAACGTTGACGAGGGCACAGCGCAGAACTGCTATAACTGCCCGGTTGTTGCCTATTACCCCGAAGTTTTGGCGGCAAACATTGAAGAATTAAAAAATATTCACTTCTTTTACGATTACCTTGGCCTTTTAAACAAAAAACTGCTGGCCAAAGAATTATATAAAATGCTGAGCCCCGTTTATACGGATTTGAGCAGTGCGGAAATTAAAAACGCGCTTACCCCCGCTTTTAAGGCTTACCGTGATTTTGAAACCCGCGTTAAAGAGCAGGGCAAAAAAATAACCGAAGAAGCCTTAAGCAAAAACATGCCGGTTATTATCCTTGCAGGGCGCCCGTACCATACCGACCCGAAAATTAACCACGGCATAGACCGCCTTATTACCGGGCTGGGCGCTGCTTTAATCAGCGAAGACTCTGTAAGCGCCAATATTGACCGCAAAGATTTGAACAAAGACCTGGAAGTTTTAAACCAGTGGACCTATCACAGCAGGCTGTATGCCGCCGCTAAATTTGCCGCGCAGAACCCTGCCATGAACCTTGTTCAGCTTGTAAGCTTCGGCTGCGGCTGCGATGCCATTACGGTCGACGAATGCCGCCGCATACTGGAAGAAAACGGCAAAATTTACACCCAGATAAAAATTGATGACATTGAAAACCTTGGTGCGGCACGCATAAGGCTGCGCAGCCTGTTTGCGGCACTGGGCTTTGAATGCTGAAATAATTTTTGAAGGAGCAATTTTTATGTCAGAAACTGTGCTACCGGTTTTTACCAAAGAAATGAAAGCTACGCACACCATACTTGTGCCGAATATGCTGCCGTTTCATTTTGCCTTGCTGCGTTACGCGCTGCAAAGCTGCGGCTACAAAGCCGAAATTTTACAGAACACCGGCCGCAACGTTATTGAAACAGGGCTGAAATACGTTAACAGCGATATATGTTACCCGGCGCTGCTCGTTATCGGGCAGATTATAAGCGCGCTGGAAAGCGGCAGATACGACCTCAGCAAAACGGCCGTTATGCTCAGCCAGACAGGCGGCGGCTGCCGCGCTTCCAATTATATATACCTTCTGCGCAAAGGCATGGAAAAAGCAGGGCTCGGCAATGTGCCAATCATCAGCCTTAATGTAAACGGCATGAACGAGCAGCCCGGCTTTGAGCTTAACCTTGCCATGATAAAAAAATTTATGGCCGCCATTATTTACGGCGATACTTTAATGTACCTTGCCAACAAAACCCGCCCCTATGAAACCATTAAAGGCGCAGTGGACGAACTGGCAGGCAAATGGCTGAACAAGCTTGAAACCGCTTTTATGGAAGGCAAAGCGCAGGCTACCGGAACCATGAAACAGCTTTCACGCGCTTTGGCGGAGGATTTTGCCGCTCTGCCGCAAAAAGCGGAGCATAAAATAAAAGTTGGCATTGTCGGCGAAATTTACATTAAATACGCAGGGCTTGGCAACAACAATTTGGAGCAGTTTTTACAGAAGCAGAACTGCGAATACATGCTGCCGGGGCTGCTGAACTTTATTATATACTGCGCCGACACTTACTTAACGGACTACAAACTGTACGGCGGCAAATTTTTTAAATACGGCATATCCAAAATGGCAATGTTTTATTTAAAACGCCTCGAAAAAATTATGCTTTCCGCACTTTCCACCCCGCCCTTTAAGCCGCCCGCTTCTTACGAAGAAACCAAAGCCCTTGCCAAAGGCGTTATAGGCTACGGCAACAACATGGGCGAAGGCTGGCTTTTAACGGCCGAAATGCTGGAACTTGCCAAAAACGGCTACAACAACATCATCTGCGCACAGCCCTTCGGCTGCCTGCCCAACCACATAGCCGGGCGCGGCATGCTTAACAAAATCAAGGAAATTGCCGAAAATGCCAATATCCTGCCTATAGATTACGATTCCAGCGCTTCTAAAGTAAATCAGGAAAACCGTATTAAATTAATGCTGGCTACCGCCGAATAAAATTTTAAACAAAAAATTACCCCGTTGCCAAAGAACTGACAACGGGGTTTATTTTTACCGTTATTTAATTAATTGCTGCCCTGATAAACCATACCCTGAATATCGGTATCGGCTTTAACCTGTACAAAGGTGGTGGAGCCTGCCGGAATATTTACGGATTTGCCGGTTACAAAGGCACCACCGATAATACCTACCGGGCCAAGCACTACCATACCGCCGATAGCGGCGCCTGCTGCACCGGCAACGGTTTCGGCTGCCTGTTTGGCAACATCACCGAGGAATACTTTAACGCGGGTATTATCAATAGCGTAAATAAAGCCAAAGTCAACATCAATGCGGGCATCCTGGCCGAACATACGCGGGCCTACAACCTTGGTTACCTTGCCAACGCCTTCAGCGCCTTTCGGCAGTACCAGCACATCATTAACAAAAACATTGTCGGCAACTTTGTATTTTACAACATCGCCTGCTTTTGCGGTTTTGCTGCTGAGGTCTTCGGCAAATTCAAGCTTGATTACGGAATCTTTCGGCAGAGTTACGGTTTCAACAACAACAATGCCGTCCTGGAAAGCAAGGTTTGCCAGTGCTTCAAGGCGTCCTGCAAGAGAGCCTGCGCCGACTTCGCCGTTCAGCATGGTTTCCAGTGCTTCAATGCGGCTTTTGGCCGGACCGCCTGCCGTGCTTTCGGTAAACTGCCATTCAACGGCGTTCAGCTTGGTTAAAAAGCTTGCTTCGCCGCTGCCGGCATAACCGTTGATATAGTCATACAAATTATCAACTCTATTTAAAATAGGGTCGGTGGTAATGGTGCCGTAAACGTCATCTTCAAGGCTATCCATTCTGCTGACCAGTGCGCCTGCCTGTTCCGTACCGTACAGGGTAACTTCCAGTGCGCCCATTTTTTCACTGGCAGACATTGTTTTCGGCGCAGCGGAGGCTTCAATGGCAGCGCTGGCGGAAATTTCATCACCTGCTGCGGCTAAAGCTACGCCCGGAAAGGCAGATGTAACAGTAAGTGTTAACGTTAAAAATAAAGTAAGGAGTTTTTGTTTCATTTCATTACCTCCGTGCAAAAATATATATTAATTATATCATAAAAAGCCTTAAAAAAACAGTAAACTAATTGAAAACCGGGCAAGCATTAAAGCAAAGCCCGGTTTTATTTATTATTTTAAATATTTTGCAAAACTTGCCGCTACGGCATCTTTCATTTCGTCCATTTTGGCAAAGCGCCTTCTGTGCTGGGCACGTTTGGAAGGCTTCAGTTCCTCCATGGATTTTCTGTATTCGGGTATAGGTATTTTGTAAAAACGCTTGTCGTCAAGCTGCGTTCCTTCACATTCCTGCCAGAAGGCATCCAGTGAAGTTTTCAGTTTGCGGTCCACGCGGATATGGTTCATGGCATAATAGCCTTCGTTGCTGACGGCGTAAATGCTTTCGCAGCCCAATGCCGCCGCCACGTTGCGGATACCGTAAAAAATAAGGTTTTTGGTACGGTAGCCGTAAAAGGCTTTGGTCAGCCCTTTAATAACATCCGAGCCGTTGGGCGTTCCCTGCAATGCGCCAATCCACAGCGCCGGTTCGCCGTTTTTACCGGGCGCCAGCCAGAACATAATCTGGTACAGCGCTTCTTTATCCCACATCAGCACCAGCGAAAGGCAGCCTTCTTTGCGCTGCCCGGCGTGGAACCATAATTCCAGCGTCAGCGGCTTTTCTTCGTAGCTGTCTTCCCACAGGCGCAGCATTTCGCCATCTGCATAAAGCCTGCGCAGAGCGTCTTCGGTTAACTTGCTTTCCAAAAATTCCACATGCCCTTTTACAAGGCTGATGCGTTCATCATAGGTGGAGTTTTTGTAAAAGAACTGCCTTGTCGCCTGCTCCACAAAACTTGTTGTATGGCGCAGCATATCACGGCGCAGCGGCGTTGCCGCAAAGAAATCCAGCAGGCCGCCAATCTGTTCGCTGTGCAGCATGCAGCGGGAACGGAAAACAACGTACCTTTTCCATTCTTTCAAGCGTTTGGTATTGTACAGGCTATGCCCGATATGTTGTAAAATTTCTGTATCCATGTCAGCCTCGCAATTGTTTGATATGTTACATTATACCATATTGCAGGCCTTACTGCCAGTTATGCTTTGTCGCGGTCATACATCGGGCGCAGGCGGTCCTGCATGGGAATTTTATCGGCAGCAGCCGCAAGCAGCGCCCATTCATACAGCGTGCTCTGTGCGCCAACGGGCTCCAGGCGGTTGGTAACGCGGCGGTAAGTGCCGTTGGATTGCATCATGTGCGCGCCGACGTTATCGCGCAGGTACAAATCAAGCACTTTTTTAATACGCTCGATATGCGCCGGCGTTTCAACCGGGAAGAACAGTTCAACGCGGTCGTTAAGGTTACGAGGCATCCAGTCTGCACTGGAGAGGAAAAGCTGTTCCTTGCCGCCGCCCTGGAACCAGAAAATACGGCTGTGTTCCAGCTGCCTGCCGACAATGCTGCGTACGGTAATGTTGTCGCTGATGCCGTCCATGCCAGCGCGCAGGCCGCAGATACCGCGGATGATAAGGTCTATTTTAACGCCTGCCATGGAAGCCTCGTACAGTTTCTGAATAACGGGGTAGTCAATCAGCGAGTTCATTTTGGCAATGATATGCCCGGTGCCGCCTTTTTTAACAATGCTGATTTCGTTGTCGATAAGTTCATAAATCTTTTTACGCAGTCCGAGCGGCGCCATAACCAGTTTGTTCCATACCGGCGGGTCCGAATAACCGGACAGAACATTGAAGAACGCCGAAGCGTCGCTGCCGAACTGGTCGTTGGCAGTCATCAGGCCCATATCGGTATAAAGTTTGGCCGTGTTATCGTTGTAGTTGCCTGTGCCAAGGTGTACATAGCGCTTAATGCCGTCTGCTTCCTTGCGCACAACCAGAATAATTTTGGCGTGGGTTTTAAGGCCCATCAAACCGTAAATTACGTGGCAGCCTGCTTCTTCAAGCCTGCGTGCCCAGATGATATTGTTTTCTTCATCAAAGCGCGCTTTTAATTCTACCAGTACCGTTACCTGCTTGCCGTTTTCGGCAGCGCGGGCCAAGGCCGCAACTATCGGCGAGTTGCCGCTGACGCGGTAAAGCGTCTGCTTAATGGCAAGTACGTTCGGGTCATCGGCAGCGTCGCTTACAAATTTAACTACCGGGTCAAAGCTTTCATAGGGGTGGTGCAAAAGCACGTCACGTTCACGCAGCACTTTAAAGATGTCGCTGTCGTCCGGCAGTTCCAGCGGGCGCTGCGGCACAAATGGCTCGTACAGCCATGGCCACATGCCCGGCAGCGAAGTAAATTTAAAGAAGCAGGTTGCGTCAAGCGGTCCGTTAATTTCATAAACCTCCTGCTCGGTAATGTCCAGATTATCGTACAGGAATTTTCTGATGCGGCTGTTGGCCTTATTGTAAATTTCCAGCCTTACGGAAGCGCCGCGCGTACGTTTACGCAGGGATTTTTCCACTTCTTTCAGCAGGTTATCGATATCGTCCTCATCAAATTCCAAATCGGCGTCGCGCGTAATGCGGAACGGCACAACATCCAGAATTTTGCAGCCGCTGTATAAATCAGAGCAGTGCTCGTTAATAACGTCTTCCAAAAATACAAAGCTGCGTTTTTCCTCGCCGGGGACTTCCAAAAGGCGCGGCAGTACGGAAGGCACCTGCACGATGCCCATGCTGTCTTCGCCCTCCTGGTTGGTAAGTTCTACCGCAAGGTTCAGCGTTTTGTTTGCCAAAAACGGAAACGGGCGCGAGGCGTCAACAGCCATCGGCGTCAGTACAGGGAAAATTTCTTCCTGGTAATAAGCCTCCAGCCAGCGGCGGCCTTTTTCACTTAATTCGCTTACGCGGCAAATGTAAATGCCTGCCTCGCGCAGCTCCTTAACCAGCGAAAGCAGATATTTGTTTAACAGCTTCATCTGGTCGTGCGCTGCTTTGCTTATTTCTTCAAGCTGTGCTTTAACGGTAAGCCCTGCCGCGTCGCGTTTGTTAATGCCGTTTTCGTACTGGTCCCACAAGCCTGCCACGCGTACCATAAAAAACTCATCAAGGTTAGACGCGGTAATGGCAACAAATTTCAAGCGTTCCAAAAGCGGCGTGGTTTTTACGCCGGCTTCGCGCAGCACGCGCAGGTTAAATTTTAACCAGCTGAGTTCGCGGTTAAAAAAGTATTCCGGTTTATTAAGATTAATTTTTTCGTTCTTTTCCATTTATCTGTCCACCCGTTCCAAAACTGCCTGTAATCCGTAAACTTCTTCAAAGAAAGATGCCTTGGAGGCAAAAGTCCATTCTTCTATCGTCAAATCTTCAAGGGTAACGGCTTCCACTTTCATTACACCGTTTTTAACGTTAACGCGGCAGCTTTTGATTTTTTGCTTATAGCTGCGGTCCATGGCATCTGCAAGACGCACCAAAGCAGCTATTTTTGCTACCAGCGGCATAATTTCCGGCGACATTTCTTCCACTTCGGCATGGCGTTTGCCGCTGAACAGTCTGTGCGCATGGTAATAGCTTGCCAGCGCCACTATTTTTTTGTCCATTTCGCTGAAGCCTAAAATGTCGCACGACATAATCAGCATATAGCTATACAGCGAATGGCTGCGCAGCGAAACGTATTTGCCGATATCGTGCAGCAGCGCGGTTGCCTGCAAAAGGATGCGGCTATGGCTGTCGAGCCCGTGGTGTTTGCCGAGTTTATCGAACATGGCAAGGGCAAGCTTGGCCACCTGGCGCGAATGTGCTTCGTCATACTGGTAACGCTCACCAATGCTGTACAGAAGGCTGAGCTGCTCCTGTTCAAGCTCGTCGGCATAATCCTTGCTGGCCTTCGGGCCGATGTGCAAAAGGCAGATGCCGTCAATAAAGCGGTCATCCGTAAGGATAATTTCCTGAACCGGCACCAGTGCCAGAAGCTGCTCGTACAGCAAAATTGTCGGCACAACCAGTTCCGCCACATCTTCGTTGATTTTAAACACTTTAATAATCTGCGGCAGGTTCAGCTCATGCACGGTTTTAAACAGCTGCATGAACTGTTCCGTTTTAATGCGGATAACGCCGGCTTTAAATTCAACGCCCATCATCTGCAGCAGAAGTTCCGATTCCGCCCCTGTCAGCACAAGATAATGTATCTGCTCGTTTTTCAACGCGTCCCTTACCGCGCCCATCGTACTTGAAAGGTATTCGGCAAGAGCCTGGTTGAATTTCATTGAACTGCGCTGATTGCGGTTAAAACTTTCCTTAACGCGGATAACGCCGATATTAAGGTTCTGCTGGTAACGTATAATATTATCTTTTACAAAAGTAATGCCAAGCCCGCCGGAGGAAATATCCATCATCAGCATGCTCTCATCAACGCCGGTCAGGCCGTCAAGCTTCATGGTGCGGCGGATGGAAGCATACTTGGTATAAATTTCTTCCGGAAGGTCAATAACCGTTACTTTCAAACCCGTCCTGATATAAATCTGGTCTAAAAGGAACACGCGGTTTAAAGCCTCGCGCACTGCGGTTGTTGCCTGCATGCTGTATTCTTCAACTTCGTATTCCGTCATCAGGCGTTTAAAGCCAACCAAAAGCTCGCAAATTTCATTTACCATGCTGAACGGAATGATTTTGTTTTTGAAGGTTTCTTCGCCCAGGCGCACGCGGCGGTTGCATTCCTCCAGAACTTTCATGTTGTTTAAATTGCGGTACTGCACAATCTGCATGCTTATCATCTCGGAGCCGAGATGTATTGCTGCAAAAATTTTATATTGTTTTTTTCTCACATGACCACCTCATTAAAGCATTATATATTAATTCGACACAGCACCCTTAAATCCTTGCCTTTAACAATTTTTTTACAGCGCCTTACCATCCTTTTTACAAATTATGCGTTTTTTTGCAGGATTTTTTACTTTTTCCGGTAAATATATATTTATTATGCGGTTTTACTGAATGTAAAATGACGGGAGGTATGTATTTTGCAGAGGATAGCTATTATAGATATCGGTTCTAACTCAGCGCGCCTTGTTATAACTCATATTTATAAAAACGGCGCCTACAACATGGTATACAACCAGAAAGAAGCCCTGCGCCTGAGCCAGAAAATTGACAAAAACGGCAACCTTACGCAGCAGGCGTTTAGCGACACCATTGAAACCATGAAAAGCTTTGCCTATATGTGCAAACTGTACCACGCAGACAGGATTATTGCCGTGGCAACGGCCGCCATCCGCAATGCGGGCAACGGTGCGGAACTTACGCGCCTCGTACAGCGTGAAACAGACATTAACCTGCACATTATAACGGGCAACACCGAAGCCTATATCAGTTACCTCGGCGTTATCAACACCCTTCCCTACCACAGCGGCATTATTTTCGACCTGGGCGGCGGCAGCACGGAGCTGATTCTGTTTCAGGATCGCAAAATACTGGAATCCGTTTCCGTTCCTATCGGCGCAGTAAACACCACCGCACTTTTTAATACACGCAACACCGTAAGTTCTTCCGTTTACGGCGAATTAAGCTTCTTTCTGCGCACGCGCCTTGCGGAATACCCCTGGCTGAAACAGCCCAAGCTTCCGCTTATCGGCGTAGGCGGCACGGCACGTACCATAGGAAAAATGCACCAGCGCGCCACCAAATACCCCACAACCAAAATTCATAACTATAAATTAACGGTACAAGCCTTCCGCGGCATTTTTAACCGCCTTAAAAACAGTACGCTTGAAGAACGCCGCAAAATTTCCGGTCTCAGCAGCGACCGCGCCGATATCATCATTGCCGGTGCTGCCATTATTAACGCGCTTTTTGAAGTTACCGGCAGCAAGCAGCTTATAACCAGCGGCTGCGGCCTGCGCGAAGGGCTGTTTTACGATTACTATTCCAAAGAACGCGGTATACCGCTTATTGCCGAAGATATCTTAGCCCGCAGTACGGATAATATTTTAAACCTTTACACGCCCGACCTCACGCACAGCCACCATATAACCAATCTGGCGCTGGCCATGTTTGATGCCTGGAAACCGCTGCACGGGCTTGGCAAAAACTGCCGCCGCCTGCTTAAAACGGCAGCGCTGCTGCACGACATAGGCATTACCATTAACTTTTACAGCCACGCGCGCCACAGCGCCTATATGATTCAAAACGCGAAGCTTTTCGGGCTTACGCATAAAGAGCAGCTGCTGGCTTCGGCCGTTGCAGGCTGGCACAACGGCATTTCCAAAAGTTATTTTTCGCGCGACCCGCTGTATATGACCATGCTTACGGAAAACAACTGGCAGACGGTAAGCAGGCTGGCACTGCTTTTAGCTCTGGCCGAAAGCCTTGATTACACGCAGACCGGTATTTTAAGCATTACACGCGCCGGAATAAATAACGAAGGCGCCTTTTTGGAACTGAAAGAACACGGCAACCCTGTTATTGAACTGCACCAGATACGCGCGCATTTAAAATGGTTCTTTAAAACTTTCGGCAAACCACTGCATTTTAAAATAACGGAAGATTAATAAACAAATCACTTTTCTAATCCATAAAATTTAATATTATAAATTGAAAAATAGGGAACTATATGTTAATATTTACTCAAAAAGTTCCCTATTTTATTTTTAATAATTTTACATAGGGAACTTTTATTAAAAATAATCTAAAAATATTCCCTATGCAGGAGTTTTATTATGCAAAATCAAAATTTAGATAATTTACAGCAACTTTTAAGAAGCAAAGCTGAATTACATGCGCGGCTTCAATTATTGCCCTATGACGGCACACCGGAAATAAAAACCAATAAGACAGGAAATAAATATTTGTATGTCCGCAAGCGCATTGCCGGAAAATTAACTTCAACTTACGTTGATGTTTTTTCCGATGAATTATATACAGCACTTTTACGTTATTCGCGCGAAGCAAGAGATTTAAGAAAACAGCTGCGCAGAATAGAAAAAGAACTGGCACTAATCGGTTATACAGAGCAGGAACTTTCTCCTCAGGTACAGCTGAATTTAGATTTTGCACGTGCCAATATGAAAGCCAATATTTATGATCAGGCAATTCTTGAAGGCGTTACAACTACATTTCCACAAACTGAAACCGTTATTGACAACGGCATCGTCAGTGGTATGACACCGACAGATATTCAAAAAATCGTCAATCTTAAACACGCCTGGGAATTTATTTTGGATAAAGACGTAATAACAGCCCCAACAGATTATTATCTACTATGCTATATAGCACGGCTCGTGAATGAAGGATTTTTCCATGATGGAGGAAAAATACGTTCCGTACCGGTTACTATCGGGGGAACAAAATATGTACCGCCGCTGCCGGTAGAAATTAATGTTAAAGAAGATATCTCAAAAATAGTACAAAGCGAAAACACTATTATCGACATAACAATAGAACTATGTCTGTATTGTATGAAAACACAAGTTTTCACAGACGGCAACAAAAGAGCTTCCATAATTTTTGCCAACCACTTTTTAATAGCTCATGGAGCAGGGCTATTAATAATACCTGAAAAAGATGTGCCTAAATTTAAGGCTTTGTTAGTAAGATATTATGAAAACAAAGATATTGATATAATTAAAACCTTCTTAAAAGAAAATTGCTGGCGTAAATTTTAATATACTGAAATTGGTATCAGTAGTGTTAAATTTAGTGCCATTGGTGTACTTAAATATAAATATTTTGTTTAATACAGATAACCGCACCGGTATTTGCCTGTACATAAAAATTAAAAGCAGAAACGCAAATGCGTTTCTGCTTTTTTGTTTGCCTTTTAATTTAAGTCATCAGCCTTGGCATGGATTATTTTTAAACGGCGGCGGGCAGCGCGCAGGTTTTCCGGCACTTCTTCTTCCGGCATATTGCGCGGCACCGAGGTTGTGCCTGCTTTATCGGCAGTGCTGTAATACCATACTTTATAATCCAGCACATCCATTGTCTGCTGTAATTTTTCCATCTGTTCCTTAACGCTCTCGCGCTGGCGGATAATCATCTGCAAGCGTTCTTTAATGGTGCTGTCACCGGCAATAACCATTTCGATAAACCTTTTGATATCTTTAATGCCCATGCCGGTATTTTTTAAACAGTCGATAACAAGCAGCCATTCATAGTCGCTGTCCTTAAACATGCGGATGCCGCTTTCGCTGCGCTCAACAAACGGAAGCAGGCCTTCTTTATCATAGTAGCGCAGAGTGGAAGGCGTGGTGTTTAAAATTTTAGCCATTTCACCGACAGTATAAAACATTTTTTATCACTCCCTTAAAAAGTTCACAATTTTGCCATTGACTTAAAGTACGCTTTAACTTATACAATTTACTTGAACTTACAAGTTGATTATAGCATATAACCACAAATAAGCAAACATTTTATTTTGGGAGGCATAAAAAATGGATTTTAACATGTATGTTCCGACAAAAATTTTATTTGGTGCAGGCACTTTAAATGAGCTTGGCAAGCAGCAGCTGCCCGGCAAAAAAGCCGTTATTATTATTTCCAACGGCAAATCAACCCGTGCCAACGGTTATTTAAGCAGCACCGAAGAACAACTGGCGCAGGCAGGCGTAGCCACAAGCGTTTTTGATAAAATTCAGCCCAACCCGCTGAAAGAAACCGTTATGGAGGGCGCAGCCTTTGTTAAAGCGCAGGGCGCAGATTTTATTGTTGCACTGGGCGGCGGCAGCGTTATCGACAGCGCCAAAGCCATTGCCGTTATGGCAGCCAACCCCGGCGACTTGTGGGATTACATTGCAAGCGGCACCGGCAAAGGGCAGCCCATTAAAAATAAACCGCTCCCAATCGTTACCATCAGCACCACCGCAGGCACCGGCAGCGAAGCTGACGCCGGCTGCGTTATTACCAACCCCGAAACGAACGAAAAAGTCGGCCTGAAAACGCCGGACCTGTTCCCCATACTGTGCATTGAAGACCCGGAACTGATGAAAAGCGTACCGGCACATTACACTGCTTATCAGGGCTTTGATGCGCTCAGCCACAGCCTTGAAGGTTATATCTCCAAATTCGCCAACCTTATGAGCGATATGTACGCCATCACCGCCATTGAAAACGTTGGCCGTTATCTGGCACGCGCCGTTAAAGACGGTAATGATATTGAAGCAAGAACGCATGTTGCTTTCGGTAATATTCTTTCCGGCACGGTAATGTGCGTAGGCACCACCAGCAGCCAGCACTCATTGGAACACGCGCTCAGCGCTTACCACCCCAACCTTCCGCACGGTGCAGGGCTGATTATGTTAAGCCGCGCATATTTCGGCAACGTAATTGCCCACCATGCCTGTGATGAACGTTTTATTCGCATGGCAAAAGCCATGGGCATGGAAAACGCAGATAAACCGGAAGACTTTTTAACAGTACTGCAAAAACTTTTGGAAGACTGCGGCGTGGCAGACCTGAAAATAAGCGACTACGGCATTACGCCTGATGAATTCCCCAAAATGGCAGACAACGCCATGGGACCGATGGGCGGCCTGTTCGCCTGCGACCGCGTTGCACTTACCAAAGAAGATGTTATCGGCATCTATCAGAAATCATATAAATAATTTACTGCTTTGCGCAGAAAGAAAGGAGCTTTTATGAACAGGATTTTTAAAACACTGGCGCTTGCCGCCACCATTACGGCTATGGCAGTTCCCGCCTTTGCGGCAGAAAGCGCGCCGCTGCACCAAACCGTAACCAATCCGCAGAAACTGGAAGTAAAATCTGCCGGAAGCGAACATTTTACCGGCGAAGTTGTAACGGCTGCCCTTTACGGGCCGCAGGCACCTTCCAAAAGTTATGCCGCCACTGTTACCTTCAGCCCCGGCGCACGCACTTACTGGCATATCCACGAAATGGGCCAGACCTTAATTGTTACCGAAGGCACCGGCTGGACGCAGGAATGGGGCAAAAAGCCTGTAATGCTTAAACCGGGCGACATTGTGCGCTGCCCGCCGGGCGTTAAACACTGGCATGGCGGTTCGGCAAAAATGTCCATGACGCATATCGCCCTTTCCGAAGCGGGCGGCACCGTAACCTGGCTGGAACCGGTCAGCGATGAAGCTTATCCGAAAGACTAAGGAGGAACGGCAATGAAAAAGAAATATCTGGCACTTTTAACGGCACTTATGTTAACGGCAGGCATCAGCACCGGCGTGCAGGCAGCGGAACTGAAAGCCTTAAACACGCAGCAGGCAAACATTGTAACGGTGGCAGCCTTTATGGCCAAAGGCGATTTGCCGAACCTGAAAAAATCTCTTGCCACCGCTTTGGATAACGGCATGACCGTAAACCAGGCTAAAGAAGTTTTGGTGCACCTTTATGCTTACACCGGCTTCCCGCGCAGCTTAAACGCACTCAGCACGCTGAATAATCTGGTGCAGGAACGCAAAGCCGCAGGCATTAACGATGAAATGGGCCCGGACGCTACTCCGCTCGACCCTTCCGTTGACCGTCTTGCCAAAGGTACAGAAATCCAGACCGCCATCAGCGGCCGCGTTGTAACCAACGAATTTGCACCAATCATTAACACCTTCCTGCGCGAGCATTTGTTTTATGACATTTTTGCACGCGACGTACTTACCTGGCAGCAGCGCGAACTGGCAACCGTAGGTGCACTGGCAGGCATCGGCAACGTAAACCCGCAGCTTACTTCGCACTTCCGCGCAGCCATGAATACCGGGCTTACACCGGAACAGTTACAGGAAGCCGTTGATGTACTGAACGAAACCGTAAGCACCGACACCGGCAGCAACGCTCAGGCAGTTTTAAATAACGTTTTGAAATAACGGACGGACATAAAAAGATATAAAGAAAGGAACAGCTACCATGAAATTACGCAGAACTTTACTTACCGCAGGCCTTATAATGGCATTAAGCGCAGGCGCAGCCTTTGCAGCCGAACCTGCAAACACTAACCCCTGGGGGCTTGTTTACCGCAATGCCATTACCCAAAACGTAAAAGGGCAGGTAAACATCCACCCCGTAAGCTACAAGCTGAACGGGCTGAAAATTGCCGCCAATGTTTACACCCCGGCAGGCTATGACCCGGCAAAAAAATACCCCGCTATTGTTGTTGCCCACCCCAACGGCGGCGTTAAAGAACAGGTTGCAGGGCTGTACGCACAGCGCCTTGCCGAACTTGGCTACATCACCATTACTGCTGACGCTGCTTATCAGGGCGCAAGCGAAGGCGAACCGCGCCATACCGACAAACCATTTTACCGCACCGAAGACATTCACGGCATGGCCGATTATATTATGACTTACCCCGGCGTTGACCCTGACCGCATGGGCGTGCTCGGCATCTGCGGCGGCGGCGGTTATACGCTTAACGCTGCCAAAAGCGACAAACGCTTTAAAGCAGTTGCAACTTTAAGCATGTTCAACAGCGGCGAAGTAAGGCGCAACGGCTATATGAACAGCGGCCTTGACACCGTACAGCAGCGCCTGCACGAAGCAAGCGACGCCCGTGCCGTTGAAATTACCAAAGGCGAATACCCCATCAGCGGCAACGTTGATTTTGACGCACTCAGCGATGAAGATATTGCCAAAATTCCTACCGACCTGTACCGCGAAGGCATGATGTACTACGGCCGCACGCACCGTCACCCTAACTCCACCTTTGCTTATACCACCAGCAGCCTGATGGAGCTGATGGCCTGGGACGCTACCGACCAGCTTGAGCTTATCGACCAGCCGCTGCTGTTAATGGCAGGCAGCAAAGCCGATTCCCTGTACATGAGCAAAGAAGCCTACGAAAAAGCTACCGGCACCAAAGATAAAGAACTGTTCCTCGTCGACGGCGCAACACATATCCAGACTTACTATGTGCCCGAATATGTTGACCAGTTTGTTGCCAAATTACAGGACTTTTACGGCAAACACCTGTAATAACAAGATAATAAAAAGAAGGTAATACTATGCAGCACAAAACAACCAAAACACTTGCAGCAGCCGTGCTTGCGCTGATGCTGAGCACAAGCGCCTACGCCTTTGAAAAACCCGTGCTTTTACAGGACCAGGGCAGCTTTTTTGCGGGCGGCACCACTGTTACCACACCCGGCAGCTTTGATTTCAGCAATCCTTTAAACCCGCAAGGGCAAACCCTGCACGGCGACCACGCCTATGTTTTTTATCAGAAACCAGTTAACGCCCATAAACTGCCGCTGGTATTTTTACACGGCGCAGGGCAGAGCAAAAAAACATGGGAAACCACGCCGGACGGACGCGATGGTTTTCAAAATATCTTTCTGGAACGCGGCTATGCCACCTACCTTGTAGACCAGCCGCGCCGCGGTGACGCAGGGCAGGCAACCGTTGACGGCACTGTAAGCGCCACAACCAATGACCAGTTCTGGTTCAGCAACTTCCGCGTCGGCGACGCGCCGGAATTTTTTAAAGGCGTACAGTTCAGCAAAGACCCGGCAGCGCTTGACCAGTACTACCGCCAGATGACACCCAACACCGCACCGTATGACCAGAGCGTTGTTGTTAATGCTTTAAGCGCAGTTTTTGATAAAACCGGCGACGGCGTGCTCATAACCCATTCGCAGGGCGGCGGCCCGGGCTGGCGTATCGCCATTAAAAACCCAAAAGTCCGTGCCGTAATCAGTTACGAACCGGGCAGCAGCTTTGTTTTCCCGCAAGGCGAAGAACCGGAAGCAATTCCTACATCAAGCCCCTTCGGCCCATTACAGCCGGAAACCGTAACGCTTGACGAATTTATGCAGCTGACCAAAATTCCTATCGTCATTTACTACGGCGACAACATTGCCGAAAACTACACCGACGAGTGGAATAAAGATTCCTGGCGCATCCGCCTGGATATGGCGCATAAATTTGCGGCAGCCGTTAACCGCCACGGCGGCGACTGCACCGTTGTACATCTGCCGGAAATAGGCGTTACCGGCAACACGCACTTCCCCTTCAGCGACCTTAACAACGTACAGATTGCAGACTTGATGCAAAACTGGCTGCACGAAAAAGGCTTGGATAAATAAAAACTTAAAAAGCCCTGCCAACAAGGCAGGGCTTTTATTATTAACTGATACGTTGTTTATTTTTCGGGAGCTGCAATAACGTCACAGCCCATGTACGGACGCAGAACTTCAGGAATTACCACGCTGCCGTCAGCCTGCTGGTAGTTTTCCAAAATTGCGCATACGGTACGTCCAACAGCAAGGCCGGAGCCATTAAGCGTATGTACGTATTCCGGTTTGGACTTGGCATCGCGGCGGAAACGGATATTTGCGCGGCGTGCCTGGAAGTCGAGGCAGTTGGAGCAGGAAGAAATTTCGCGGTACATGTTGGCAGCAGGCAGCCATACTTCAAGGTCGTAAGTAGTGGCGCTGCTGAAGCCCAAATCGCCGGTGCAGAGGCGGACTACCCTGTAAGGCAGGCCCAGAAGCTGCAATAAATGCTCGGCATTGTGGGTTAATTTATCGAGCTCATCCCAGCTGGTTTCAGGTTTTACAATTTTAACCATTTCTACCTTATTAAACTGGTGCTGGCGGATTAAGCCGCGGGTATCGCGTCCGGCGCTGCCGGCTTCACTTCGGAAGCAGGCGCTGTAAGCGGTATAGTATTTCGGCAGGTCTTCGCCGTTTAAAATTTCACCGGCGTGGTAGTTGGTTAAAGTAACCTCTGCCGTCGGAATCAGGTAGTAGTCCAAACCTTCCAGTTTGAACATATCTTCGGCAAATTTCGGCAGTTGGCCGGTGCCGAACAAAGTATTGCTGTTAGCCATAAACGGCGTAAACATTTCGGTGTAGCCGTGTTCTTTAGTGTTAATATCAAGGAAGAAATTAATTACCGCACGTTCCAGGCGGGAACCAAGGCCTTTGTAGAAGGTAAAACGTGCGCCGGTAACTTTAGCGGCACGGTCAAAATCTAAAATGCCCAGTTTTTCGCCGATATCCCAATGAGCCTGAGGCTCAAAATCAAATTTGCGCGGCTCGCCCCAGCGGCGTACTTCCGGGTTGTCGGAATCATCTTCGCCAACCGGAACATCCGGAGCAGGCATATTAGGAATGGTATATAAAATAGCGTTTAACTGTGCTTCGATATCTTTTAATTTTGCATCGCCTGCGGCAATTTCTTCGCCAAGGGCGCGCACTGCTGCCATTTGCGCGTCAGCATTTTCACCGGCTTTTTTCATGCGGCCGATTTCCTGAGATGCGCTGTTGCGCTGGCTTTTTAATTTTTCAACGCTTAAAATAACTTCGCGGCGCTGTTTGTCCAGCTCCAAAAAAGCGTCTAAATCTATTTTGGAATGGCGCTTTGCCAGTGCTTCTTTTACCGCATCAGGATTTTCCCTGACAAAATTCATGTCTAACATGTACATTCCTCCAAATTTACTTCTTTACTATAATATTTATATTTTATCACAAACACGGGCAATATTAAAGTAAAGCCTGTATAATCAGCAAAAAATCTTATATTTTAATGTTATGATACCTTTGTACTGCACTTAAACTGCTTAATATTAAAATTCTATTTTCTTGTAAGGCAGCATTAAATTAATGAATTAAGAGTGCATAATTTTATTTTACAGAGAGCAGAAGCAAAAATTTTCAGCGGCACCAACTGCATTTTTAAAAATTTTTTCAAAAAACACTTGACGGCGCGCATAAAAGTTAGTATACTATCTCTTGCACAGTTCTAAAACTTGCTTGGCCCATTAGCTCAGTTGGTAGAGCACCTGACTCTTAATCAGGGTGTCGTAGGTT
>ERZ773130.846-NODE-846-length-33163-cov-9.234354_pt1 | contig 33163 bp, 21 predicted proteins | sample MGYA00511919_ERZ773130 | MGnify/ENA primary metagenome ERZ773130 (study PRJEB29015, sample SAMEA2737851) | human gut metagenome | biome: human gut; feature: human-associated habitat; material: faeces | place: China | collected 2012 ...
GAATTTTCAAGGTTCAACACACCGTACCGGTGTGGGAAGTTTTAGTACATTAGTAATTTTGCAAAATATGATTTTATAAGTGAAATAAGTGTTTAAGAATATCATAGCTAATTATGATTGAACAGTGTTATAAAAATAATAATATTGAGGTAAAAGGTATGTTGCTAAATGAAGAAAATTTACTGAGAAAAAGTATAATAATGGCCAATGAACTGGATGTCGCAGGAGAGTTTATTTATTCCGCAATTATAAAATTTGATAAAATGCAACATTTTGAACAAGTCGCAGATGATTTCTATTTTTTATATCATTTAGCTGTCGGGATAGAACGTGTACAAAAAATTTTATTGTTTATTGTGAACGATGTACAGGAAACAGAGTTAAAAGAATTTCTTGTCAAATTAAAAAGTCATAATCACAAGTCACTACATGATAAAATAATGAAAAAGGTAAATATATCATTATCTAAAGAACAAATGGAATTGTTGATGCTTCTTTCTAATTTTTATAAAGATGAAAGATATAGAAGATTTGATTTCCTAAGTTATGAATTTGATGATAAAAAAATACTATTAGATTTTATATGTGATAATTGTAATAATCTTAAGTTTGATTATTCACAAGGTAAAAAGATTTTATTAAATACAATTGGGATAAAGGAGCACCTTGGGAGAGTAATAGGAAGACTTTGTCATAAATATTATGAAGCAATTAAGCTTGAGTCAGAAAAAAGAAATATTTATGCTTATGAGTTAAGATATGGTTCGCCAGCGGAAAAGTTATTTTGTGAAAAAGGAAGAAATAATTCATATCAAAATAAAGTTGAAAAGGAGAAAAGGGCAATAAAAGAATTATTATTGTATATAAGAAATTCTAATGAAGATAATGAACTTATAAATTATATGAATGAAATAGACCCATTGCCGCTGGATAATTCTTTAATTCAGGATTATATTGCTGATTTATGTTGCGGAAATGTTTCCATAAATTTATTAGGAGAGATAGATTTTTTATATAAAGAGTTTGTTAACAATAGTTATGAAAGGGAGCAGAAACTGTCGTTAATTGGAGATAAAGGAGTGATATTCACATATGAGAGTTGCCTATAATGCCATAGTTATTTTTATTAAAGGCTTAAATGAAGTTACTTTGTAGATGGCAATGATACTATAGATAATTACTATTGTATATATTAAGTTGCCAAAAGTACATAAATAAAATTTAAAATAATAATTATACAATAATGGAAAGAAGTGTGTGATTTTTAGAAATATACTTTAACGAGGAAATAAACAATGAACGGTGGTTTTATTTTAATAATAAGTATTATAAGTGCTTGTATTGGTGGAACAATTGGAGTAATTTTATTTCATAAACCAATAAAAATTGAATTTAAAATTTTCTTTATTGATAGTTTTTTGTGTGCATTTGGAATGTTTTTTGTTATGCCTATGGTAATGGTACTTGAATTCTCAATTAATTGCTGGAATACGTTATGTTTTAAACCTACTAATTGGTGGTTAATATTACTGAGCAGTGCAATTGATGGTGGGTTACTAATAGCAATAGCACTTCCGTTATTGTCGGTATTATTTAGTAAATGGATAATGAAGTTAAATTTAGACTTATGTATTGGATATAGTATAAATGCTGTTAAAATTTATTACTCTGCAGTAATAGTTGCAAATTGTATATGGTTTTTAATATGGGCAGGTTTTGATGTTGCAGATAATAGCCTTAAAATGCAAAGTATTGTTAACAGAATTATAATATGGATGTTAAATGTAGTAGGTACTTGGGCGGGCATAGGATTCCATTGCGAAGGAAGAATAAGTGAGGAACTGAAAAATATTAAAAAAAGTAAAGAAAAGAAAAATGCAAAGGAGATATTGTTGTATAGTATTCCATTTGTTATTGCATTTATTGTGAATTGTCTTTTGTTATTAGTGCAGTTGTTAGATGTAAAATGGATTTTAAAAATATTTCAATTAATTTATTGTGTTGTTTTAAGCGGTATGTTTACAATGCTTGTTTTGGTTTGGATAATAAAGTGTATAGAATATCCGTCTGAGAAACGGAGTAACCGAAAATTAGCAAAAGCAATTAGTAAAATAAATGAAAAAAAAATAATAAATGAACGGTATCAAACAATACAATATGCATTAATAAACGAAAAATATAAGAAGTGTTTATTAATCTGTGAACGCGATGTAATATGGGTAGGACATGAGGAAGAGGTATGTAGTTACTTTGGAGAACGAAAAGAACCAGTAGAAACTTTTGATTATGAAGAATGTAAGAAGTACTTGATTGAACTTTTGGGAGAGAGAAGAGAATTTGTTAAAAAAGGTTATGTTTTATGCAAAGAAGATATGATAAAACAACTACTTAGACAGAATCAAGAATAAATAATCAAAATACTTAAAATATATTATTACATAATAGGATTAGGAATATAAATGTGTATTAAAAAAATTGCTAGCTGAAGTGATAGATCAAGAAACTTGACTGAAAGTAAGCTATTCGAAAAATGTAAATATTATGGTGTTTGATATTAGAGATGTTATGAAACACGATATATTAGCCATATATTATGTATATATGTTTATGTAAAACAAATGCAATATAACGTATAGGAAGGAAAATAATTATGTCCGAAACAAATGATAAAGCATTATATGTAGAATTTGAACAGGAAACAATGAAAAAAGTAGCTGAAAATATTAGCGAAAGGGCATTAAATGCAATTTTAGCTTTTATAAAAAGTAAATATGGGAAAGCGAGTGTGGCAACTGGTAGGGCATTTAGGGCATATCTTAGGAACTCTGAAATAAGGTATAATAAGGTAAAAACATTGGCAGATTTATCTGAACCTAGAACTTTGGAGGGAACAGATGGAATATATGTAGATGTATTTGTAGAATATAAAAATAAAAAAATTCCAATGACAATAGTTGATAATGTTATGAAAATCAGTAATAACATTGTAATTACAGGTAGTGGGGGAACAGGTAAATCCATGATAATGAGGCATTTATTTTTAAATACACATCATAGAGGTGAATATATACCTGTGTTAGTTGAATTAAGGAAGATTGGTGATATAAAGGAGGAAAATGCGCTATTCAATTTAATTCATTATTGTATAGAAAGCTTTGACGTAAAATTAAATCAGGAGCAGTTTGAATATAGTTTAAGATCTGGCAAATATTTATTTTTATTTGACGGATTAGATGAGGTAAAAGAAGAATACCGTGGAATGGCAATGCAGCTTATACAAAAAATCAGTAATAAATATCCAGATAATGGTTATATTGTTTCCTCAAGGGAAGAAGGTGTAAGTTTTCATGAATTAGAAACATACACGTTGTTGAAGGCATGTCCATTAGAGAAAAATCAGGCAATTGCGTTGGTTAAAAAAATTGGCAAAAATGAAGAAAAGATAATTGAATTTGCAAAACTATTGGAAGGTGAGTTATATGATAAACATATAGACTTTGCCTCTAATCCATTGTTGCTAACCATGATGTATATTACGTTTATAGATAATAATATGATTCCGGAACATTTAACAGATTTTTATGAAAGTGCCTATGATGCTTTATATAAAAGGCATGATGCTAACAAAGAGGGATTATTTAACCGCGAATATAAATGTAAGAAAATTGGAGAACGCGAATTCAAAGATTTATTTGCATATTTTTGTTTTCAATCATATTTTTCGCAACAGTATGAATTTAGTAAGGAGGAAATTTGTGTATACATCAAAAGGGGAATAGAAAGGCTAAATTTAAATTCCTCTTTAGATAAACCAGAGTTGTTTTTTGATGATATCAAAGATATAGTATGTTTAATAGTTGATGAGGGAAATAAATATAAATTCGCGCACCGTTCTTTTCAAACATATTTTGCAGCTTATTACACGGCAACACATGTTACGGATGAACAACAAAAAATTTTTCTAAAAAAGGAGATAGATAAAAGACATCTTTTTAGTGAAGATTTTTTTCACATATTATATAGATTAGAGGGAGAGCGTTTTAATATTAATGTATTGGAACCAGGGGTGCAGGATGTGATGGATAAACTTAAAGATGAAGGTTCGCCTCAATTTGTTTTATTAAAAATTGCTTACCAAAGTTTAACAATTCACGATAATATATTATATAAAGCTATTAATTCTGCAAAACATATGGATATTCCTTATGAAAGAAATATTATTATGCTTTTTAACGAGCTATACCTTGTGCAGCAGCGTCCTAGTAAGGCTTTGGGAGCAGAAATTATTTTATTGTTAAAAGAGCAACATGAAATTTTCAAAGAAAATATTGAAATTGAAGATTTACTGAAAATAAAACCTGAGAATAAGAAAAATAAAATATTAGAATTACTATATGAATATTGCGAAATCGATAATATGTTGAACCAGATAACGAGCTGGATGTGCAACCAGAAACGAAAAAAGGATAGTATAACAGAAAATAGTGATAAAGATGAAATGTTGTCATTGTTATAAGGATTTTCGAATTTTTTAAAAGTTAGATTCTGCTTTAATGGTTTGGGGTCAGCATGAAGTCTATGAAGAAAAGTCCGTAAATAGATGATAATTGCCTGGTAAGTATATAAGTCCGTGCTTGCCAGCCTGTTTTTATTTGTGTGCCGTGGGTGCGTTCTAAATAGTGTAAGTTTTTAACATGCCAGGATAGTGGGAAGTGTATAGTTGAACGTAAGCGCCTCATAGGTTTACGTTTAAACCCGAAAATTCATGCATTAAAAATAAAAAAGAACATATAATATGCTTGAAAATATTACTTATAGGTAATATAATCATGCTAATGAGGAGGAATCATGTGGAACTAGAGAAATTGGAAATAGAGGGGTTGAATGATGTTTATGCTCTTTCGGTTGTAAAAAAGGAATTTAAAAAGGCTGTTGACGAACCATGGCGAGATAAAAAGCCGTGGAAAAGGTACCAGAAAACACTTCTTCAAGATCTGGCAATTTTGGATGCACAAAAGGAAAAAGCAATTGTTTTTGAACAATTTGAGCTTCTATCGGGAACGGATAATTTGTATAGTATACGTCATCCAAAGACACAGAAAAATGTTCGTGTTTTGTATACTTTTACAGAGCGTTTAGAAGTGGTGTTATTGGTTGCCTTTTTGGAAAAGAGTACATCGGACTATCAAAATGCTATGAGAACTGCTTCTAGCAGATTGAAGTGGCTTAAAAGCTGATAATACGGAGGTAGTTAAATGGGAATTAATGAGAAAATTGCAAACGCAAAAAAAACACAGTGGGTTGCAGATGGAATGTCAAAATCTGACATCAAGACAACTGTAGAATTAGCAAAAATTTCTGCAAAAATAGAAATGTGTAGACTGGATATGGGAATGACACAAAAGGAGTTTGCTGCTTATATGGGAGTATCACAGGGAATGGTATCTAAGTGGGAGAGCAGAGAATATAATTTTACAGTAAAAACACTTAATGAAATTTGTGAAAAATTGAAATTATATATGACTGTAGAAATATCCACAGATTATGAGAAAAAATATATAGACGTTAAGTGGGATAAAGATAATATGGATAAAATAAAATTTGGAACAAAAAATAATAGTTGGATTAAAAAATATGATTATGAGGGGGCAATAGCCTGATGGAATTAAACTGTATTGTAGATGGAATACGTCTGGTCGGTACTGCAATAAAAAAATTGAATATAGAAAATAATATTGCTGATATTGGGTATAATGGAAAAAATAATTTTGGTTTTAATATAAACGAACCGGAATTTAAAACAGGATCTGATTACGTGATGGCTAATATGCTCATAGATTTTGAAATCGAGATAAGTTATAGTGAGCAGTCATGTAAGATACAGATGACAATGGAGGGAGCATTTGTATCGAATGGGACAATTGATTTGGGTTCATTTAAGAACATGGTAATAATAAATGGTGCTGCGGCACTTATTGGGATTGCGCGTGGTAAAATTGAAGCTATTTCTGGAAATATATTTAATAATGGTAAAATTACAATTCCGTTTGTTAATGTGATTGATTATTATAAAAGTATGTCGAATGAATAGTATGTGTTGAGACTTACCTTATACTTTTTATTGTATAATATTTTTGTCATACAGGCTCACTTTCCATTGTAATGTTTTCGCAAGTCCATTATACATCAGAAAGTCCTGTACGATATCTTTTTTATGAAAAAGTTGTAAAGTGGTGTATTGGTATTATGAGGCTAAATTAATGATATGTCACGGCGTGGGGATATTTTGCGCTTACTGTCGTAATTCGTGAAGGAGCTGTTGGCAGACATACAGGTGCTTGCACGGATTGTAAAACACACAGTTGTTGAAGTGGAGAATCTGAGCATAGAGCAGATAATGGCCTGCATTGACCATGACAGTATCTGTATTGGTATGGTTCCCGTGGAGCCGGGTCTGACCAATATGGGCAGGGTCGATAGTGTACAGACAGAGGACGCAGTACCTAATGAGGGTTATGTGACATACGATATCCGCTTTATGCTTATAGTTGTGGAACTTGAATCAGAAATAATTATCAATGTTGAGGCACAGCGGAGTATGGCATATAGCACCATTGGATATCATTTGGAGAACCGTATGGTATTCTATCTGTCAAGGCTTATATCCTCACAAAAGGGTATAAACTTTGTAAATAGTGAGTACGATAAGATTAAGAAGGTTTATAGTATATGGATATGTATGGATGCGGATGATGATGGAGATTCAATCAGCCGGATTTCTCTTAAGCAGGACACATTATTTGGAATGCCTTATGGCTTTCCGGAGCTTGATAAGATGTGCGGTATGGTCATACGCATAAGGAACAGCTGTAATGTCACTGAGTCGAGGAACAGGCTTATTGCGATGCTTGAGGACGTATTATCGCGCGAAGACTCCGATGTGAAGAAGCGGAAGCTTGAAGAGAAGTATGCTATGAAGATGACGCTGGAGCTGGAAGGGAGGATAAACAGAATGTGTAATCTGAGTGACGTGGTTGTAGAACGCGGAATTGAATTAGGAATGCAGCAGGGAATGCAGAGGGGGATTAAAGGTCTTGTTGATATATTGAGTGATATGGGGACTCCTAAAGAGGTTATTGTACAGAAAATTATGGAGAAATTCTCAATGACTTAAGAGAAGGCCAGGGAGTTTGTGGAGTAGGTAGAGGCTGTTATAATACAATTGCTAGGCAGTGCCATCCTTTCTGATGAAGGGGTTGCTTATTTTATAGAGATGTTCTTTGTTACCATTTTCATATATCAGTATTGTTCCTTCAATAAGATTAACATTATTTTTTTCTGGATTGCAGTGTTCGCTAATTCTTATTCTGGAGGAAAATGAAAGTCCAATTACAGTATCATGGAGGGACTTCATTGGCGATAAGTGACGTTGGAACACTGAGTATTGATGGTAGAAAGAAGGCTTTCAACGGAATGGAGAGAAATTGTTTTAGGGAAAATAATAGGTTTGCGGAAGGTGTTAACGATCTTTTCATCCAGACATTTTTGGGGTTTGTATAAATCTAAATATTCAGTTATAAGTGTTGTAATGTTATCCACTTTTTAAATCCTTTTGATTTGTTTAAGATACGAATAAGTTCATATTAAGTACAATGTACGGACTATGATGCGATTACATTAATTTTCTTGGTGTAATTTGAAAATATGACAACTCTGGCAGGTTACAGAAAGAGAAAAGTGTAGTAGAATTTACTTATAAGTAATCGTATGTATGACTGTCTGCACAGGTAAATGTATAAATGCCAGCTCTTACAGATGGATGAAACCCCGGTACGTGTAACAAAGGAGAAATGCAGTGACGGTTCACAGCATTACATGTGGGTATACCGTACGGTAAGCTGCTTTGTTTGCGTGGACAAAACAGAATCAGTGCAGGGTTTCCGAAAAGAGCAAAACCGGAAAAGGCTTTGCTTATCTTCTCAACCAGGAAAAATATCTCAGAGTATTCCTGGAGGATGGAAATGTACCGCTTTGCAGAGAGATATATTTATGTGGGGGTACCCACTAGGAGGCATTTACTTTAATACCGAAGAAAATATATAAAGGAGATGGATAATAAATAGTTATCTGTTAATTAAGTCCAAAAGAGAGGTGGTTTTTATGAAAAGAAGTAAATTCTATTTCCAAATAGGAATAGTAATTATGCTTACTTTAGTTTGTGCATTGTTTTTTGGAGGTGCTGCATATTTTTTGTATAAAAATGATTCAGGAACTGCTGGTGTGTTTGCTACGCTGATAGGCATACCACTTACAATAGTTATTGCACTTTGGTCATATATATTAGGAAAATTTCAAAAGGATACTTTGATTGAGCGGTACTTAAATGATGAGCATTTCGTAGATAGAGATATCGAATACATAAAATTATCGAATCTGATACAACACGAACAAGATCGAATAATATATATTAATGGTAAATTTGGAATGGGCAAAACGTTGTTCATGAAAATGTCATGCGATAGAATAAATTATACGCACAGAAAAAAGTGGAAGTCTTATGCCGCTTTTTATTATAATAACAACCATACTAAAACCATAACGCACGCTCTTTCAAATAAATTTTGCGGACATCCAGATGCTTCTGTAACGGATATTAGTAAACGATTAAACAACTCCACATTTCAAAGAAATAGTATTTTATTCATTGACAATATTTATGAAATTGATTTAGTAGAATGTACAGAATTTGCCAAAGCCTTTATAAACTGTAACAAGAATAATCAAGTCGTAATTGCTGTAGATAGTAATGACGATACATTTCACATATCTCCGGGCAAATTTGGCGAAAACGAAATAGAATTACTTGCGAATAGTTATAATATAGAGATAGAGCAATCTGACAGATATGAAATTTCTGAGCTCTCGAATGGATATCCCGTTTATGCGCGATATAGTGTTGAGGCGTATACTAAAGGTGTTAAAATTATAGATTACCGTAATCTTGAGAATTATATTGAGGAATTAATTAATTCGTTAAGTAACCTTGAAAAAAACTCATTGTCGCTGATAATTTGTCTTAGCCAATTGCTACAAGATGGAATAGAAACTAAAATTATATGTGGAATAGACAATCGGATAACACCTCCTGTCATAAAACGTCTGGTAACATGTTCATTAATTAATTTATACAAAGATAGGATCTATACAGATAAACTTATTTCGCTTAAATGTATGGATTTCTTGTCAGAATATAGGAATGAAAGCTATAATCAAATTTATCAGTATTATAAAGGATTGCCGAATACCTCTTATATTGCTTTAGTTGCAGCTCTAAAATCAAATTTTGAATATGATTATACATTAATAAAAAAACTTTTACATAAACAGTATGCGGATAATAATTTTTATTTGTTGATAGATATTGGCGAATTAGAGTTTAGTGGACAAATAAATCCATATTTGCGTGAAGACAAAGAGTGTTGGACATATATACGATATTATTATCTAAAGTCTCTTCTTGAACTGGGGTTATATGATAAAGCAAGAGAAGTGGTTGACAAGTATGATAATCAATTTAACCTTTTGAATATAAATAGCAATATAGACTTTGAATACCAGTATTTACTAATTGATTTAGATCATCTCACAAACTATTTGAAAAATGCGGTTGTCTTTTCATATGCTTTATTGGAAAAAGCTTCGACTAAAGAACAAAAGGTCAAATGCCAATATTTGTATGCACATTGTTTGAGACACATTGGAGAAGATTTGAACCAGGCATATACGGTTTTTACGGATTTGGCAAATGCTACTGATTATAAAGATGATAAGATAAGGATACGTTCGATTTATTCCGCTGCATCTATTAAAATGTTTCAAGGTGATATGAATTATCACTATGAAAATTCATTTGAGATAATAAATCAAATTATGTATAGGGACGTAAAAAATGAAGTTTGGAAGCCTTATGTAACTAGACACAAAGCAATCTATGAGTATAAAATTTGTAGCAACTTTGATGTGGCAGAAAGAATACTGCAAGAAACAATACATTTATTAGAAGTAACCCCGTTACGCATTAAGTATGATATATATTTTGAATTAGGTGAGATATATAGAATAAGGGATAATAGTTCCGACAGCTATGAAAAAAGTCTCGCTTATTATTTAGAAGCCGAACAATTCGCAGAAAGAGTGCATGACTATAATTTACAAAGCAGTTCTCAACTTGGGGTAATGCTACTGAATATAAAATATGGCTATGAAATAGATACAGATGTACTAAGAACCATTATTTCAAAGACACATGAATTTGACTTGAACATTAATTATAATTATGCCATGTATGTAAAACATGTTATTGAAGATGAGAATATTCCTGAAGAAATGGTAACTTACTGGGAAAAAATGCAATACTCAGATTTGCTTTCTTTAGCTTACAAAAGCAAATCCGAGAAATGCAATCTTAAATTAACTGTGATGTAATTGTGTGTATATCATATCATAATAATTATTTTCAATTGTAAAGCATATTTTTTTGTTTGATGAAAGCATATTTATTTTTTGAGAGGTATCTTTGGAAAACTGTTCGTTATCCCGGATATCTCTTAATATTTCAGCAATAATTAGCATCTCTGCTTCGTTCCATCCATATCTTGAAATCTCTTGTGTTCCAATGCGTAATCCACACGTTTTATATAATTGCTTATTTCTTAAATTGATACTTACTCCATAATCCAAACATTTGCTATAAAATTTTTCTGCATCATTTTCTGGCATAGAAATAAAAATCTGATGTGTATATGTATATTTAGGAGATACCTTAATAATGTTGAAATCATATTTGACAAGTGCTTTAGCTAACACATTTGCATTATTTACAATTAAAGAACAATATTGCTGGCCATACATTTCTAATTCCATTAATGTTAGAATTAGACTAAATATATGATGCAATTGGCTATTTCGCAAGTAGTCTGGGTTTATCAAAGTGTCAAATTGATTAGCCAACTCTAAGTTGTTTGTCATGATTAGTCCGCAGGTAGGACCAGGTAATGTTTTATGAGTAGCACCCATTAAAATAAATTTTTGTTTATCTGTGAACCATTGCAAGGGATTCTCCATACTCTTTGCTGCTATTAAGCCTAGTATTTGTGTCGCATCAAATATTAGAACACAGTCTTCTGGTAATTCAATTTTACTTAGCTGAGGCATAATAATGATATCTGAAAGGCATATTAATATTCCATTAATTTTTTGTGCTCTTAAAAGTTCATTCATTTTTTCATAATCAAAGTCGTATATATCATAGTTGTAAGGTATTTCTATTGTATTAATTCCCAATCTATGACAAATTTTAGGCATTGATCCATGTCCGCCACATTCTTCTGAAGAGATGAGAATGGTATCGCCAGAAGAAAATAAACTCATTAGTAAAGTCATAACAGCGTTAACACCAGATAAAGTTCGTGCATCGGCATATTTGCAACCATATAGCTTATTACATTGGCGAGTTAGCAACTCATATATTTTATACAATTTTTTACTCCCGACAAAGTTACTTTCTTCCTGATAATTTATTACTCCTCCCATAATATATTTTTCCTGTAGAAATGTATCCAGAGGAATCTTGCTAAAGGGAGAAACCACATTTTCTGCGGCACATAGTGGTAATAATTTATTCTCCTGTGTTGAAAGTTCTGTGCATAAGTTTACTAAGTCCTCAAAATACTCTGGTTTCATAAATTACCTCCATGTAAATTATTGTAAAACTGACGGATAACTATTTATTATCCATCATGTATATGATTACAGTTTTAAGTTTTTGAAGCAATGTATTAGGCTATAGTATCAAAACTATGTAAGTACAAAGTGCTAGGCTATCAGTTAAAAAAGAATCCTTTTCCGGCTTTGTAAATACCAATGAATCAATTTACGCTGCACGGTCATTGAGTGTATGCTTTCCGGTATATCAGAGCATGCTTTTTGTGACATAGTGTATAAACATAGATAAAAGTGTATATTATGTTATAATCTCGTATACATAGCCATCATTGGAATAATATAAAAAAGCTTAATAAAGTTACTGCTGCGACCGATATAATATATATAACTTTAATTCGGAGGACGATTAATGAGAAAGTTTTTGCCTTTGGCAGTAATGACAGGAATAATGTTGAATCCATTTACAGCAGCGTATATTAAGAATGATTTATATGCTTCTTTCAACATGAATGAATATGAGCTAGCATCAGAAACTGATGATGCAAGTAATAGTACACATACATATGGATATGTGGCTAATGAATGGGATAATAATGCGCCGGTTTATGAAAGTGATTTTTCACTATATAACGAGATTCCATATAGATTTCCCGATGACATGTCTGTTTTTAAAAATACTTATCCGGTTACGCGGGACCAGAATCCTTATGGTTCATGTTGGGCGTTTGCATCGTTGGGACTTGCAGAATTTGATTTGATTAATGACGGAAATGCTGATAGCAGTATTGATTTGAGCGAACTTCAGCTTATATATTTTTTGTTTAATTCAGTTACAGACCCATTAGGCGGTACGGAGGGAGATTTTGCATATTACTATAATGCTAATGCCTCAACATCGTATTTGAACTATGGTGGAAATTATGAAATGGCATCAAGGAGATTGTCGCAATGGATAGGTGGGATTCCGGAAGCGGAGGTTCCATATTCGAATGCTTCCATGGTTCTTTCTAATGGACTGGATAGTAAATATGCATACAATTACAATGTCGCGCATTTGCGCAATGTGTATAGGATTTCACTGAGGCACAACGCTGATGATGTAAAACAGCAGATTATGGAACATGGAGCTGTTGGTGTTATGTACTATCACAATGATTTTAATCTTTCTTCAGCTTCTGATGGTACAGTGTATAATTATTATGATACAGCAGCTTCAGGTGGTGGACATGCTGTGATGATAGTTGGATGGGATGATACATACTCGAGGAATAATTTTGCGTGGGCTCAGCCGGCTAATGATGGGGCATGGCTTATTCGTAATAGCTGGGGAAATTATATTGATTACTTCTGGATGTCATATGAGACAGCGTCATTGCAAGATACAGCGTGGGTATTTGATTTTGAGGCAAGTGATGAGTATGACAACAACTATCAGCTAGATGGCGGACTTGAGACATATTCCGTGAGCTATACAACAATGGCTAATGTTTTTACCGCTAAAAATGACAATGAAGTTAAGTCAGAGACATTAAAGGCAGTATCGTTGTCGACATCAATGTCAACCAATGTCAATTACACTATAGAAGTTTATACTGATTTGACAGATGAAAAAAATCCGTTAAGTGGAACCAAACAGGAGAGTGCCACAACACAGGGGACAACTGCCTATGCTGGCAGGTATACTATTGAGTTAAATAATGAGGTAAAAATTGTTCCGGGAAGTAGATTTGCCATTGTTGTGAGCGTTGATAAGCCGGCTCTTGACTGTGAGCAGGCTACATGCATAGCAAATGGTGAGAATTTTTCTAATATGATTTGGGAGCGCAGGGTCAGCCTTAATGATGGAAAAACATTTTATAAATACGGAGATAAGTTTTATGCGTACCCTTCTAACTTACGTGTAAAAGCATTTACAACGGATGACGAGAATACATCGAACATACCGGATGTGCCGGAAACTCCGAGTGAGCCTGATGTCCCGGATGTGCCGGAAACCCCGAGCAAGCCGGATAACCCGGACGTTCCAGATGTGCCGGAAACTCCGAGTGAGCCGGATGTCCCGGATGAGCCGGAGACCCCGAGCAAGCCGGATAACCCGGACGTTCCGGATGTGCCGGAAACTCCGAGTGAGCCGGATAACCCGGACGTTCCGGAAGTACCGGATGTTCCAAGTGAGCCAGATATACCGGATGCACCGGAAACGCCGAGTGAGCCGGATGCCCCGGATGTGCCGGATACTCCGGACGTTCCTGCAACCCCGGATATACAGGAATTACCATCATATACTATAGGAGAGCTTGACTATTCGCCAGTATTTAATGCAAATTACTATTATCTACATAATGCTGACTTAGCGAATGCGTTTGGAAAAGATGCACAGGCATTGTTTAATCATTTTATTAGTTATGGTATTTATGAGGGAAGACAGGCATGCGAGTCTTTTAACCCTTTGAATTATAGAAATAATTATCGGGATTTAGATGCCGCATTCGGAGAAGATTTGTCTGCATACTATGCTCATTACATAAAATACGGCAAAGCAGAGGGAAGAAGCGGTGTTAATATTAATACACCTGATACCGTTCCAGATTATACGCCGGATGTTAAACCGAATTATGATTATGTAATTGATGGAATTGATTATTCGGTTGTGTTTGACGCAGATTACTATTATAACACACATCGAGATGTCGCCAATGCATTTGGGAAAGACAATAAAGCTTTATTCAATCATTTTATGACATATGGCATATATGAGGGAAGACAGGCAAATATAGAGTTCAATGTTGAAGCATACAAGGAAAGATATAGAGATCTTTCTGAAACATTTGGTTCTGATATCAGAACTTATTATATTCACTATATTCTATATGGTAAGGCTGAAGGAAGAAGTGCAGTGGGAGGTAGTGGATATATATATGATGGTATAGACTATTCGGCTGTATTTGATTCAGGATATTATCATGACCATTATGGTGATTTGGCTAATGCCTTCGGTTCCGACAGCGTAGCTCTGTTTGAACATTTTATAAAATATGGTATGGATGAGGGAAGACAGGCAAGCACTGGTTTTAATGTATATACATATATGAACAGGTATCGTGATTTGAATGCTGCATACGGAAGTGATTTGAAAATGTACTATCAGCATTATATAAAGTATGGAATCTCAGAAGGAAGAAGCGCACAGTAGAGAAGATAAGTTTTTGTATATTGATTATGCCATCCATATCGGATGGCATAATCAATATATATGGAAGAAATGGAGAATATAGATGAACAGAGTATTAGAAAACAATAATTTAAAGGTAACAATAAGCGACGCAGGTGCCGAGCTTATCAGTGTATGGGATAAGAGCCGTAATGCCGAGCGTATATGGAGAGGTGATTCGGCGGTATGGGGAAGACATGCACCGATTCTTTTTCCGTTTGTCGGAAAGGTTGCCGGCGGAAAGTACAGCTACAAGGGAAGAGAGTATAAGATGACATCGCATGGCTTTGCGCGCGACAGGCAGTTTGAGCTTGTCAGTGGGGATGGAGGGTCTGTGACACATGTGCTTAGGAGGAATGAGGAGAGTCTTACGGTGTATCCGTTTGAATTTGCACTGTATGTGAAGCACAGCCTTGAAAATGCGGATTCGCGTTCTGTGAAGGTGGAATGGAGGGTTGTCAATGAAGCTGTTGAGGGCGGAGAGGATATGCTGTACGGAATTGGCGGGCATCCTGCGTTTACATTTCCGAGGGAGGTGAAGCCGGTTGACTGTTCGCTGAGAATATACGGTGGAACGGCGGCTGTTAATGGGAATAATATAAGTGATAACGTGGCTATCTGCAGGGCATTGAGATATCGCCTTCTGGATACGGCGGGCTGTATTGATATGTCACAGGAGTATGTGCTTGATATGCCGGAGAGCTGTGCTAGGATAACGGAGAATATGTTCGATAAGGATGCGCTTATTGTTCTGGATAATCAGGTGAACCACATTGAGCTTCTTGATGCGGCGGGAAAGGCTTATGTGACCATGGATTGTCAGGGCTTTCCTTATTTTGGAATATGGTCGAAGGAGGTTGATGAATTTATCTGTCTTGAGCCATGGTATAGCGTTGCCGATGTCGCGGGCTGTGACGGAAATATTGAAAATAAGGCAGGAATGCAGAGGCTTGCAGCCGGGGACAGCAGGGAGTATGCGTATACGATTACCTTCTAAAAATATACAGCTTCTGAGTGTTGTGTGAAGATGATGAACCCGGATATTATATATTTTAGTACAAAATTATTCTGTAAAAAGCGGAATTTTTTGTTATTTAGCTCCGGATGCAAAATGTGTCGGTTTAATCTATGAATGTACTGGGCATGCTTTACAGCCGGGATTATAATTACACTGAAAAATAAAGGACAAATATATAAGGAGTTTTATGAATAAAATACATAATAAAATAATAAAAATAGTAATGAGTTTTGCGCTCACGCTTGGTGTGATTTTAGGCGTGGCGGGAAGCTTTTATGAGAAAACATCTGCAGACGCGGATGACAGTAATTTTACAAACCTGATTATTTTTATGAGATTTGCGGATGAGGATGAGTTTATTGATGATGTATATGAGAATACGCCGGTAAGAAAAATAACGGACAACTCCTACAATACTGCAATGTACAATGTCAGTGATTATTATAGGAATGTTTCGGATAACAAATGCCGCATAAGGAGCGTATATCTGTTAGATAACGGTGGGTCGATTAAGCTGTCGCATGAGAGGGGCTATTATGCGGAGTACAGTGAGACAAATCCAATCGGTTATAAGAACAGCGGTGAGGCGGGAGCCCGTATGTATGAGCTGAAGCGTGAGTGGTCGGCTGCGGTGACAAAGGCGGTTGAGGCTGGCAACAGGATATCCAATTATGATGGGACTGTCAATTATGGTTATGATGAGCTTGACAAGGATGGGGATGGCTGCATAGATTCCATAACGATAATTTATAAAAATGCAACGCAGAGCAACATAGCGGTAGGCTGGGGCTCACCCTTGTGGAATTATAAGGATTATGCTGATTATTTAGTGCTTAATACGGATAAGGGAAGCGTAAAGAGCAGAATGTATGTCCAGCTGACCAACTCGTATACAAAGCCGGATGGAGATACGCTGGGTTATCTTTATAAGGATTCACAGGGAAATGTCATAGTGTCGCAGGCAGCGGCTATCCATGAGATGGGGCATATAATGGGGTTGAAGGATCTATACAATTCCTCACAGAGTTCTCCGGTGTATTACATGTCTGTGATGGCAAAGCATATGTCGCCGATCCCGCAGTTTCCTTCGGTAAAGGAAAAGGAGGTTCTCGGCTGGGTTGAGGACGGAGACGTTCAGACAATTATAGCCTCAGGTGAGTATAGTCTAAGGGCACTTGGAACTGCAGGACATGGAATTGCAGGATATAAGCTTGATATTCCGGAGAAGGGAAAGACGCTTTATCTGGAATACAGGAATTTTGCGTCAAATGGAAACAAGTATGATTCCCAGTACAAGGAGCTGTATAAAACAAATGGCAAAAGAGTTGACAGTCTGCCGATGAAATCTGGTCTGGTATGTTACCTTATTGATACAGGGACAAAATTTCCGAACAATATGAACTCATCACCTTCTAAGTGGAATTATCAGGTGCTGGGCAATCAATATTCTACGATGGTTGATGCGGCGGTTGGAGTAGATGAGGAAAAGTGGATTACAGATAATCTTAGTATCATGGTGACGGCGATTGATGGCAATACACTTACTTTTACAATAAAAGGAAATTTTGCGGAGCATATTCACAGTGGTGGACAGGCAACCTGCGTCAGCCGCGCCAGATGCTCAGTCTGTCATCAGGAATATGGCAAATTTGATGATAGTAGACACGAACATACCATGGTTAGGGGTGCCAAGGCACCGAGCTGTACAGAAGTTGGATACACGGGCGACACATATTGTACGGATTGCAATAAAATGGTGAGCATTGGCTCAGACATAGACATGATTGCGCATGAATTAGAGCATGTGGAGGCACAGGCAGCTACCGCAGCAAAGGAAGGAAACATAGAGTATTACTATTGTAAAGTATGTGGAGAGTGTTTTCTTGACAAAAATGCAGCTGATACTATAAAAATGGCTGATACAATAATACCTAAGCTGGCACCTGTAATCATAGCGGGAAATGATGCAACTATAGATGCTTCCTCGGGCAAGAGTGCTGTATTCAGGTCGAATGCGGCATTTGCCGATTTCATACGTGTTGAACTTGACAGCAAGGAGCTTGTAGAGGACAAGGACTACATTGTAAAGGAAGGAAGTATAATAGTAACACTCATGCCTGAGGTTATCAGCAATCTGTCCGAGGGAAGCCATAAGCTTGCTATAGTGTCTTCAGGTGGAACAGCAATCGCAAATTTCTCTGTAACGAAACCGCAGCAGCCAAGCAGCGAGGAGCAGTCAAGCAGCGAGGAGCAGCCAAGCAGCGAGGAGCAGTCAAGCAGCGAGGAGCAGTCAAGCAGCGAGGAGCAGTCAAGCAGCGAGGAACAGTCAAGCAGCGAGGAGCAGCCAAGCAGTGAGGAGCAGTCAAGCAGCGAGGAGCAGTCAAGCAGCGAGGAGCAGTCGGGCAGCGAGGAGCAGTCAGGCAGCGAGGAGCAGCCGAGCAGCGAGGAACAGCCAAGCAGTGAGGAGCAGTCAGGCAGTGAGGAGCAGCCGAGCAGTGAGGAGCAGTCAGGCAGTGAGGAGCAGTCAAGTAGCAATGCGGCAATAGGTGGCGAATCGGAATCGAATGGTAATTTGGCCGGAAGTGCCACGGAAACAATAAGCGCTGATGGGAACGGTACCGAGGATGGTGTTGTCCATATATCTCCGAGTACCGGAGGGAAAATTCAGATAAAGGCATGGGCTGTTGTTGGCACATTCCTGATGGGGGCATTTATATTTTTAAGAAAGAGAAGATAAAGATGTTCTCTACCTGAAATAAAAAGTGCTGCCTAAGCCTGTCAGCAATTTTAAATAATTGGAAAAATATTATTTGCCTTATCATATCATTACATGAAATTGAAAAATGAGTTATTGCTCATAGAAATTGAAAAATGAGTCATTGCCATATTGTTCAAAAGATTTAAATATGATATAGTTAAACGCAGATTATAATTTGTAAGGTGATACAGCCTATTGGTTATAAACATGTGAGTATATGATTGAATTTTTGCGAGGTGAAAATTTATGTGCGGAATAGTAGGTTTTACGGGTGAGCATCAGGCTGCACCGATTATACTGGATGGTCTTTCTAAGCTTGAGTATCGTGGTTACGATTCAGCGGGTATGGCTGTCCGTGATGGAGATGGAGAATACCAGATAGTCAAGGCAAAGGGCAGGCTTAAGGCTCTTTACGAGAAAACGGATGGAGGAAATGCAGTGTATGGTACCTGCGGCATAGGTCATACAAGATGGGCAACCCATGGTGAGCCATCGGAGGTCAATGCACATCCTCATATGGCGGATGATGGAAATGTTGTTGGTGTACATAATGGTATTATAGAGAATTATCAGGAGCTTAAGGAAAAGCTTGTCAAGAACGGTTATTCCTTCTATTCATCGACAGATACCGAAGTTGCGGTAAAGCTTGTTGATTACTACTACAAGAAGTATGAGCACACTCCTGTGGATGCGATTAACCATGCGATGGTGCGTATCCGCGGTTCTTATGCGTTTGCATTTATGTTCAAGGATTACCCGGGAGAAATCTATGCAGCAAGAAAAGACAGCCCGATGGTTCTTGGTGTGAGTGATGGTGAGGCTTATGTTGCCTCAGATGTTCCGGCAATATTAAAGTATACGAGAAATGTATATTATATCGGCAATCTGGAGATGGCTCGTCTTAAAAATGGACAAATTACCTTCTACAATCTCGATGGCGATGAGATTGAAAAGGAGTCTGTTGAGATTAAGTGGGATGCTGAGGCAGCTGAGAAGGCGGGCTATGAGCACTTTATGATAAAGGAAATCCATGAACAGCCGCGTGCGATAGCGGATACCCTTCATTCTGTTTACAAGGACGGAACTCTTGATTTATCATCCGTTGGCCTTGCAGATGACGATATTAAGAAAATTTCACAGATTTATATAGTTGCATGTGGTTCGGCGTACCATGTCGGCGTTGTTGCGCAGTATGTCATGGAGGATCTTGCCAAGATTCCGGTGAGGGTTGATGTGGCTTCAGAGTTCAGGTACCGCAAGCCGATTCTTAAGAGTGATGATTTGGTTATCATCATCAGCCAGTCGGGTGAGACGGCAGACAGCCTTGCGGCGCTTCGTCTTGCAAAGGAGAAGGGCGTCAAGACACTTGCCATTGTAAATGTCATCGGAAGCTCCATTGCGCGCGAGGCTGACAGCGTGTTCTATACCCTTGCCGGCCCGGAGATTGCGGTTGCCACAACAAAGGCATACAGCACACAGCTTATTGCCTCCTACTGTCTCGCAATCCAGTTCGCCAAAGTTCGCGGTGAGCTGACAGAGGCGCAGTGTGCAGATATGCTTGCGGAGCTTGAGACACTTCCTGATAAGGTTACCAGGATTCTTGATGACAAGGAACGTATCCAGTGGTTTGCCGCTAAGCAGGCGACCATGCGGGATACCTTCTTCATCGGACGCGGTATCGACTATGCGGTGAGTCTTGAGGGAAGCCTGAAGCTCAAGGAGATTTCTTACATCCACAGTGAGGCCTATGCTGCCGGCGAGCTTAAGCACGGCACGATCAGCCTTATCGAGGACGGAACTCTTGTAATAGGAACTCTCACACAGGATGCTCTCTACGAAAAGACAGTGAGCAACATGGTTGAGTGCAAGAGCCGTGGCGCGTACCTTATGGGTCTTACAACCTACGGCAACTACGAGACAGAGGATACCTGTGATTTCACGGTATACATTCCTAAGACGGATGCCCATTTTACAGCGTCGCTTGCGGTTATACCGCTCCAGCTTCTTGGCTACTATGTATCGGTGGCTAAGGGACTGGATGTTGACAAGCCAAGGAATCTGGCTAAGAGCGTTACAGTAGAATAACACTTGGGACAGGGGTCAGACCCCATGTCCCAATGTTGGGACACGGGGTCTGACCCCTGTCCCAGCGGATAAGCTATGCCATTTCCGGATTATGGAGATGGCATATTTTTACATCATAATGGTATCATATATGGCATTTATTTACTTTTAAAAAATAAGTTTCATATAAGATATATGACAACTCTGGCAGGTTACAGATTGAAAATAATGTAGTAAGATAATATAAATGCATATAAATTCAACGCACGATAATGCAGGATGTGGAATGGGGACAGGGTGAGCATGGAAGAAACAGAACAAAAGCTATTTTCTGATGTTGAAAGGTTGCTGGCGTATGCACACAGTGGGCATGAATATATTATTGACGCTATATATAATGTATTTGGAAAAAGAATTTTACAGCATGGATATGCGGATGTCGGCTACATACTGAGGGCGGGGAAATATGGACTTAATAAAAATGTCTATTATACAAAATTGCCCGGTTCAAAAGTCCAAAAGCTGTTTGTAAAATCCTGTATTCCTTCGGAGGACATGGAGGTTATGCTTGAGTATCTGGATACGGTGCTTGGACATGCTTCGGCACTTGATATTGAGGAGGAGAAGGCATTGATATTCTGGCTGTTCCTTCCATATCGTTTTGTCACAAAGACGTCGATTAAACGAAACTATCTCAGGATATTACTCACAGGCTTCTTTAAAAACACAAGATATGTTGACCGTTATGATGCAGAGTTCGTGGTTGCTGATGAGATAGTGTACAATGCTCATTCTTGCCATGTTGAAGTTATAAATTCGGTTGAGGAGTACGCACAATATACTTTTTCACTCAAAGGGGAAAACTCAGATGAGACATTATTCTACCGAGGACATTCACTGCTTGACTATGTCCTTGTTCCCGGAATAAAGAGAAAGCAGAGCTGGTTCACGAATGAAAGTATAATGTATCAGGAGCTGCTTGTCAGATGTGCGCAGAATTTTACCCACTGTCAGACCCACTTGGAGTATCTGGTTGAAATGCAGCATTATGGCCTGCCAACGCGGCTGCTTGACATAACAGAGAATCCGCTGGTTGCACTTTATTTTGCATGTTGCAGCAATAGAGAGCACATAGGGGAGGTAATTGTGCTCACAACAGGGCAAGATCATGTGCGATATGCAAAGAGCGATACGGCAGCATTGCTTGCGGCGCTTCCGACGCTCAATTATCGTGAACAGGCACAGTTGTACCGATTATGTATGAATGGACTGCCTGAAGCGGAGGACGCAGAATATCAGGAGCTTGCCGGAAAGCTGGCAAGTGAAGTCAAATCAAGAAATCCTGCATTTGAACCGCGAATCAGGAAATCAGACATAACCGGACATGTATTTGTGACACCGATACGAAACAACCAGCGCATTATGAAGCAGGATGGTTCATTCATAATATGCGGTCTTACCGGTGAGGGCGGCGACAGCGACAATCTGGACAGTCTTCGCTGCAGGGATACCGAGGGAAAGCAGCTGGTTCTTGTGATTAAGGACAAGGAGACAATATTAAAGGAACTGGATACACTTTCAATCAACAGAGCCACCCTTTTCCCTGAGATTGACGATGTGGCGGAGTATCTGAAGGGGAAGTATGGGGAGTGAATGATGGATAATCTTATATTATCCATCATTTTCTTTTCCCACCCTAAACCCCTTCCTCGGGTGTTTATTCCTCAATATATCTCTCTGCTTCCCCACTGCGACATGTGTATAAATCTGTGTGACGTTAATTGAGCTGTGTCCGAGCATTTCCTGAATGTAGCGGATGTCGACATCGGCTTCCAGAAGGCTGGTGGCGAAGGTGTGGCGGAACATGTGCGGGGTGATGTGCAGGTCAATGGCGGCGAGGGAGCAGTATTTGTTAATCATGCGGCGAACGGACTGGTCGGACAGGGGAGCGCCGGACTGATTCACAAAAAAATGTGCAGAGGAGGATATTTCGGTGGAAAAGCTGCGGCGGTATTCATCGAGAATGTGGATAACGTCATCGGAGGCAAGCTGTATATAGCGCTCCTTGTCGCCTTTTCCGTATATGAGGATGGTTCCGTCGATGAGATTTACATTGTCATTTTTGAGATTGCATAGTTCGCTTATTCTTATGCCGGATGAGAACAGCAGCTCAATTACGGCGGCATCGCGGAGAGCGTTTCGCCGTTGGTAGGCGGTGCCTGCTTCGGAGCGCCGGGTATAGATGGTGGATAGAAAGCTCTCGACTATGTGGAGCGGGATTGTTTTAGGGAGGATAACCGGTTCACGAAAACGTGTATGTATTTTTGAAAATGGGTTGCGGTCTATTAAATCCTTGTATTCACAATAATGGAATAGAGCTTTAATAGAGGCAATTTTGCGCTTAGCGGTCTTTGGTTTGTATTCGGCATGGAGCTTGCTTATATAGCTTTCAAGAATTTCCGAGGTGATGTCGGTTATGACTTCGATTTGGGTGGAATCGGATATAAAATCTGAGAATTGGCGCAGGTCTATGCGATATGCCTTGAGGGTCTTTTCGTCTAAGCATTTTTGTGTGCGGCAGGAATCTAAATATTCGGTGATAAGTGTTGATATACTGTTCATGATATGTTTGTCTCCTTAAAGTTTTTGATTAACATAACATGAATTGAGCGAAAAAACATTATATTTACCGGAAAGAGTATTTAAACATATTATTGCCATATATCGGAGGCAATGTTAATATTAAAGCATTGGCTTTGGGACAGGGACCAGACCCCTGTCCCAAAGGAAATATATTAGCAAGGAGAAGGCAATGAAGTACGATTATTTGGTGGTTGGAGCGGGATTATATGGAGCGGTGTTTGCGCATGAAGCGAATGCCAGAGGCAGGTCGGTTCTTGTTGTGGAGAGAAGACCGAATATTGCAGGAAATGTATATACGGAGAAGATAGAAGGAATCAATGTGCACAAGTATGGAGCACATATTTTTCACACAAATAACAGGAGAGTATGGGAGTATATTACCGGGTTTGCACAGTTCAACCGTTTTACCAACAGCCCGGTTGCCAATTACCATGGTGAGCTTTATTCGCTTCCGTTTAATATGTACACATTCAATAAGATGTGGAGTGTTGTGGCTCCTGAAGAGGCGAAGGCTAAGATTGATGAGCAGCGTGGAGAGATTAAGGGGGAGCCTGCAAATCTTGAGGAGCAGGCAATATCCTTGGTCGGCCGTGACATATATGAGAAGCTGATAAAGGGTTATACTGAGAAGCAGTGGGGGCGTGCCTGCAAGGAGCTGCCGGCCTTCATTATTAAGAGACTTCCCGTGCGTTTTACATTTGATAACAATTATTTTAATGCGCTGTATCAGGGAATACCGGTGGGTGGTTATACGAAGCTGGTTGAGAACCTCCTAGATGGAGTAGAGGTAAGGCTTAACACGGATTATCTTGAAAATAAGGCAGAGCTTGATGCCGTTGCAGATAAGGTTATCTATACGGGACAGATAGATGCTTATTTTAATTATTGTCTGGGACATCTTGAGTATCGCTCTGTGAGATTCGAGAATGAGCTTCTGGATATACCTAATTTTCAGGGAAATGCGGCTGTCAATTATACAGACAGGGAGACACCGTGGACACGTATAATAGAACACAAGTGGTTTGAGTTCGGCAAGGATGAGAAGGGAAACGACCTGCCTAAGACCATAATAAGCCGTGAATATTCCTCCGAATGGAAGCCGGGGGATGAGCCGTATTATCCGGTAAACGATGCAAAAAATAACGAATTGTATGCACAGTACAGTAAGCTTGCGCAGGCGGAGCCTAATGTGATATTTGGAGGAAGGCTTGGGGAGTACAAGTATTATGACATGGATGCAGTTATACTCTCTGCACTGGATTTGTGCGATTCTTTATGGACGGCTTTTGAGTAGGCGGTCAGGGAGCTCTCACCTGTCCACAAATAAGAAAAGCTCTCGTAGGTATTCCTTGCGAGAGCTTTTCTGTCAGCTTCATAACACTTATATGCTTATGCAGGCTCTTCTTTTTTCTTTTTCTTTTTTAATACTATAATTGTCATCAGTAACAGGATGATGAATAGTATTGACAGTATTGCAGCAGCAATTCCGAAGACCTTCTGAAGCATGAGGTAGTTGGCTGCATTGACCATGGAGGTCTCGGCGAAGTCAAGAAACGCACGTGAGCTGCTGAAAAGGTATCGTTTGATGAACTGCCATATACATATGGCATCTGAACATCCGGCAATTATGTCAAAGAGAATCAGGTAGACCTGAGTATGCTTTGATTTTCCTGCAGTTGAAGCATTTTTCTTCATGAACACGGCACATAGAATGAATATGATGATGCTGGCAGTAAGTGCAGCGAATAACGGAATATAGGTTTTCCATGTAGCGGAAAAAGCACCGGATTTTCCGTCTGCCGGTACCCGGTAAAGGGTGACAAGCATCTTGGAGGCATTGTTGTTTACATCATAGGCCTCTATTTCAAAGATATTTTCGCCGATGTTAAGGTTGGCGGTGTATGAGAACGTGCTGTCGGCAAGCTCAGTTTCAGTCTGATTGATGGTAAGCCGGACAGCGTCGGATACGCTTCCGAGTATCACCGCAGAGTCTGTGTAAAAGGTTTTTCCGTCAATGTCATCTATCAGAGTGATGGTTGGAGGGTACTTGTCTAAGTACACTTCCGTATCAATGATGTATGTGGTATGCTCATCGGCTGAAAAGGAGGCATATACGGTGTTTATATCGGAATCGGCATCAAAAAACAATGAGCCACCGTTTTCAACTGGGAAGCTGCCCTCATTTCCATTCAGGTTTACATGTATTTGGGCAGGGTTGGTTGTCTTGTACCTGAATTCAATCTGCCCACTGCCGTATCCAACAACAGCGCCGACAGGAGTGTACAGGTATTCCTTTGTAAAATCTATTTTCCGGATAGTTTTTGCTGACCATATTCCGTTTATCATTGTCTTTATGGAAAACTCAACAGAATCGGCATCCTTTGGAAAGGCAATCTGCATTGTCTTGGTGTCTTTTTCAAGCTCTGCATCAAAGAGGACTTCATCGCCGCATGAGGCAGTCACATAATATTTTTCATCGGACCATTTCGCATAATCGGACCAGTCCATTGTAGATATGCCTTCTGTGAAGTCGATAGTGATATCGAAGTTTTCCATTGCTATAGGTTCAATCGTGTTATTCCACACAAAGTTTTCCGAGGAAAATGAATCGAAAATCTCCGCATCGCCCTCATAGTAATAGGCTTCAAGCCGCAGATAGTATGTGCCGCTAGGAAGAGCGGATATGTCAACTGAGCATGAGTAAGCCTCATTCGGCATGGTGAAGCCGCGGGCTATCATGCTGTAATCGTTGGAATCGGATGAGTTTATGGCGTACAGTGTATAATCGTAGTAGGCTTTGCGGCTGTCACTGTCCGCTTCAAATTCAACCAGAAGCGAATTATTCTCCTGTACGCTTGCGTCGAGATATTGAATCCATATTCCGGTATTTTCATCAATAATGGAATAATCTATTCCTGAGTTACTCTTAAGGTCATATTCGACATACCATTGACCTTGTTCAGCGGATTTTACGCGGTAGGTTGCCCACAATTCGCCCTGAGCGTAGTCTATCTTTTCGGTGTCCGCCTTTGTGTATTTATCTCCTGATGGGGATATGAATGTAATATCCACAACTTCTTTGTCGAAGCTGAATAAGATTACAACGTCCTGTTCTGAATAAGCGTAAAAAATCTGTGCCTGCTTTGAAGCGGCGGAGACAGGAAGTGCCGCAAACACGCATATTATGATAGCAAATAAAAATAACAGGAATGATTTTTTATTTTTCATATTGTTCTCCTTTGTCATATTAGTTCAAGGTTCCGCTCTTGGAGCTGCCGGCTCCGTTTTTGTCAATATAGTAGTAGAAACCGTTATTTTTGCCCTTGCTGTCCTGTTCATTGCCTTTCAGGATAAATTCTACATTGTCCTTTTTGGTTAAATGGAAGCCGAGAGCGCCTGTTGACTCCTTTTTGGATTCAAAGTTGAACAGCCACCAGTTGATATCGTATTTTGCTGTGCCGTCATAGACAATGCCGATAAATTCGGTATGTCCATCAAATTCAATTTTTCCGGATACGTCCGCATAAACATTCTTTTTCTTGCTTTGCCATGTGAGCCCGGTCGAAACACTTGCCGATAACCCCTTCACCTCTTCGGAGTTAAGTCCAAGCACGGAATTGGTATAATTGAATACTCCGACCTGGAGGGTTGTCTTGGCAATCGTGATATCATCCAGGATGTTGAATTTAGCTTCCGCACTTATTTTAAATGGAGAAAATTTAAGTGAGAAAGTGGTGTCCGGCATTTCAAATACGCTGTTGATTCCGGTTATTGAGGCTATCTTAGGGAAATCCTCTTTTAAGTCACCGCATGACAGCGAGAATTTTCCTGTGAGGTTAATCTTCCAGAAATCATTGTTTTCAACACAGCTCTTGATGTCTGAGGCGGAGCCGGAGAATTTCTTGATTGTAACAGGAAGCACTGTAGGGAGCTTTATAGGTACTCCGGGTTCCACGCTCAACTCAACCGAATCGGCAACAAGCTTCGTATTTTCCTTGCCGGTTTTGTTATCCTTTACTGTCGTCTGTTTGACGGTGACCTTGGCACCGAAGCCGGACTGCCTTGCCAGCATGGCAAAGCGGACCAATCCGCCGACGCTGTATTCGTTCTTGTAGGTGTCAACATCCACCGAAAGGTGACCGTTAAAATGCACGGCATTGTTAAAAAACCTGCCTTTTATGGAGGTAAATGACAGCTTGTCCTGGTCATTTTGCAGTTTGGTTGAAAATTTTATTCCTACATTTTTACTGTCTATTGATATATTTCCAAAGTCAAATTCAAATGCTTTTTTGTCATCCATATCCAGCCATTTTTTCATTCCGGGCAGTTCAAGCTCACCACTGGAGTGATATATGCCTATATGGTTAGGATAAAGCCTTATATTGATATTATCAAATGTTACAAGGTGTAACAGGCTCAAGGAACCGGTGCTTATATCATCAACGAGGTAGTCCGATTCGTCCGCTTTTGCGTTGGTGTCATTGTAAAGTGTGAACCGGTCAAGCTTTGGCAGGTTAGCAACGGTCCCCTGATTGGCGAGGTATTTTGCGAAGCCGGTGGCTTCTACCGGGTCGAAGGATACATACGAACCTGAACTGTCATATACGGTGATGGAGCCATCGTTTTCCAAATCACCTCTGAGTTCAATATGTCCCTTGAAGTGGAGCCAGTCGTTGAGTGTGACATTTCCGTTCAGTATGGTGGTTGTTCCGTCGACGTTTTTCTCCATCGACGTAAAGACGTATTTGCCGAATGTGGTTCTAAATGCACTGTGATCGAAAACCTGGAAGCCATTCGGTATATATTTTTTATTGCCGTTGATGACAATTTCCACATTGTATGTCCCGATAGCGATGTTGGAAGGGACGATTACGTTATATGTCTGTTCATTTTCATATGTGGCGGTAAGCGTATATGAGGTCTCTCCGGATAGCTTGATTGATATTTCGTAATCCTTGCTAAAACCGTTTCCTTTGAGTTTGACAGGGATGTCCTGTGGCACGGAAGGTTTGTTTATGGTATACGGTGCCAGGCCGAAAATGAGCATATCGCTCACTGTGAGCGTTTTTTCTGCGTTGTTTTCTGTGATATCCGCTCCTTCCTCATCCTTCCTTCCGACAGAATAAGTCTTGATATCACGGAGATTCTTTGACGGAAATGCGACCTCAAGTGTTCGCCCTGAGCCGGTGGTTGTATCAAGCACCTTGTAGGTCAGCTCATACTGGCTGTACATCTGTGAATGGAGCATGTCATAGAAGGCAGTAAGGCTTGCACTGTCGGAAACATATACAAATTCGCCGTTTCCGCTTCCGGCAATCGTGTTAAGGTAGGAGGTGTCCACATCGCTGCCAAGTCCCATAGTATATATTGTGACGTTATTTTGTGACGCCAGAGTTCCAAGGGTTTCATATATTTCACTGTATGAATGAGGGAAATTGTCCTGTCCGTCCGTCATCAGTATGAGGACATTATTCTCATCCTTGGCGGCTGTAAATTGATTCAGGCAGTACTCAGCGGCGGAAAACATTTCAGTGCCGCCTTCCGCGTACATTGACTGTGCAAGGGAAACAAGGTCATCATCCGGGGTGTTGAAATCCATGAAGGTTCCGACCGCGTTGCTGAAGGTTGCAACGGCGAGGTTCTCATCTGAATTTTTTTCGTTGATGAAGGTTGTGACGGCGTTTCTTAAATCTTCAATGCTTCCGCCCATGCTGCCGGACACGTCGCACAGAAGGAGGACATAGGAGGTCTTAAAATCTATCTTTTTGAGTTCGTAATCTGTTATTTCTTTGTTGCAGTCATAAATCTTCAGGGCAGCTTTCAATTCATCAATATCCTTGATGTCGCAGTCAATCTGCACTCTTGCAGTTATATTTTCAAATTCAGAGCTGTCGATGGAGCCTATGAATATTGAACTTTTCACGCGGCTTACATAATTTATTGCCGTTTGTGAAAAATCGGGCTGTGACTCATCAGAATCACTCGTGGTACTGTTTGCCGCTTTTGCTGCTGCTATGTATGGCTCAACCCTTACCGGAAGCGAGTGGTCGAGGGCTGTTCCCACATATTTAGGGACATTTTTTATCTCATCAGACACCTCAGTGTTGTCGATTACGGACATAAGGCTGAGCATGGCAGACGAATATTTCTTGTCGTCAGAGTTTTGGGATGTGTTGAGTGCCGCCTGTATATAGGTCTGGGCGGATGTCTCATTTCCAAAATAGTTGTCAATCTTGGCAGCCTGCAAAAGAACCTTGGAGGTGTCGGTGCTGTCTACGGAGCTGTTTTCGGACACAAGCTCATCCTTGATTGTGAGCAGGACGATATCGCCAAGCTGTGAGGTGAGTGCATTGACGCGTGCCTTTAACTGTTTACGTTCCTGTTTGTTAAGACCGCTTCCGGCATTTTGATAAATCTTTGACAGTGCTTGCTTTAACAGTCTGGTCTGGGATGGATTGAGCTTCCTGAATTCATCGGAAAAATTTGATTTTGACACTAAATCATCCATGTACAGTTCGGATGCGACCATAAGCTCCTGATAGGAGGAGCTGCCGTCGAGACTTTTTACGAAGCCGGAGTAATCTTCGCTCATAATGTATGTCTTGATTCTTGCATTCTGCACGGGAGGAAGGGTGAGATACTCAGGGTGTTCCTTTTCGATCTCCTTGAAGCCGTCCTTGTAGTCCGAAAGAATTTTCTTATTATCTTCGTCGCCCGGCTCAACCGTGAGCTGGTCAAGCTCAACAATCATACGTGCATAATCGGATGCCAAAGCTGAAATAGGGTAATTTTTTTCAATATTTTTGAAAATATTCCGGGATACGTCATCGGAGGTCTGCGAGATTATACTGCTTATTGTCTCATAAGAGTCCTGCGTGTAGCCGTAGTCCTCAAGTGCGGCATCGGATTGGGTGAGGTAGTTGATTGTGATAAGGTCGGAGACGCTTGCGGAGGCTTTGCTTCTGGCAAAGACCACTTCATTGTCCTCAGCACTCACAAGGGAAGAGTTGTTGCACAGGTAATCATATAGAGCCGCGGCGCGCTCATAGTCGGCTTCGGACATGGCAACGCGGGCATATATAAGCCGACAGTTGTCGTCATAGCCGTACTGTCTGCTATACTGGTCGATAACTTCGTCAAGCTGTGTGTACGCGCCTTCCGAATATAGGGCATAAGCAAATTCAATTAATTCTTTTTGTGAGAGCGTGTGAGGGGATTGAATTTCCTTAAGTGAACCGGACGCACCGAAGAAGATGGATGTCCCACATCCGATGGTCAATAAGAGAGTGAAAAGTATTTTTTTAAATCCGATGGCACGCCGTTTTATCAAAAAGAATATGGCACCCACGGTTCCGGGCAGCAGCCCTAGTCCAATCTGTAGTAAAATATTCATAGTTTATCTCCTGTAGATTTATAAAGTCACTATAATATAACTTTACCATAATAATATAAAAAAATAAACATGTATTTTGGGACAGGGGTCTGACACCGGTGTCCCAGTGCACTTGTGGGACACCGGTGTCAGACCCCTGTCCCAGCGCTTGTGCAGCATAGGCATTTGTAGTATAATCTTGAACAGGGGCGTGCTGGGACAGGAACCAGACCCCTGTCCCAGCACGCTTCTGTCACGACGGAGGTATAGTTATGGAAGAGTATTTTCAGTCACCGTCACCATCGGTGTCGTCCAGAAGAATATTGTACACGGCGAGCAGCTTTGCGAAGAGCAATCTGATTTTTCTGCAGGAGACGGGTTCGCTCAAGGCACTCAGACCACATGTATCGAGACGTGATAACCTTCAATCGTATCTGTGCATGATGGTGCTTGACGGTTCAGGGTATATTGAATATGAGGGCCGGCACTACGATATGAAAAAAGGGGATTGTGCATTTATTGACTGTATGCGAAGCTACAGCCACAGCACAGGGGCGGATGTGTGGTCACTCCAGTGGGTGCATTTTTACGGCGAAAATATGCCGGCAATATATGAAAAGTATATTGAGCGCGGCGGTCTGCCGGTGTTCACACCCGAAAATGGTGAAAGGTATGCAGATATTTTTTCTAATCTGTACAATATAGCGGGTTCTGAGGATTATATAAGGGACATGAAGCTCAATGCGCTCCTAAATGAGCTGCTTGCTGTCATCATGGAGCAGTCATGGCATCCGGAGAACGCCTCGGGCGGTAAAAAAAGGCGTGAGCTTGTTGAGATAAAGTCCTTTCTTGATGAGCATTATATGGAAAAGATAACACTTGATTCGCTGGCAGCTTCGTTTTATATTGATAAATTTTATATGAGCAAAATATTCAAGGAAACGTATGGCACGACAATCAATGCTTACATTCTTTCTAAGAGAATAACACAGGCAAAGAAAATGCTGAGATTCACGGAGCTTAGCATAGACGAAATAGGCAGCAGGGTAGGCATGAATGACGCAAATTATTTCAGCAGGAGCTTTAAGAAGCTTGAGGGCATAAGTCCGAGCGAGTACAAGAGAACGTGGGAGAATCATTGAAAACCAAGATTGTGCTAATTTTTCTCTATATATGCGGTTACACTAAGTATATACTTGATATAAACTTTTAGAAAAAGTGAAGAAACCTAATAAACTGATATATAAAATATATGAAAGAAGAGGATATTTGGATGAAGAAGGCTTTAATTACAGGAATTACAGGACAGGACGGTTCATTTTTGGCAGAGTTCCTTCTTGAGAAGGGTTATGAGGTACATGGTATAACAAGACGTGCCTCCATATCAAACACAGCAAGAATTGATCATCTTTTGAGAGCCGGCAGCATAACATTACATGATGGAGATTTATCGGACTCCATATCACTTATCAAGATAATCGGTGAGGTACAGCCGGATGAGATATACAATCTTGCAGCTCAGTCACATGTACAGGTATCATTTGACGCACCTGAGTACACAGGTGATGTTGACGCTGTAGGTGTGCTCCGCGTGCTTGAGGCAGTGAGAGTACTTGGCCTTACAAAGAAAACTAAGGTATACCAGGCTTCCACATCCGAGCTTTACGGAAAGGTTGAGGAGGTTCCTCAGTCTGAGACAACACCTTTCCACCCATACAGCCCTTATGCTATCGCAAAGCAGTATGGCTTCTGGATGATTAAGGAGTACCGTGAGGCCTATGGCATGTTCGCTGTAAACGGCATTCTTTTCAACCATGAATCGGAGCGCCGCGGTGAGAATTTCGTTACCAGAAAGATTACACTTGCAGCCGGAAGAATTGCAGAGGGTATCCAGGATCACCTTGAGCTTGGCAACCTGGACTCACTCAGAGACTGGGGCTATGCAAAGGATTATGTTGAGTGCATGTGGCTCATCATGCAGCAGGAGAAGCCGGAGGACTTCGTTATTGCGACAGGTGAGCAGCACACAGTAAGAGATTTCACGGAGAAGGCATTCGCTTCTAATGGAATTACCATTCGCTGGGAGGGAACAGGTGTTGACGAGAAGGGCTATGACGCAGCCACAGGCAAGCTGCTTGTGTGTGTCAACCCACAGTGGTTCCGTCCTACAGATGTAGATAACCTCTGGGGCAATCCTGCCAAGGCTAAGACCGTTCTTGGCTGGAACCCACAGAAGACCTCATACGAGGAGCTTGTAAAGATTATGGCAGAGCATGACAGAGAGCTTGCTAAGCGCGAGAAGGCTCTTCTCAAATAAAACAGCAAATATGGGACACGGGGTCAGACCCCTGTCCCAAATCATTGGGACAGGGG
>ERZ773130.851-NODE-851-length-33040-cov-8.745066_pt1 | contig 33040 bp, 29 predicted proteins | sample MGYA00511919_ERZ773130 | MGnify/ENA primary metagenome ERZ773130 (study PRJEB29015, sample SAMEA2737851) | human gut metagenome | biome: human gut; feature: human-associated habitat; material: faeces | place: China | collected 2012 ...
ACCTTGAAATCACTGGGCTTTTCGCCCGTTGAGCCAAAGTGTTCGGATGACTTGGCAGGGGCACAAGGACTTGAACTGCCAACGAGGTTTGATACCCATAGCTAAAGTTTGCATTTTTCAGCATTTCTCTATAGATATGCGAACTTTTTAAGGGCGTTTTAACCACCCCTAACTGCGGTTAACCAATCTCATAAGGGAAAAAATAAGGGAAAATTTTAAGGCAATTTTCCGCATAGCAGGTACGCTTATGATTGCCCTTCCCTTCACAGAATTTGGCTTTCGCACTCCCCTTTTATAAGATATATTATAATCCTATTTTTCGTCACTTGCAAGACCATTTCCATCGTCTCATTCAGAAAGGATTTTGCCCTATGACCGATTACAAACTTGAAATCAAGCAAATCGTAGATTACCCCAAATGCCGCATCTACCGGCAATTCATACAAAGTCTGATCGCAGACCGGAGGATCCGTACAAACGGGTGCTCCGGTCTTTTTCATTATGCAGTGCTTTGCTGCTACGCAAACTTCCGAACGGCCTACCAACGGTACGACGGCATCAGCTACATCGTGCATCCCGGTCAGTGGATTTGCCCGCTGCGGGAGCTGCGGACGTGGTTCCGCGCGAGAACGAACCGTCAGCTTCTCCGGCAGCTTGATTTGCTCCAGCGACACCACTTCATCGAATACGACCTGATTGGCCGCGGACAGCTTGTGCAGTACCGCATCCTCGACTGGCCGCGCTATAACACCGTGCTGGATTATAGCTGCCCGTGCCAGAAAGATTCTGGATTCTTCTTCCTGCCGATGAGCGCGGCGTCCCGGCTGCTCAGTCTTGGAAAATGCTCCGAGATGGACGCGCTGCTCGATCTCTGGCTGAACGCGATCTACAATGACCATCAGGTCGCCGGTTCTGAGGCGGGGCCTGTGGTTTATCTGCGGAACGGCACCGGCAGCCCACTCGTTTCCTATGCAGAGCTCGGTAAGCGCTGGGGGGTGTCTAAGGCAACCGCTGGACGTATCCTCGGCAAATTTGCTCGGCTGGAATACATAAAGACGTTCTCATTCCCCGGCCGCAGCGGAACGGCGATCTATCTTCAAAACTATCTGTCCACCATGTTCCAGATCTCCGACGTTATGGTGGATAAAGAGGAGGTTGCGATGGCGCTGAATCTCTGCATCCGCGTACAGGACTGCGCGCAGGATATGGCTCAACCGGACTGCGCATCAGATTGCTCGATCAGCGTTTCAAAATCGCACACGGAGATTCTGATTGCCGAAGTCATGAAGCTCTTGAAAACACAGGGCGTTTGCTGCACGACCTGCCCCTGGTTCCAGTATAGGTTATATCCCTTATCCGATTGCGTCGGAGTCTTATGGGAGCACGAAACGGAGGACCTTCGGCTGGGGCTGATGCTCTCCTGCGGCAGCACGCAAACGCGGTATTTTGAACTTACGATCCGGCAGAAAGGAGCGAACGACAATGGCGAAGAATAGGCTGCCAGCGGCAGACGTGACCGATGATCCGCACTATCACGATACCTGGACGCTGCTGCGAAAATACCGCGATGTTGTATGGAGCTTGGAAGTCTCCGTGCGTCAGGTCCGAAACCGCTTTCAGATCAATTTCGGCAAGACAATCGAAGATTTTCTGGAATCCGTCTATCTGGCCGGTGCCGATCTCTCCGGCACCGAGTTGGAGCATCAGGCAAAGTGCATCGAGCAGAGTCATAAAATGCTCTGTCTGGTGGACAGCGCCGTAGATCTGATGCGAACGAAGCATAAAAAAGGCGAAGAATTTTACTGGCTGCTCTATTATGCCTACCTCTCCCCGCAGGAGCTTCAGAACGTCGAGGAGATCATCGACCAACTTCGCCCGCATATCCGCGACATCAGCACCCGGACGTATTACCGGAAGCGGAAAGAAGCTGTCGAGGTGCTCAGTACGGTGCTGTGGGGATATACTGCGCAGGATAGCGCGGGGATCGTGAGGGAGTTTTTGCAGTAAGGTGCTTTACAGGGTGGAGCAGGTATGCCCCATCCACCCTGTATATCATCTTGCAAAGAAGCTATTCAAAGAATTGGTTGTTGCCAGTAATATTTCCATCTTTATCGAGGTAATAAAACCCGCTCCAATCACCTGTAATCTGACGCCCCCAACCTCCAGTAAAGAACTGTTTTTCTCCAAAGCATGTCCAAAATAGCACATATCCTGTTTCTCTAATATACCGGAGCATCTCATTTTTTCTAAACCACAGACTGCTTCCAAGGCCAAGTTGCCTTGCATCGAACGCAATTAAATTACCAGCAGAGTCATAGAAACAACCATTATACTCCTTTTGCAGCAAGCCTAATGTTCTAACAAGTCTCATACATGGCACAACAAGACTCACCGTGTCCACTTGAGAGGCATCCTGTTCAGTTTCCCAGCGGAGGTTTAACGTAGCTGGCATTACAACGCCGTAACTTTCATTGCCCTGCTCACATTCTTGCCACTCATCAATTAAATCTCTGGCTGCTGGTGCCCAAACATATTCTCCTGCATAAAGTTGATAAACAGTCCCCGCCTCTGGAAACCAGCGTCCCATAAAGTTACAATTTTTCAATAAAGCGTGCATTTTATCAAACTCTTTGCAACTTACAAAATATGCATGAGACATTGTCCAGACCTCTTGTGCACCACGGCTTCTATGTAGACCATCATCATCTTCAATATACTTTTCATTGTTTTGATGGTCATATTGCGTCAGAGCAAGCCATTCTTCTCCATACTGATCTTTTATGAGTAATTTGTCTGAAGCCCTTTCAAAAAATGGGGAATTTGATTTTGCCCACGATTCGATTTGCTTTTCGTCTGTGACATCTCCGTCGAAGAAATCACCTTGAATTTGCATGAAATCTAGACTTTGTTTACACGCAGTACCGATTTTCAGATTAAGTGTCGGATCAAAATCACGCATAAATGGCTCCCATGCACCATGGTAGTCGATCAGCTCATCCCATCTCTCAACCTCAGCATTGTCAGCAATTTTGGACATCACATGGTACATTGCTATCCATTGATATTTTTTCCCGATTCGTTCTGTTCGTTTGTTTGCAAAGCGATCTACGCCGCCTCTTCTGCTATCGTATTTACTGAACAGTTCATCTTTATAACCTAATACCGAAAAGATGTAATCCATGGCGTAATAATAGGCGTCGCTTATACTGACATTTCTGAAATCCTCGACATTTGCTTGAAAAATGTATCTTCCAAAATCGCCGTACATTCCTGCTCCGCCCGCTCCATTTGGATGCATGGACAACGCAATCGCATTTCTACCATAGTGTTGTGTTGCATTTTCAGAAATATAGTATTCCTTTGCTTGCATCGTGGGAATCATCACCGAACCATATGGAGGTCGAATTCTCGTCAATTCAATTTTACCGCCCATGCTTGGGAACTCATAAAGCCAGCGTTCTATGATTAGCCTAGCGCTGTCGCGCAGTAAAATATCCTCATATACACATGGCTTGTTGAATATAGCATTATACACATAAAGCGCTAGTTGTTCATATTCCTTTTCAGCTGTATCTGTGCGTTTGATACATGCTCCAAATACGCAACAGTATAATCTCTGCAGGACATAAGGATCATCGACATTTTCAAATTTCTCCAAAAAGGGCATACATAAATCAAAATTACGGCAAAGGATTTCCACTATCGCTTTAGATGTTTGATCTCGCAATCTGCGGTTTGATGATGTCAGCAGCCACCCAAAGAGTGTTAGCATTAGTTCAATGCTTTGCGTATTCATCTCTAAGAATGAATTGCCTTGTTCAAAGTATTCAATAAGCTGCCAAACTCTGCCTTCTGAAGACATGTCATTTATGTAGATCGTCCATAGATAGTCTCTATGATTGAGCGGTTGCTTCAGAAGCAATCTGTGTAAAAAATCTGCATTGATTGGACTTTTCTCTTTTGTGCTATTTGCAATAAGAATAGGCCACAGATTTTCCGGTGCGACATGATGTACATGGATAAATTCAAAAAAACGTTCTGCAGAAAATGTGTTGCAGTTTCGCCAATGGTACGTTTCAAGATATCCAGCAACAATCTCTTTCTGACCACGCGGTTCACGCACGAACTGCAGCAATTGCTCAATATAGTCCTCTGCTGTTTTGTCCTCTCTCAAACAGCACGCGATTGCCGCAACTGTAATACCGCTCCAATCACCCAGCATTCCATTGTTCACCTTCAGAACGTATTGAAGCAAATAGTTAATCAATTCGTCCCTTGCTCTGTTTGATTTTGCCAGTACCTTTGCTTTCCAATAATCGTCTAACAAATTATACGCCAAATAATAGATTTCCGAGTCGCCAGTCACGCCCCTGCACAAAACGCCATTTTGCTCCAATACTGCCAAAAATTTTAGTTTTTTTCCTTCAAATCCAAAAGTTCTCCAGAATTCAATATCTTGAAGCATTTCGATTTTTGTGACATATGTGCGACCGTTTACAATTTCTTTCTCAACCAATTCATCAAGCAAATATTGTAATACTGCCCCTGTCCACTCAGCACTAAGCTCGCACAGGAGTTCCGCATCTTTTTTCTCAATATATCTATCAAACAGACGAAACAGTTCCGCATTGTTCTCAGCATATGTTTCGCAAAACAACATTAAAAACAATGGATTCTGCATTTCCGCTTGTAATGCGTAATCTGGTAAGAATGGGATATTGTAGTGATTCATAAAGCTTTTGATTGCTTCAATCGAATTGACCTCAAAACCTCTGTGACAGATTTCAATTACTTCCCCAGATGAAATCATTCTTTTTACAGCATCGTCAAAAGCTACGCTCTCATAGCCGTCGCGAATCGATATTGCCATTTTGACGTATGGTAGACTTTCAACGAGACGAATCAATTCACCAAGTCCATTTTTCCAGATTCTAATATCATCGCTTTCATTGATTCCATCAAAGAAAACTGGAACAATCGTTGAGTCACGTTTTCCCAGTTCGTTCAGTATTCCAAGGAAATCCCGCAGTTCAATATTTAGATTCAGGACTTTTTGTGTCTGAATAAAAATGGGTTCTGAGGTCAAGTACACATTGCCTAAAACAAGAATAGCTTTTTGTCCTGCTTTGTTGTACTCCGCAACCGTATTTGCAAACAGCTGTGACTTCCCGGCACCAGCCGCACCTGTTACCAGCAGTGTCTTTTTGTTGATCAGACTTTGTTCGATCTGGTTTATTGCAAGATGGTCAATGCCATCCAAAATTCTTTTGCAACTCTGAACTTTTGCCCATTCGTCTTCATTATTCTCGATGCGTTTGCCACTGGCGAGTTTCTGTTCATATGCGGATATTGTCTTTTGCACGTCCTCCAACCGCTCTGAATGGCTTTCTTTTATCTGACCAATCCAGTCCACGCAGGTATCTAGCGTCTGCTCATTGATATCCGGAAGTTCAATAATTGCTTTGCTAATTGCTTTTGCCAGTGAAGCATAGCCAGCATCGGCCCAGTACCTTCTATTCAGCGAGTCTACGGCCTGGGTCTTTTTCTCATTTAAGTAGCTTGCAGCATCTCCATTCCGCAAAAATAGCTCCAAATATTCTTTCGCTTCAGTGTCAACATTAAAAACGCCATTGTACCGTGTTCCGAGCGAATCCAGAGCTATTCTTGCTCTATGTCTGATCCATTCGCCATCAATACCATGGTTCAAAAAGTAAAGCATTGAAAGATTTTTGTTCTTTTGAACACTTTCAATAATTGACTGATTGCATATTAGCACAATGTCCATTGCGGCAGCAGCAAGTTTTTCTTTTATTCTGAGGAACGCTTTACTTGTGGTCGTCAAGTCTTTGTTGCAATACAAATATATAACGTCCAGTTTTCCACTGTAATGCGTTATGCATTTCTCCATCGAACGCTCTATTTGATCATAATCTGCTGAAGTAAAATACTTTGACTGGAAGCTGATTCGCTTTTCAGTTTCTTTATGATAAAGAGGTTCGATTTCAACTCCGGGATTATTGGGATTTGAATGAAAATGCGCCGTTCCTCCAAAAAAGTCCTGATTGAATACCGCCCGGCATAAATTCTCAAAAGCAGTTTTTGTGTCCGGATTGCAAACTTCAAATCGCTGCCATGTCATGTCAGTTGCCGCTAAATGCACCATTTCCATATCTACACCTCATAAGTTTATAATAAATCAGACACTGATTGATTTGCTGTTATATCAAATATCCAACATTATTTTACCATGTACTTTTGTATATTTGCAATATACAGTGAGGGCACAGCCTTAACTCGGTTGCGCCCTCACTACATAAGTATATCTACTCAACGGCAATATTTTCTCCAAACAGTTTCTTAATTCCAATTCGGATTGACCGGGAACCAATATGCAAATATTGTAACTGCATTGCATATAGCAGTTCTTCGATGATTTTTAGATCGCTCAAATGAATTGCCTCTAAATTCAGATCCAACCGACTGTGTGCAATGCCATTTCGCACAGTATTCATACGGTCACAGATTTCCTCAACAATTGTGTCATACACACCGTCATACTTGCTTTTTACGAAAGGCTCCATAATTGCTCGACATTCAACCATCGCATTCTTGATTCTTTCCCCAAAACTGCTATCATGCGCTTCTATCGTATGGTAAAATTGTTTGGCGTATTTTCGACTTTTCCCTTTCCGTTGCTTTATAAATTCCTGCATAGTGTCCAGCAGTTCTTTTTTCGTTTCTTGATATTCTTGTGAACGTCCATAATCCTGTCCAAATATGTTGCGGTATTCCCTCTCGAATTCCGCCAGTATCATAATTGCCCTATTGGAGGAATAATTGCTTGTTGTGCCTATTGACTCGCACATATATTGAAAATCAATTTTCTTATTTTTTATTGCCGTAAAAACCTTGGCAGTTTTACCGCCTAAAATTGCGAAATCAATTATTCTATCATGTACTTTTTTACTGTTCTCCGCATGGCAGTTTTCTTCAAAAACAAGGTAGCCACATCGTTCTCTCTTATGCTCACTATCAACTCTAAAGATTTCGATATTGCCTATTTTAATATTTGTTCTATATGTAACATACTTAAGGAAGCACTTCGCGTAAATTGCTGCTGGGATCAGCAGGTCAATTTCGATTGGGCAAGAGAAAGATGTCACCATCACGCTCCTTGCGTCAATTGGTGCTTCTGCCGCTGAAAAGTGCATAACCGCATATGACTCAAATTTGATACTTGCGTCCACATGCGGTGCCAGTCTATACTTCCCTCCTGACTTTGGTTCCGTCTCTATCGCAGTTACAGACATCGCTTTTAGGCTTCCCGTGCCTTTATTTATCTCTGCCGACTGTTTTAGTGCATTGCGCGGCGAATAATAATACTCCACCTCTGGCGATGTAATCTTCATTCCATCAATGTTATTTAAAGTGTCATCGCCAACGTAGCAACAATACCAAATAACAGCAAAACAAAAAAAGCCGTTATAATTACACCTTGTTTCCGAAACATTGAAAACAACATGATAGTTTTCCGATGTTTTTCCAAATATCTTCTTTTGTTGAATCCATGCATGTTTTTTCTCGTACTTTGAAACATCCACAAAGTATTCCGCCAAAGAACTCGTTTGTCTGTGATGTTCAATGCTTGGTGGAAACAGTGTTATCACGAAAGAGTCTTTGTCAAAGTTAAATGGATAATTCACGCCTTCGTATTCAACATAACCCATCAGCTTCTCCGGCAAACGCATACTGATCTCCCCCTTCTCATCAAATATTCTAATGACCTATCACAACAATAGTCTAGGCTCTTATTCTTATAGTATATCTTTATTATAACATATTTCTACATTTTTCACCCTTCATTTGAGTATATCATATCTTTATCCCATAGTAAAAGCAGCATCACCCACATTCTGTGCGAGTGATGCTGCTTTTCATAAATGATTCTTTTTTGCACGGTGCTGCGCTGTTTCGTAAACCTCATCATCGGCTCTTGCACCGATGACGACTACCAACATTTCTGTTTCCGTCCGTATCAGCTTATACACGACACGGATACCGGCATCCCGGAGCTTGATTTTCAGGAACCCAGCCAAATCATTGCCTTGCTTATTTCCCAACGGCTTTCCATAGCCGCCCTCTGTAACGGGCAGCGGATTTTGAAGGACTTTGCCGATGGCCTTAACGACCATCAGCCGCTGGTTTCCGGCAAGATTCTTCAAATCTTTTGCGGCTTCCGGCAGATAGACCAGCTTCCAATTCATTCGATGTCTACCTCGCCAACTGCATTCAAAGCATCCTGCGTAATACCAAGTTCTTCATAAAGATGTTCCGCCGGGACAAACGTTGCAGAGTCCGCCTTTGCCATGCGTTCAGATGCCATCGTCAGAAGTCTTGCATCGTTCACCTCATCGATCAGGCTCATATATTCTTCGGGAGACAGAAGAACACATTCTGCAGCGTTGTTCTTCATAACGACTTTCGCGCCGCTCTGCTTGACTTCATCGAATATCTTCCCGGCAAGTCCTCGGTTGAACAGAGAAATAGGAACCGTGTTCCGGATTGCACTTGCAATATTGACCATGTTATTCACCTCCGCATCTCCACTGTAACATCAATAAGAAAATTTGTCAAGAAATAAGCTGCTAAATTTACTGATCTATTTACAGCTTATTCGTCGATAATATATGCATCAACATTGCCCTTTGCTCATCGGCAATGCTTATTGGACATCTACTTGATTTTGTGCCCTTACGCATTTCTTGAAAAACTCGATATAGTGCAATATGTGTGGAAAATCTCGAATGATTAAAAAGATTGTCGCGAAGCAATGCAAGTGTCAATTGTAAAGGTTATTTTTTACGAGTTAGCAAATTGAGTAGCATATTGTGTCACCATGCCCGGGTAATTTGTAAAAATGAATATGTTCAACATCTATCGCAGAATAAATTTCTGCGTATTCCTGAAAATGTGGCAACTCTACTTCGAGGTAACACTTCCTGTAATCGTGCTTTCCCACTCCAAATAAACTTTTGAAGTTGATATTTGCAATAATTACCCGGACTTCATGCTGCCACTCATATTTTTTTGTCTTCCAAAACAGTTCTTCTGACGGTACATGGGTGTCATCATAGAATAATTCATCTACATTGTACTTATGGTAGTCTACTTCATTACAAAACAAGTCAACTGCCATACCATTGCTATAATATCGTTCTGTTGTTAAATAGTCGGAATTATTGCGGATTGCTTTCTTGACTTGGCAACGCAGATCTTCAAAAAAGCGACGAGGGTCTGTGATAAAAAGGAACGCAGCCTCATCTTTCGTGTATTTCATGCTCGCTCTATACTTTCCCAAATCGAACGAAATTGTCTGTGGTAACGTTGGCATTAAACCATCCGCCTTTTGCGAAAGCAGCTTCTCACCAAATGAGAAAAAACACAGTGCTGGAACCATCAACGTTGGAGTATATCTCAAATAACTCGTCTGGTCATCGCTTCTTCTGAGAATTTCTATATGATTTCCCATAGGAAGGCCATGGGAATCTCGCAAATCCGATAACCGAGGATCATCATTATTCACATGAGCAAAAATACACTCAAGATAATCTCCAGTAACAGAATTCCCGTTTTGCGCATAATCAACCCAGTTTGCCGCGCAGCTAAACTCAAGTTTTTTCTCTCGATAGCACTTTTCAAGCGTTTCTTTTGATCCAACCCGCATCAACATCCCTGTGCTGAAATTTGCTGTTAGTTTATTAGATTTGTTGTCCACGTTCATTTGCATTCCTCCATTTTGTTTCGTAGCGAATCTTCTCACACTTTCTATATCTACCATTATTATATCGCCTGTCCCACATTCCGGCGGCTGAATATCTCAAATTTTGCAATTTAGTTTTTCGCTTGCTGTAACCTTTTTGAACTTATCCCTAAATGCACAGTATTGTCACAACATTGGCACGCTTTTGCTCTTTCGGCGCAAATCCATATATGCTATACTGAAGATGCTCAAAAGCATATAAAAACTGAATCTTGTTGCGAGCAGACGCCCGGATTGGGCGTCTGCTTTTTGCATCGGGAAAAGAAAAGGAGGAGCATCTTTGAACACATCCAACAACCTGCCGCAGCTTCCGCCGCCGAGGAAAAGTCCGGGGCGCTGGATCTACGCCGCTTGGCTCGGCGTCAGCATTCTGCCGCTTCTGATTCAACCGGCTTCTGCCACGACAATCTGGGAAAAGGCGACGGAGATCATGAAGGACGTCTATCAGCAAATTCTTCTCATCTCCACCATCGCTGCCATCGTCACCGCGTCCGTCGCACTGCTGATGATGAATTTCTCCCGCAGCGGCCGGACGGTCGAGGAATCGCGTGCATGGCTCAAACGCATTGCAATCACCTGGGCGATCCTGAACGGTCTCGGCTTCATCATGGCCTACGTCACGCCGTTCTTCTCCGGCGGTCAGTGGACGGCATAAAGCATGGGGATTCTTGACGGCGTTGTCGAATGGATTTCCGAACAGATTATGCACGGTCTGGACCTCATCAACACATCGGTGCTCGGCGCGCTCGGCTGCGGGATGGAGACGTTTCTGCGTTACTTCCCGGCAGCTGAAACAATGTATGATATTTTTACTGCCATCGGCATCGGCCTGATTTTATTGATGTGGGTCTGGAACCTGTTTAAGAATTACTGGCTGGGCGCCGGCTTTGAAGCGGAACACCCGGTCAAGCTGACCTTTCGCGCGATCATCTTCATCACGCTCACATACTGCGCGAAAAGCATCGTCGAGATCGTCCTGAAGATCGGCGGCACGCCGTATGACTGGATCTTATCATCCGAGCTGCCGCCGCTCAGCTTTGCGGATTTCAATTCCGTCATGCTGGTCATCATCGGCGCCTGCGCAAACGGAGCGGTCACGCTGATCGTGCTCATCATCGTTGTGCTGCTGGCGTGGAACTATCTGAAGCTGCTCTTTGAAGCCGCCGAGCGGTATATCCTGCTCGGCGTTCTTGTTTACACCGCGCCGGTCGCGTTCTCGATGGGCGGCTCTCAGTCCACAGCAAACATCTTCAAGGCATGGTGCCGGATGCTGGGTGGGCAGGTGTTTCTGCTGCTCATGAACGCCTGGTGTCTGCGGCTGTTTACCAGCATGGTCGGCACGTTTATCGCAAATCCGTTGTCCATTTAAGGAGTATCCATGAGAAAACGATTCTTTTTGAACTGCCTGCTGATTCTCGTCCTCGTTGCAGTTATGTCAACTAGCGCGTTCGCCATTTCGGAAAGTGACGTAGAATCTGCAGTCAGTGCTTCGGGCAAGGAAGCCGTCTCCGGCAACGTGCTGGTGTGGTTCCTGTGCGCCATTGCCTTTTTGAAAGTGTCGCAGAAGATCGACAGCTTCTTGTCCAGCCTTGGCCTGAACGTCGGGCATACCGGCGGCTCCATGCTCTCAGAAGCAATGATCGCCATGCGCGCCATCAACACCGCAACCAGCGCAGTCGGCAGCGCATTGGGCAGCCGCAGCCGTCACGGTTCTGCTCCTGCATCCGGGAAATCCGGCAGTGGAAGCGCGGCTGCGGCAGGCTTTTTCAGCGGCGGTCTGGTCGGAATGGCAAGCCGCAAAATCGCAAGCGATGCTGTGCGCACGGCGACGACAGAGAAAAACATCGTCCAGCCGCAGCAGGCCGAGGCGACTGTCAGCCGGACACACGCGAGCAGCGATACCCATTCCGGTTCGCAGACGGCTTCTGAGCAGCAGCGGCAGAATACCAGCCAACTTGACCAGAATCAGCAGACGGTTTCTTCCCGCGCCGTAAACTCGGAACAGCGTGAAAAGTCCCAACAAGTGCTCCATGAATCCCAGCATTCCATGGATGCCAGCCAGCTGCATCAGGATACACAATCCGCGCAGGAGCAGCAGTTCCACGCGGCGCTGCATACGGAGGATCAGCAGGCATCGCATCTGGCGTTCCAGTCGGAACAGGGCGAGTTTGTCGGCACTGTGGTGCAGTCGGATGAATTTGATGCAAGCAGCGAGGAGGCCAGAACGGAACAGTCGCAGGTCATGCAGTCCGCCTTGCAGCAGGAGCAGATCGGTGTCACGCAGCGTGAGCAGGCGCAGCATACCCAGCAGGAGACGCAAAGCTCCACTTTCGGACAGGTGGAATCGCAATCCCGACAGCATACTGTGCAATCCGACAAACAGTTCTTCTCCGTCCGCAATGGACTTTCCAAAACCACCATTGCAGAGCGGACTGTTCAGGCGCAGGAGCGCCCCGGCAGATTCCTGCACAGCAGAACGCCGTCGGCTGCCCCCGCTTCTGCCCCAGTCAGCGAAGCGCCCGCTGCCCGGCCTGCGCCGATCCCGTCTGCACCGACGCAGTTCCGCAGCTTCGGCGGAACGCTGTTCGCGAAATCACTCTATCAGGGCGGCGCGTTTGCCAACGATGTGATCGGCACGGTCGCCAAGGGCGATTACCGCACGACCGGCTCCATCACCGGCGAGACCGCGACGCGCTCTCTGCTGTCCTATATGGGCTTCACAGCGCTCGGCGAACACGCAACCAACATCCCGCGCTATCAGGACGTGGAGATCGGCGGCGGCCGCATCACAGGACGCGAGTTCACGCCAGAGCATCCGGGCGGCATTGATTTCTGTATGTACCATGCTGACCAGTACGCCCAACCGAAGGGCGATTACAGCAAGGTCTACTCCGCGGACGACGCCGCATGGTATAAGCAGTACGCAGCGGACACTGTAGAACGAAAGCCCTATCAAACGGAGGACGGCAAGATCGCCTATCATGAAAAGATCGTGCAGAAGCTGCCGAATCCACCGCAAAGAAAAGATCGGATGTGAGAACCTATGAGTCAGGAACAGCGGGACAGCTATGTGATCCCGCCAAACTTTATTGAGGGCGGTTCGTTCTTCGGCGGCTTATTCAAGGCGCGAAATGTGGTCGAGGCGGTCATTCTTGCCGCCGGCACCGGGCTTCCGATCCTGACGCTCTCGTTGACGCTGACCGTCCGGATCATCCTGCTCTGCCTGACCTCGCTGCCGCTGGCGCTTCTGGCGCTCATCGGGATCGCGGGGATGCCGCTTTCCTCCTATATCATTCTGTTTTTTCGTTTCCTCCGCAACCGCAGAACCCTGAGCAAAAGCGGCGGCAAAAGCAGCCGAAAGCAGTCCATTCTCCCGACATGGGATAAAAAGTCCGGCCCCAGCACGGCTGTGCAGCCTGCCGCCTATAAAAAGGACGGCAGCCGCATCCGTTTTGCAAAGGACACACGCCGCCTGATGCTGGACACCGCTTACCGGCAAAAGAAGCAGGCGGAACGCCCCGGCAATCCGCTTGCGGCGTATGTGCCCATCCAGAAAATCGAAAACGGCATCGTCTATACGACAGATCACCGTTTTATCAAGATTTTAGAAATCGTGCCGATCAATTTTCTGCTTCGCAGCGCAAGAGAGCAGCGGAATATCGTGTATTCATTCATCAGCTACCTCAAAATCGCACCTGTGAAGCTTCAAATCAAGGTTATCACCAAGCGCGCAGATATGAACCGGCATATCGAAACCGTGCGCCGGGAGATGGCGCAGGAGACGAACGAAAGCTGCCGGATGCAGCAGGAGGACTATCTGAAGCTGCTCAAAAAGCTCGGCTCCAGAGAAGCCATCGCACGCAGGTTTTTCCTCATCATGGAATATGAACCGCTCCCCGGCGCGAAGAAAGACCGTGAAGAAGCGGATGCCATTTCGTCACTGCAAACAGCGGCGCGGACGGCGGCAAATTATCTCCGGCAATGCGGCAACAGCGTTGTCCAGCATGAGAATGAGGACGAAGCTGCCGCCGAAATGCTCTATACATTTCTCTGCCGCAGAGAAAGCACGGATATTCCGTTTTTGCAGCGCATCTCCCATATCACATCCAACTATATAAAGTCGGGCTGCTCCATCGACGAGATTCCCGTCGGTGATTTTTTTGCGCCTTCGCAGCTGGATTTCACGCATGGCAGCTATCTTTGCATCGACGGAACGTACTATGCGTATCTGCTGGTGCCGTCGGACGGGTATAAATCCGAGGTTCCCGCGGGCTGGCTGAGTCTTCTGGTCAACGCCGGGGACGGCATTGACCTCGATGTATTTCTGACGCGGCAGCCGAAGGATCGCATGATCCGCAAGCTCGGCCAGCAGCTTCGCATCAACCGCAGCAAGATCAAGGAAACGAGCGACACCAACACGGACTTTGACGATCTCGACAGCGCCATCCGAAGCGGCTATTTCCTGAAGGATGGTCTGAGCAACCATGAAGATTTCTACTACCTGAATCTGCTCATCACCGTGACCGCAGACAATCCGGACGATCTGGACTGGAAGTGCGCTGAAATGAAGAAGCTGCTCATTTCGCAGGATATGAATGTGCAGAACTGCAATTTCTGTCAGGAACAGGCGCTCCGCTCGTCTTTTCCGCTCGTGAAGCTGGATAAATCGCTCTTTGAACGCAGCAAGCGGAACGTGCTGACATTGGGCGCGGCAAGCTGCTATCCGTTCACAGCGTATGAGCTGTGCGACGACAACGGTATTCTGCTCGGCGTCAACAAGCATAACAATTCTCTCATCATCGTGGACATCTTTGATTCGCGTATCTACAAAAACGCCAACATTGCCATTCTCGGCACGAGCGGCAGCGGCAAGACCTTTACTATGCAGCTCATGGCGCTGCGGATGCGGCGCAAGGGCATTCAGGTGTTCATCGTCGCGCCGCTCAAAGGGCACGAATTTCATCGGGCCTGCTCCAACATCGGCGGCGCGTTCATTCAGATCTCGCCCGCATCCCCCAACTGCATTAACGTCATGGAAATCCGGCAGACGGACCGCTCGGTCGATGAACAACTCGACGGCAGCACCGTGGAGCACTCCATGCTGGCCGCCAAGATCCAGCGGCTGCACATCTTTTTCAGCCTGCTGATCCCCGACATGAACCATGAGGAGCGGCAGCTTCTCGATGAAGCCATGATCCGCACCTATGCCAAGAAAGGCATTACACACGACAATGACACGCTCCGCGACCCTAAGCACCCGGAGCGGTACCGCGAAATGCCGATTCTGGGCGATCTCTATGCAGTCCTCAAAGAATCTTCTTCGACGCTGCGGCTGGCAAACATTCTGAACCGGCTCGTCAGCGGCTCTGCCAAAACGTTCAACCAGCAGACGAACGTGTCTCTCGATAACAAATACATCGTTCTAGATATTTCGGAGCTGACCGGCGACCTTCTGACCGTCGGCATGTTTATGGCGTTGGACTTTGTGTGGGATAAGGCGAAGGAGAACCGCACCGAAGAAAAGGCCATCTTCATTGACGAGTGCTGGCAGCTCATCGGCGCTAGCAGCAACCGTCTGGCAGCGGAGTTTGTGCTGGAGATCTTCAAGATCATCCGCGGCTACGGCGGCTCGGCCGTCTGTGCAACGCAGGATCTCAATGACTTCTTTGCACTGGAGGACGGCAAATACGGCAAGGGCATCATCAACAACTCCAAGACCAAGGTGATCTTGAATCTGGAGGATGAGGAAGCCCAGCGCGTCGGCTCCATTCTGCATCTGTCCGAAGCAGAGCTGATGGAGATCACGCACTTTGAGCGCGGCAGCGCCCTTATCAGCACGAACAATAATAATGTCGCCGTTGAGATTAAATGCAGCGAACTGGAAAAGGAACTCATCACCACCGACCGCAGGGAGCTTCAGGAATTACTGAAACGGAACGGCAAAATAGAGCGTGTCTGATTGGAGGATTGGAAGATACTGTGATACTCTGCTTTGCGGTGCGGTCTGCCCTCTTTCTTTTGGTTTTGGGTATAAGAAAAGCACCTCCGCAGAGATGCTTTCTTAATACTGCTTGAAATTGTTCAGATTAGATTGCTCGGGATAAAGCAGTTATCCGCGTCGATTGGAATCGGCTCCTCACACATACAGATGATACCGCCATTTCCACGCTTCAAGGATGCCTTGTCGATTACACTGTACTTTTTGACCTCCCGGCGGTCGGGCGCAGCACTCTTTTTGATTTCGAGCGGATGAATGACATTGTTTTCCTCAACAAACACGTCGATCTCTTTTGCGTTGGAATCTCTAAAGTACGTCAGATTCACCGTGGACTTCGCGTAGGCGTAGTTCTTGACCAGCTCCATTACAACATAGTTCTCGTAGTAATGCCCGCTTGCAGCGCCGCTGCGCAGTGTATCCGGCGTCAGCCACATAGACAGATATGCACAAAGCCCGGTATCACAGAAGTACAGCTTCGGCGTTTTGCTGAGTCGTTTGAGTTCATTGTTGGAATACGGTACAAGCAGATAGACGATGCGCAGTCCGACAAGCACGTTCAGCCATTCCTTCGCCGTACTCGGGGCAATGTCTGCAGACTCCGCCAATGTGGAATAATTGACCTGCTCCGACACGAGCGAGGCGCATCCAACAAGGAACTTTCGAAAACGCACAGCATCGGTGATGCCGCCGGCTTCGGTTGCATCACGCATTAGGTAGGTATCGATGTAGGAGTTGAAATACTCCTGCCTGAGTTCATCGTCCACGCCCTGCACCTGCGGCATGCCGCCCTCCCAAATGTGCTGGAACACCTGAATCACATCGTTCTTCGGGACTTTCTGCTGCCTTGCCTGCAGCGTGGCAAGTGAGAAATCCAGATCCGTATCAAATACAAGCCCTGCTTTTTCTCTCGCGGATAGGCTGTATAGCTCCAGAATGCCAATTCTTCCGGCAAGCGTTTCCCGCACTTTCTTCATCATATTGTACTGCTGCGAACCAGTCAGCCAGATCAGCCCTTTTTCATCGCTCTCGTCGCAAATGATCTTGATTTGCTCAAACAGTTCCGGTGCTTTCTGCACCTCGTCAATGAGGATGGGTGGCTTATAGGTCTGGAAGAACAGTACGGGGTCAGACTGTGCAAGCGCTCTTGCCATTGTATTGTCCATCGTGACATAGGTTCTGCTGCTTTCTGCAAGGTGCTTTAACATCGTCGTTTTACCGACCTGCCTCGCACCTGTAACAAGGATGACCTTGAAAAAATCATTGAGCTTTAAGAACTTGCGCTCAAGCTCTCGTGTGATATATGCCATAACGAGCCTCCATGTTTTTAGGATAATCTATGGTCTATCATATTTTATCATAATTTCTCCATTTCATCAAGAGAATATACGCATGATGGCTTTTAACTTTTCTGTAAATGCTCAAAAATCCGAACGGTTCATTCACATGCAAAGTCCTCTACGCAAATCCGTAAAGACTTCGGACGCGGCGCTGGAACAGTCCGCCTTTGCAGCACGCAGGCCGTCTCGCATCATGGCGTTAAATTCAGCATCCGTCATTTCAGCGCGTACAAGTGGCTCTGAAATATCGTGCTGCTTCTCAATCCCATCCGTCAGATCTTCTGCATCGGGTTCTGCGTGAGCCGCGAGAGTTACTGTTCTCGTATCCAAACAAATCGCCTCCTATTTGTGTCCAGCATATATGAATACGCCTAAAATTGCAATCAATTTTACAGCTTTGAAAGCAACATTCTTCTCCAATCATCTTTGCGTACACAATACGTCCTTTATGCGTATAGCTGCCATCTTCAAATCTGACAGCTACAGTTTGTACGTATTCTGTGCGGCAGTTATACGCACAAAAATTAGAGGTGACGACTATGAAAACCCGCGCACAGATCTACTCGCACGAAGCCAGCGGCATCCTGCGGGATATTTCCACCTATGGCGTTCTGACGCAGAAACAGATTTCAGGTCTGTACCCGCAAAAAGACGAGCAGATCAAAAATCTACTGTCCTATCTCTGCAAGCAGAAGCGACTGTTCCTTGTGGACGGCTTCTACTCCCTGACGCCGGAGCTGCCGAAAGACCGTGACCGTGGATTGGAAGCAGCGGTCACAGTTTTAGCAGATTTCATGGAACAGGTTGAGTACCATGCTGCGGGAGAATATCCTGTGAAGATCATCTTTCTTGCCGGCGGCGAGGTCTATGAAATTCTCTACGCCGAACCGGGCAAGGAAGCCATTCTGAATCTGCTGCTTGCCCGCCCGGAACAGGAGCCACCCGTACGGCTGGTCATTCTGGAAGACGCCGCGCAGGTCGATCTGCTTGCCATCCAAAATGTACGCGCATACTGTTTGCTGGATAGCGACGGCAATATTCAATATCTTCAGGAAGAAACGGAGGGATCGTTTTGAATCGTGCGCTTTTATCCAAGCGGATATCCTCGCTGCTGGCGGAGGTCTCGCGGCTGAGCAATGCGCTTTGCGCCATGAACACAATGGACTTGCAGCGGTATCCGGAAAACTATGAGCTGCTTTCCACTGACGCAGCGCTCCGCGCGGAGCAGATTGCCTGCAGGATGCGGCATCTGGTCTACGGCTTTACCACCGTGCAGAAACATGAATATCTGACCTCTGCCGCCAATGTCCTCGGCATCACGATCACTGCGCAGCCGGGGTTGGTGGAGATCACACTGCCGGGCCTGCTTCCCAAGAAAAAGCAGCGCAGTGCCGAATATCTGACAGACCCACTGGGGCAGGCGCTTGGACAGTTTGTTAAAGATCATCCGCTTTCCCATTTTGAGTCGTGCATCATCTGCTTCTGCCATATCTATGCGGTGTCTGGTGGACGCGGTCGCATCCGGGACTATGATAATCTGGAAATGAAGCAGATTCTGGACGTTGTTTGCGCCTATCTTATGATGGACGACAATGGGCTTTTATGCAACGTCTATAACACCACGGAGTTAGGCGAGGAAGACGTCACAAAACTCTATGTGATGGATCAAGATATGTTTCCGGGCTGGCTGGAAGAGCATCAAAACGCGCTGGAAACCATGTCGGATTTTTAAGCATTTTTCGTCCTTCTTTTTCAGATACCGCTGCACATGACGTTTTCCCTTGAAACATCAGGCGTTTTCGCTTGGCCAACGGCGTAAAAATTACCGAAGTTAAGAGCCGATACGGTAAAAGAGGTCACATTTTATGAATCCGACGCTGCTTCCCGCTGAGGGTACACTTCCACTTCTCATACTGCAAATTATCGCCGTCTCCGGCGAGTTCCCGGCCACCTTTTCCAGTCAATTCCCAGGCGGCAGCAGTTACATCGAAAGCGTGATCGGCAAGCTCAAGAAGGACGGACTGCTCCGTTCGTATACCAAGAACGGTTTGCGCGGACTCAGGCTGACTACAAACGCCAAACGGCTGCTGCTTCAAAAATATCCATTTGACCTTGCGCCCTATCTTACAGGCGCGTCCGAGACAAATTCCCTGAAGTCCGAACCAGAGCGCCGGCTGCGGCTGCACCGGATGGCCGAGGCGCTTCTGATCCTGCACAACGCGCAAATCCCATCGCTGCCTTGGGAAAAACCATCCATTCAGGACTGGCGCTCAAATCCCACATTTCCGGTCTACTATTCCTCCCGCGAGTTCAAATCTCTCGGCAGTCTTTGCACCAAAATCCGCAATTCCCGCATGACGGGCGTGCTGTTCACAGAACAGGCCATCTTCCCGGTTTACAACATGGCTTCAACCTTTCCAAGATGGGCGTACAATGCCGAGATCCGATTAAAAGCTGTTTTACAAACAGATTTTTGCCGCAATGCACAGTTCGCGATCAGCGGCATTGTATTCGGCAGTTCTCCCATGCAGATACCTGCAATCCTGAATGACATGACGCAGAACCATTTCCTTTTGGATGGCAGTTATCCGCATTTCTATTTTCTGACGCTCGACCACGTTGGTGAGGTTGGTGCATTTCAGTTATGTCAACCAGATGTGCAGGAGCAGTTGAACAAAATTCTTTCCGAAAACCTCCTGCCGCCGTCTCCCGCAATGCCAATCGAACATGACGCGCTGGAGCAGGACGGGTCGCCCGTCCTGTTTTCGTATCTCTGCGACCTGCCAAGACTGCATCGGTTCCACTGTGCGCTGACGCTGCACGATCAGACCGGCAGCATCCTCTGCTTTGACTATCAGGCAGAGGCGCTGCGGGAGGTGTTTGGCGCGCAGGTCAATATCACAAGCATCGACTTTGCCGCTTATGAAAGGATGATGCTCCATCAATAAGAAACAGAAGATCACGCTGGCCTGTTTTCTACCCGTCGCGCTGGCCGCGCTTTTCTATGCTGGCGGCTATCTCGCGCAGTTCATTTACAACTACCAGACGTGGACAGCCGAAGGCGGCACGCCGTACAGCGGCACTTCGCCGCCGTTGCCAGACGCTTCGTTCGGCGTCTGCCTCCGGTTCGTATTCCGCTTTCCATACGGTCTGTACGGCATGGGCATCTTTCTGGCGGCAATCGTACTTCTTGTCGTGGCGATCATGCACATGGGCGCCGGCGGCGACGGGCAGTACGACAAAACCAGAAACCTGACCTATTCCCACAAGGGAACCTACGGAACCGCCGGTTTCCTGAATCCGAAGGAAGCCGGGCAGGTACTCGACTTCGTGCCGGATCTGCGCAAGCATCACGGCACCATTCTCGGTGAAGTGGATGGCCGCGTGGTCTGCATTCCGGAGAAGACGCGCTTCAATGGCAATCTCGCGATCTACGGCGCAAGCGGCTCGAAAAAGACACGCGCATTCTGTGTCAACATGATCCTTCAATGCGCGGCGCGGAAAAGCTCACTGGTCATATGTGATCCAAAGTCAGAATTATACGAGAAAACCAGCGCGTATCTGCGCGATCAGGGCTACACCGTGCGTGTGTTCAATCTGGTGACGCCTGCGTCGTCGGATTCGTGGAACTGCCTGTCCGAGATCGACGGGCAGGAGCTGATGGCGCAGCTTTTCTGCGACGTTATCATCCGCAACACGGGCAGCGACCGTGGCGACCACTTCTGGGACAGCGCCGAGATGAATCTTCTCAAGGCGCTCGTCCTGTTTGTCGAGCGCAGCTATCCACCGGAGCGTCGGAACATTGGCGAAGCGTATCAGCTGCTCGTGAGCTGTTCAGAAAAGGAACTGAACGAGCTGTTTGATGCGCTCCCGCTGGGGCATCCGGCCAGAGCGCCGTACAGCATCTTCCGGCAATCCTCGGAGAGCGTGCGCGGCGGTGTCATTATCGGTCTTGGCTCCCGGCTGCAGGTGTTCCAGAACGCGGACATCCGCGCCATCACCAGCCATGATGAGATCGATCTGGAGCTGCCGGGCAAGCAGCCGTGCGCCTATTACTGCATCACAAGCGACCAGGACAGCACCTTCGATTTCCTGTCCTCGCTGTTCCTGTCGTTCATCTTCATCAAACTCGTCCGCTACGCCGACCAGAACTGTCCGGGCGGCTGTCTGCCGGTTCCCGTCCATGTGCTTGGCGAGGAGCTTTGCGCCTGCGGCGTCATTCCCGACCTCAGCCGAAAGATCTCCGTGATCCGCTCCCGGAACATCAGTATGTCCTGCGTGTTCCAGAATCTCGCTGGTCTGCAAAACCGCTATCCCAACAACCAGTGGCAGGAGATCCTCGGAAACTGCGATGTGCAGCTGTTCCTCGGCTGTACGGATGCGCTGACAGCGGAATTCATTTCCTCACGCTCCGGCGAAGCGAGCGTTGCTGTGACCAGTCAGGCCAAGCAGCTCGGTACATGGCGTATTTCCAACTACACCCCGGAATACCGCGAGACACGCGGCGTCGGCCGCAGGCGGCTTCTCACGATGGATGAGGTTTTACGGCTGGACGTGGATAAGGCGCTCGTCATTATCCGCGGGCGCAATATTCTGGAGGTCGATAAATTTGACTACTCCAAACACTACGAAGCGAAGAAGCTGCGTCCGAATAAAGCGGCGTCACACATCCCGCGCTGGAAAAGCGAAACGTCTCCAACACCTGCCGCCCCTGTTCTGCGCACTACCCCAGCGCCCCAAAAGGATGCTCCTGCAAAAAAGCAGAAGATCATAACCACCAGCAAGGAATCCATTTTATCCAAACCAAAAAAGGAGGAATGACCCATGCCCAGAAAAAAGGAATCGCCTGTTCCGGACAGCGGCGAACAGGACGACCTGCTTTCCGCTGAAACGCAGGAGTTTCCCGACGCACCGCTCACCGAACCGGTGGTGGAACCCATCCCCACAGAAAGTCCGCCCGATGAAGGCGCACCGGAGGATGATACGCCGTCGGAGGAATACACGGAATTTCTTCAGGCGCTGAACGAAGCTCCCGCGCAGGAAGATCCGCAGCCTGCTCCGTCTGACGAAGCGGAACCGATGCCCTCCGAGGAAGAACCGGCGCTGACCATCCCCTCAGAGGAACTGCCACCTGAACCTCCGCGCGCCGATTCTCCGCCGATGCCGCACAATGGCGCGGTTCTGACGATCACCGCCAGAACGCGGATTAAAAGTGAAGCCGAAACCACCGACGAGCTCTGGCATGAGATCCGCAACGCCTACCGGACACGGCGGATCTTGACCGGCACGTTAGATGGCATTGAGCAGACAGCCGGCGGCAAAACGCTGGCGACGGTCAGCTTCCGCGGCTTCCGCATCGCTATCCCGATCCGCGAGATGCTTGTGCTGGAGGAACGGATGCCGTCCGGCAGAGCATATGCCGACTACATGAATCGGCTGAACCGCATTCTTGGCACGATGCTCGGTGCGGAGATCGACTTCATCGTCAAGGGCATTGACTCGACCACACACAGCGCCGTTGCCAGCCGCCGGGACGCCATGCTCCGCAAGCGGCAGACGTTCTACTTCGGCAAAGACGCATCTGGGAATCCCTACATCTATCCCGGCCGTCTGGTCGAGGCGCGCGTGATCGCCGTCGCGGAGAAGGTGCTGCGTGTCGAAGCCTTTGGCATTGAATGTGCCATCTTTGCCCGTGATTTATCCTGGCAGTGGGTGTCCGACGTCCGCGATCTTTACAGCGTCGGCGACCGTGTTCTGGTTCGCGTGCAGGAGATCAGCGGTGAAGACGTCGAGCATCTTTCCATCCGGGCAGATATCCGCAGCACGTTTTCCGAAACCAGCGTGGACAATTTGAAGAAGTGTCAGGTACAGAGCAAGTACGCCGGCAAGGTAACAGATCTTCGCGGCGGTGTTGTGTATATCCGCCTGAACAACGGCGTCAACGCCATTGCGCACACCTGCTATGATTCCAGAATGCCCGGCAAGAAGGACGACGTCAGCTTTGCGGTCACACGGCTGGATGAAGAACACGGCATCGCCGTCGGCATTATCACGCGGATCATCAAGCGGAACCTGTAATCCGGCAGCGTTCTGCCTATGACTGATTTCATATTTCTTGCAGCGCCCACACTGGAACCGCTGCTGCGCCGTCTGAGGGTGCCTCCCTGACGGTACTAAACTACAAAAGGAGTTTTCTCTATGAACGCCAAAGAAGAATACGTTGACGTCCCTCGTGAAACGCGCTCGAAGGACATCACCGTCTACGCGATTATTTTCCTCGTCCTGTTGGTCGGCGCGGGCATTTTCCTCGCAGTCAGGCTGTTGCATAAGCCCGCAGATGCGGCGCTTGCAAGCAGCAAATCCGGCATCGTCTATGATTCCAGCGCCGTTGAGGGCGGCTGGGACAATCTCAGCCCGGAGGAAATTGCGGAGAAGCTGAATGAGAAAGTAGCCGAGGGCATGATCAACATCAGCATGAACACCGCGCCCTATTTCGAGGACGGCAAAGCCGAGGGCAACATCATGATCGTAAATGAATCGATCAACAACTATCCCCAGCAGGTCGAGTTCATCCGCAACGACACCGGTGAACAGATCTACCAGAGCAAAGCGATCCCTGTGGGCAGCAAGGTCGAACGTGCCGCCCTTGACGTGGAGCTTCCGGCTGGCACATACGAATGCACAGCCATGTTCCACAACCTTGATCCGGTCAGTGGCGAAATCATCGGCACGGCCGGGGCAATCATCAACATTACCATCAAAAACTGATTATCAAAAATAAGGAGATTTTAACTATGAAAAACACCAAGAAGATTATTTCCCTCGTTCTCGCCATCTGCATGCTCGCATCCCTCGCCATTTCCGCTTCCGCTGCCAACACCGTTGACGCTTCGGGAGGCACCGGCACTTCTTCCGTTACTCTGTCCAGCACTGCTGACGGCAGCATCGGCGGCGATCCCGCAGCTACCAAGATGTCCGTGACTGTCCCCACCGTCCTCCCCATTGCCGTTGGCACGGACGGCACAGTCAGCACCGCAACGGACGCGAAGATCGTCAATAACTCGTTCGGCGCTGTCAAGGTCAATTCCGTGAGCATTGAAGCTGCACAGGGCTGGTCGCTGGCTGCGTTCGGCGACAAGGCTACGCTCGCCCATGAAAAGGTCAACGCCAACAAGTTTGGCTTCTCCCTCTGCCTCGGCGACGGCGAAAAAAAGCTGACCGATGACAAGAACGCTTCCAAGCAGACGCTTCTGACCGACGCGATTAACGGCTGCTTCATGTCCGGCGTGGGCGACACCTCTGCAAACAGCATCAGCATTGCCTATGACGCCATCGTGACCCCGGTCTCCGAAGCTGTGACAAACACCGCCATCGCAAGCGTCCTGTTCATCATCGCTTGGGATGCAGTCTAATCCACTCGCCTGCTATCAGGGGAACGCCAAAAGCGTTCCCCTTTCCAGATTGAAGGAGGTATTCATGTGAAAAAGAAACGAATCCTCGCAATGTTGCTTGCCGTTGCGTCGTGTCTGTCGCTGGCGGTCAGCGCATCGGCGGCAAGCACAGCCAGAAAAGCTACCGACTTCCGTGACTTTGATAAATCCGCATGGTACGCGGATGCTGTCAGTGCCGCCGTGGATAACGGACTTCTGTACGGCAAAAGCGCGACTGTCATTGACCCAAACGGAGACATGACCCGTGCGGAGATGGCAGCAATCATCAACCGCTCATTCGGGTGCTATAAGGCGGCAGACATCAGCCAGTACAAGGACGTTGCAAAATCCAAGTGGTATTACAAAGACGTTGCAATGGCCGTCCAGATGGGTACTTATAACGGGCGCAGTTCTTCCTCAATGGCACCAGATTCGCCTATCACGCGGCAGGAAGCCATGACGGTCGTTGCCCGTGCGCTGGAGTTGGACTACGATTCGTATTCCAAAACGGATCTGTCCGCGTTTTCCGACCGCAGCGAGATTTCCAACTGGGCGATGCCCTATGTGCGTGCAATGGTCGGTGCAGACTACATTCACGGCCGCGGCAAAGTCCTTGCGCCGCCGGACAACATCACGCGCGCCGAGTTTGCGCAAATTTTCCACAACATTATCGCCACATATATCACCGCAAAAGGCAGTTATGATAAGGACATCAAAGGCAGCGTCCTGATTCGTACCGACGATGTGGAATTGAAAGACCTGACCGTGGATGGTGACCTCATCATCGGCTGCGGCGCGGCGGATGGAAAAATCACGCTTGACAACGTGACCGTTAAGGGCAGATTGCTTGTCTGGGGCGGCGGTACGAAAGCCGTGTACTGCAATAACGGAACGCAGATGCCGGAAGTGGTCGTTGCCAGAGTAGACGATGCAGTCAAGGTCATCTATGACAGAGATTCCACCCTTGCAGTCATTGACACGATCAAGGTTCGCATTACCGAACGCGCAAAGCAGCACAAGGAAACGGAAGTCATTTTTTACGACGTCAGCGGTCTCCGCGAAGCCCAGAAGCAGCTCAATGCCATCGTCGCAGACAATCAGATTGCTCTTACTGCTCCTGCTCATCTTTACGCGCTTGTCGGGGAAAGCAGCGTGAAAGCCGAGTTCAGAAACAACAGCAAGAACGATACCTATAAGGTAGAAATTCGCCGCAACAAAGACAATGCGCTCATTGCCAACGCTTTTGAGCTGGCTGCGGGCAAGAGCATTTCGACGCTTACGCTTCTCGAAATTCCGGAGTTCGGCAATGTGGATTGCACGGTCACGATCACAGCATTCCGCGACGGCAAGCAGATCGGCACGCTGAACACAGAGCTGACCTTGCACACAGCGTATTTGTGGTCCAAGGAGGTGCGCTGATGAACAATGTTAAAAAAGCAGCGACGCTGCTTCTGGCGCTGGCGCTCATTTTTGCGCTTCCCGTGCCTGCGTCGGCAGCGGAAACAACCGAGGCCCGTGTGCCGGTGACGCTCACCGTGGTCAACACCGTCGCGCCAATTTCGTGTACAGTTCCCGCTGCGCTGCCGGTTTCTCTCGTTGACGGCTATGTGGTCTGCGCCAACAATGCCGCAATCACCAACACCGGCAAGACCGGCGCAATTCGTGTGACCAAGGTAGATGTTCAGGCGGGCACGTTTGAAATCGGCAATTTTGACGATTTTACGGCAAGCAAGAACAGCATCGCACTTAGCATCAATGGTTGTAGCACGAAAGGCGCGGGCAGTCTGACGCTTGTGGACGGCGCGTTTCCGGCGATTGCCGCCGAGAAAAATCTCGCCATCCGCTACAAGGCAAAGGTTTCCGCAAGTGAAGCTGTCACGAACATCAACGCCGCGACGATTGTGTTCACCATCGCCGCCGTGAACGAAAAGGAGGCTGCATAATGAAGAATTTTAAGAAATTCACCGCATTTGTGCTGGCTCTTTGCATGGTGTTTTCCCTGTCCGTTGCTGCATTTGCAGCGGAAGCGGATGAACACACAGTCTACGAAAGCGCGCCGGAAGAAGAAATCACCGTGCAGTCTGCCGAAGCTGCAACCAGTGGCACAATTCCGGGCAGCAGTATCAAATGGTCGCTGGATTCCAAAGGCTGGCTTACCATCTCCGGCAGCGGCGAAGCGCCCGTATTCCAAAGCGCAGACGACCAGCCGTGGGGGGAATATCGGGAACAAATCACGGAAGTCTGGTATGACGATATGGAAGCGTTGACGATTCCAGACCTTGCGTACTGGTTTGAGGGATGCACGGCGTTGACCACCGCCGAATTGCCGCTGGCCCCGGTCATTGGCCGCCATGCGTTCTATAACTGCCCGAAGCTCTCTACGCTGACCATGTACTACGGCGAAACGGTTCTGAACAGCATCGGCGAGGATGCGTTCTGGCGCGAAACGGATTCCGGCGACACACTTTATATTGCGTATATCATTGGCTACCCGGAGGCAACGGTGCCGTTCTACACCTATGATTGGGCGGCGTCCAATCGCAGCAGCCGGTATTTTTATGATCTGTACGGCGTGTATCAGAACGCAGACGCCGCTACCACTGCACTCAACGGCATCAAGAAAGCGCCGGGTATCTCTGTTCAGTCCACCGGCTCCATCATTGGCAACTGCCCTTCATGCGGAAAGTATTCGTTCCAGGGCACATACGTTGAAGTCGCACATTCTTCGCGTGGTCATGCAAACTATAATGAGTGTTATCTCTGCCACTACGTCCAGTACCTTGGCACTTACACCTATAAGAGTCACGGCGCTGGTGGTTACGGTTCCGGTACCTGCCCGGACTGCGGCAGCCATACATGGGTGCTTCAAAGCCAGCAGGCGGCTACTTGCACCAGCAACGGATACCGTAATTATAGCTGTGCTTGCGGGCAGACCAAGAGTGAGACGATCTATTCCAGCGGCCATAGTTACAGTTATGGAAGCTGGGAGCAGTATTCGTCCAGTCAGCACCGGCGCACCGGTTCTTGCCGTAACTGTGGTGCAACGGATTATGATTATGCCAGCCACAGCATGAGTTATGGAGCGTGGAGCAATTCTTCCTCCAGTCAGCATAGCCGTACTGCAACCTGCCGCACCTGCGGATACTCCACAACGGAGTATAGCAGTCACAGCTATTCCACTGGTGCATGGAGCAAGTATTCGGATACGCAGCATCGCAGAAGCAAAACCTGCTCCGGCTGCGGTGCGTCTACCTACGATTATGCTGACCATTCGTATAGCTACGGTTCGTGGGTTTCGGACAATGAGGTGCGGCATAAGCGTACCAAGACGTGCTCGGCTTGCGGAGATTCTGGCTATGAGTATGCAGACCACACCGATGCGAACGGCGATGGAAAGTGCGACGATTGCGGCGCAACGGTTTCGTTGACGGTCACATGGGACGCAGGCAGCAACGGCGGCACGATCGACGGCAAGGCCAGCTTTTCCGAAACCATGAAGCCGAACAGCAAGCCGACCGCGCCCAGCGCTTCTCCTGTGAAAACCGGATACACATTCAAGAACTGGTATACCGAAAAAACGGGCGGCAAGCTCTATAACACCGTCACGTCGATTACGACCAGCCAGACGTTCTATGCGCAATTCACTGCAAACACCTATACTGTGACATGGAACCTTGGCGACGGACGTTCGGAAACGACCGAGCAGACTTACGGGGAAAAACTCGTTCTCCCCACCGATCCGGAACGTAAAAACGCCGAATTTTTAGGCTGGTTTACGGAGAAAGACGGCGGCACAGAAGTTACGACAAACACTGTTTTCAAGGAAGCCGCCGCGACAACGTACTATGCACATTGGGAAGTTACTGAGCTGTTTTCGGTGACAGTTCCGGCTACCTTGCCGCTTGTCGTCGATGAGGCTGGCAAGGTCTATGTCGCCGCTGCTTCCATCGTCAACAATTCTACCGGTGATGTAATGGTTTCTTCCGTCAGTGTTACCAGCAAAAACGGTTGGGAGTTTGTTCCGTATTCGACCAACATGGCAAAGGCCAAAGTGGATGCCAAGCAGGTCGGCTTCAAGATCAATTCTTCCGAGACCAGCAAAACCGGCGATTCCGAGGTCTTCACACTGGCTGCGCCGTGGACGGTCAAAGAAGCAGATGCACTCTCCATTAACTATGATGCCGTCGTGTCCGCCGTCTCTCAGCCTGTGACCGGGCAGGAGATCATGTCGGTCGTCTTTGTACTCGAATGGGCGTAAATGAAAACCGGCAGACCGGTTTGGACGAAGCCGTTCAGGTCGGCAGCACCGCCGCAAAGGTCGTGGAAGGCGCCGCAAAAGCAGGCAAGATCACGGCCGCAGCTGCAAATGGGGCCGCCCTCGGCGGTCCCTACGGCGCGGCTGCCAGCGTTGCAATCGCGGCAGCCAAGCATGGGAAGAAGATCCTCCTTGCGCTGCTCGCCATCCTTGCGATCCCGCTGCTGTTCCTCGTGATGCTTCCAACGCTGATCTTCGGCGGCACGGCGCAGACCACCGGCGATACCACCATTCTGAACGATCAGGCAGCGATCACCGAAAACATGAACGAGATCGCATTTGCGGTCAGCGACTTGCTTGGAAGTGGTATTGCCGATGCCGAGCAGCGGATCGCGGACGATTTTGCCGCGTCCAGCGCCGATCAGTATGAGATCGTCAACCCATATGAGGATGAACGCATCAACAACGTCAATCTGTTCATCTCGCAATACTGTGCGTACCGTGATACGGACGTTGCCGCCATTTCTCTGGAGGATATGAAGCAGCTTCTGCGCTCTGGTATTGGTGAACTGTACGACTATACTTATGAGGACGAAATGCGTGAGGTAGAAGAAACCGCTCTCAATGAAGATGGCGAAGAAGTCACAGAGCTTCGTGAGGTGACGGTGCGGGTTTACACACTGACCTATCGCGGCGAAGCGTATTTTGCCGACTCCATTTTTCATCTGACCGCAGAGCAGAAGACGCTTGCGCAGAACTTTGCCGAGAATCTCAGCCTGTTTCTGGGCGACGGTCTGTTTCAGAATCTCTCCTCGTCTGAGAGCCGCTTCACAATCCCTGCGCTTGGCGACATCCGCTACACAGATGGCAGCACAGAGGTCGTCTATTACAATCAGCTCGATGAACGCTATGCGAACAAGCCCTATGGCACCGACGATATCGGCGGCTACGGCTGCGGCCCGACTTGCATGGCAATGGTAGTGTCTTCTCTCACGGACGATCTGGTCGATCCCGTGGAGATGGCAAAGTGGTCATATGAGCACGGCTACTGGTGCAGCGGAAGCGGTTCGTATCATGCACTCATCCCGGCGGCAGCCGAAGCGTGGGGGCTGCCGGTCTCTGGCTGCACGGCATCAGAGCCGCAGCGGATCACGGACGCGCTTTCCAGCGGCAAGCTGATCGTTGCCATCATGTCCGCCGGGCATTTTACCTCGTCCGGGCATTTCATTGTGCTGCGCGGCGTCAAGGACGAAAAGATCCTCGTCGCCGATCCAGCCAGCCGGACGCGGAGCGAACAGAGCTGGGATCTGTCCATCATTTTGAATGAAGCCAGCAAAGCCGCCGGTTCCGGCGGGCCATTCTGGATCATCGGCTGAAATCTGCACCCGATCAGCACTGCTGACCGGGTGCATTTTCATAATTTACAGAAAATTCACAACTTCAAGTGGCCTTTTTGTCGTTTTGCGGTGCGTATTGTTATAGAAGGATTTGGAGGACAAACCTATGAGGACAACCATCCAGCAGCTTGCAGAATTTCTGACCGCCTGCCGCGGGAACTGGCGAAATGCCTGCTTTATCTCCTGCGGCGTCTGCAAATGTCATTCGCCGTGTTCCGGTTATCTGATGAGCGCAGATGCCGGCGGCAAGCCTGTTCTGATCTCCGCTGCCGAATATGAACGTCTCACCGGGCAGCGGATCGACCCAAGCGAATGCCGCGAAAAACTTTCCCGCAGCGCCTTCGAGGACATTTATGCGCTGTACCTCAACTGGTGCTTGTCAGACGATGCAGACTGCTGTTTACAGATACTCTCCCTTCTTCCTTCTGAGTAATACATAGGAGGATTTCCATTTGAAAAAAGCCCACATTACCTGTCCATACTGCCACGCGCCGGCGCAGCTTCGCCCGGCCAGCAGCATTTATGGCATCCACACGAAAGACCGGACAGCGAAGCTCTACGTCTGCTCCCGGTATCCCGCCTGCGACGCTTATGTACAGGCGCACAAGGCGACTGGTCTGCCGATGGGGACGCTTGCAGACAAATCGCTCCGACAGAAGCGGATGCAGGCACATCGGACCTTCAATCAGCTTTGGGAAAAAGGCTTCATGCGCAAACAGGATGCTTACGCATGGCTGTGCGTCCGGCTCGGCGTCCCGGAAGCGGACGCACATATTGCCAACTTCTCGGAGTATCGCTGTGACCAGGTCATATCGCTCTGCAAAGAATTTCTGAACGCACAAAGGAAGGTGAAATATAATGGATCGAAGCAGTATCGTATTGACCGCTGAGCAGCAGTTTCTCGTAGAAAACAGCCTTGAATTTGTCCACTGGACGATTGCAAATCTTATTCCAAAAAGCAACTGCCGTATGGAATATGACGATCTCTTTCAGGAGGGGTGCGTTGCGCTCTGCCATGCAGCGGCAAGCTACCATGGCGGCACATCGTTCAAGACCTATGCCATCACGGTCATCCGCAACCATCTGATCGACTGCTGCCGCAAGCAGACAAGCTGGCGCAAATACATCTCAGAGCAGTCCTTGGATGACCCGGACGCAGGTCTCCCCATGCCCATATGTACAGACCATGCGCATTTTTCCGGTGTGGACACCGGTGCAGTGCTGACCGCCTGCAAGAAGCACTATCGCGGCGTGGCGAAGCTCGGCGTTGATGCGCTCGTTCTTAAAACGAAGGGCTTTGACTGCAAGGATATTGCGGCGCTCTATCACACCAGTTCCAACAACGTCGGCGCGTGGATCTCCCGCGCGGCAAAGAAACTCCGCAGCGACCCGGATTTTCTGGACGCTTTCGACATCGCCTGTTGAAATTCTTCGGGTGCATTCGTAAAAGAAAAATAAAAACACATTGGAGGTACTGTTATGGAATACACGAAATACGCTGCCGTCGGGCATTTCAAATGCCATCGCACACTGGACGGCAAGAAATATCCCGTTGTCATTGTGGGGCGGAAGGAATATATGCTCGACGTGCAGGAAATGACCGTTTGGAGCAGCCTCGCATGGCGTATCCTGTCACGCAGGCAGATCGCGGAAACCTATCTGAAGTTGACGCGCGGGCTGTCGTTTACGTCACGCCGGACACTGGACGACTGCATCGACCGGCTCGTCACGCGCGGTCTGGTCGCAGAGGGACGCGGCGGCAGCGAGTATGAATCGCTCTATGATCTGCTTTCGTGTCTGTATATCGCGCCGGTATCTGCAAATCCGTTTCTGCGGTTCGGCGCGTTCCTGAAGCTCTGGATTTGGGACGGTGCGCCGTTCTCTAAAGCAATTCGCCTGTTCTCACGCCCAAAACAGGATGCAGCGGAACGGCAGATCGTGCGGCTGGCGAATCAGGCGCTTCTCAGCAGCGCGGAGCTGATCAAATGCGCCGAGCGCGGTGTGCGGACGCTTCGCTCTGATGCGCAACTCATGGATTGCCTGTATGATGACGAACTGACCACCTGCGAGAATCTTCCCATCCTGATGGCAGCGTCCCGGCAGGCGCGCCCTGTCTCGGCGGCAATCGCAAACCTGTATCTGCACAAGCAGATCGTCTTTGAGCGGTGCTGAATATGAAAAAGATCCTTGCATGGCCCACACCACTGCTGCAGAAGTGGCTGCTGTCGCTGCTGCTCTGCCTGCCGTTCCTGGCCGCAGCCATCGTTTCTGCGTTCTCCGGCGATCGGACGTTTCTGATCCTCAGCGCATTGCTCTTGCTTTTTTGCGGCGTTCGCTGTGCGGAGCTTTATGTAATGCTCGCGAACGAACACTATTGTGCAGAGGAAGGCACCTGCCTCTCAGTTTCCAGCATTCCATTCCAGCGGCAGCGCAGAGTTATTCTGCAAAAATCAGACGGCGCGCAGCTTGTTTTCTGCATGGAAAAGAACAAGCGGCTGTCTGTGGGGCAAGCCTATCAGGTCTATCTGCCAGTCAGTACAGTTGTCCATGAAGTTAAGAACACATATCTGCCGTGCCCTTGCGCGTTGGCCGTGGAGAAAATTGAACCCGCATCTTTCGATTGCGAGGAATCGGCAGACTGAACCTCTTGGTTTCTTGAAATTGTTGTCTACCTGTTTTCGTTGATTATTTTTCCGTAGTTTGCTATACTATAGATAGAAAACAATGAGGAGGTGCGTTCCATGCCCTTTGATGAGATTGAAGTCATAAAGCAAAAGCTTGTCGATCAGATCAAGCCGATTGG
>ERZ773130.865-NODE-865-length-32748-cov-8.019454_pt1 | contig 32748 bp, 24 predicted proteins | sample MGYA00511919_ERZ773130 | MGnify/ENA primary metagenome ERZ773130 (study PRJEB29015, sample SAMEA2737851) | human gut metagenome | biome: human gut; feature: human-associated habitat; material: faeces | place: China | collected 2012 ...
ACCTGCCGCAGCTCCAATCCGGGGCCGGCTGTGGGTTTTACGATGGCATCCATCATCTGTTTCATTTCAAATCCGCCCTTTCTTCAGAAATTCATATGTCCGTACTGCAAAGACTATGCGTATGGATATGTGCACCCTATAAAGACATATTAACGGACACAGGCATGCTTGTCAAGGGAAATTTGGTGTCTTAAAGTGTTCTGAATAATCATACCAGCTGATTTTGACAGCTTGACGCTCTATAAATTATCGGTTAGAGTAGAAAGAAAATGAGAAACAGGAAGTGGGTGGAGCTATGCGGCGTGGACGTATCCGTATTCGCAACAAGATGGGCTTTCAGATCGTGACGATCCTGATTTTTACGATCATCCTGCCCAGCATATTTTTCTTCTGGTTCATCGTGCAGCGGTATTCCAATGATCTGCTCAGCGCGGCGATCTCCGAACGCGAAAATCTGCTGGAAGCGATCAACAAGAGCATTTCTTTGCATTTTGACAATGTGCAGGAGCTGTCCATGACGATCTATTACGACACCTCCACGAAAAATTATATTGACGGTCACGCCTATGAGGAACCGTCAGCGGCGGTAGAGGAGGCGCTCGTTACGATCCTCAATTCCCGTCAGTCAGCAGAGAGCATGGCTCTATGCTTTGGAGGCGAGACGTATGTTTACGGCAAGAGCTTTACAAACCTGCAGCGGTACAGAGAGCAGTATGAGCAGCAAGTGCTTGAGCGGGAGGGGAAGTGTGTCTGGCTTCCGACGAACGTTATGCAAGGCTCCTTCGCACGCAAGCCGAAGGATTATGCCCTTGCCCGTGCGATCAACGCGCCGGATGGGCAGGTCGGCGTTTTTTACATGTTCCTGTCCAGCGACCATCTCTGGAAGATCCTGACGAATCCGCTTCTGACGGAGGGATCGAGCCACTATTATCTGCTTGCGCCGGACGGACGCATCGTCATGTCGGATCTTGATGCTCTGACCGGGACGGATATGCAGTTGGATTTTACGCTTGCGCAGCTTGACGGGCAGAGCGGACATCTGCTCATCACCGGCGAAGGCGGACGCCGGCAGGTGGCGACCTATGCGCGCATGGAGAGCACAGGCTGGGTCAGCGTAATTCTTGCTGACCGCGACGAGCTTTATTCCAACGCCATTTCCCTGATGCGGCTAGCCAGGAGCTTCACGGTATTCTACCTGATGGTTCTCATCGCCGGGAACCTTGCAATTTATGCGTTTATCATCAAGCCGCTCGGACGGCTGAGCGAGAGCATGGAGCACGTCTCGCAGGGCGTTTTTCAGGAGATCCAGATCCCGCCCGGAGGCAACGAGATCCGACAACTGACCGAGAGCTATAACGATATGCTTACGCAGATCCAGACGCTTCTGGTAAAGGTCCGCGCGGAAGAAACCGCGAAAAACGAACAGCGCATCAAGGTGCTGTATATGCAGATCGGACCGCATTTTCTGTATAATACGCTCAACTCCATCAAGTGGATGGCTGTGCTCAATAACCAGCCAGGCATCAAGCAGATGGTCGAGTCGCTGATGAAGCTGCTGGGGGCGGTCGCCTACAACAAAGAGGACGAGATCAACCTGCGCGAGGAGCTGGAGCTGCTGGAAAGCTATATCTTCATCCAAAAGGTCCGGTTTATGAATTTCCGGGTGGAGTATGATGTGCCGGAGCAGGTGCTTTCTATGAAGATCGGCCGGTTCATGCTTCAGCCGTTCGTGGAAAACTGCATCATCCACGGTTTGCACGGACTGGACTATGAGGGCGTGATCCGCATTCGGATCCGGCAGACGACCATACTGCAGATCGATATCTGGGACAATGGTCGCGGCATGAAGACCGACGCACTCACGGTGCCCAGAAAAGAGGCGGCCAAAGACAGTGTCGGTATCCAGAACGTGGCCGAGCGTATCCGGCTGCACTACGGCGAACGGTACGGCGTTCACGTGGAAAATAATCCGGACAGAGGCGTTCATGTGCATATAGAGCTGCCTGTCATAAAGGGGGAGGAAGAACGATGATCCGCGTTGCGATCGTGGAAGATGAGATGCTTGTGCGGCTGGGACTGCGCATGTGTCTGGAATCGTCGCCGGATATCTATGTCGCCGGAGCGTTCGCCTCCGCGGAGGAGGCGGAGGCCGGGCAGGACAAGGCCCCGGCGGACGTGCTGCTGACGGATATCCGGCTGCCGGGCAGCTCCGGATTGGAGCTGATGCGGCGGCTGCGGAAGAAATACCCGCAGATGCTGTTTGTCGTGCTGAGCTGCTATGATGATTTTACCTACGCACAGCGGGCCATGGAATACGGAGCGAGCCGCTATATCCTCAAGCACGAGCTTGATGAAAAGGAGCTGCCGCGGATTTTGCTGGAGCTTGTGCAGGAAAGCCGAAGCGCTGTCTCACAGGAGCCGGAGCCAGTGGAGGACATTCCGGCCTGCGCCGCGCGGCTGTGTGCGGAGCGCGGGGGTGCGCGTGCAATTTATTTCTGCTTCCGGGGGGCGGGCGAGCTGTCGAACGCGACCGGAAGCGAACTCAACCGCGACCTTGTCTGCGGGATCATCCGCACGGCGCTGGAAAATTACCGGCTCGGCTGCTGCTTTATCGACCAGAGCGGCGAACTAATCGGGCTAACTCCGGCAGCAGACGGCGCGCGGCTGCCGGCCTGCTTCCGCGAGATCGGCGAAAGTATCCGGCTTTACACGGATAAAAACTGCTTTGCTGGCGGTTCAGATGCCTTTTCGGATGCAGCACAACTCCCGCGCTGCATCGCGCAGGCGAAGGAGCGCGCACAGGGCGCGTTTTTCTACGAGCAGAGCCACCTGTTTTTGCAGGCGGCCTCCGGCGAGCGTGGATGCCCCGCGCTGGAATTTCTGTACGAGGATGCGTTCACCACGATGTGGCGCGCCAAAACACAGGCACAGCTCGAAGCGTTTTTCGACGCCTGCGCCAAGCAGAAGCCCGCGCCGGATCAGATCCGCGAGACGGTCATGCAGTTCACGCAGACCATGCTGCGCCACGGCGAGTTTTACTACGGACTCGACCGCGCACGCGCCTATGGAAGGGACATGGATCCAAGCTACCGCGCCATCAGCCGGATCGACTCCATGCAGGCGCTTGCGCGCTGGCTGACGCAGGTTATTGAGCTGACTATCCGAGACGTCGACAGCCATCAGGATCTGCCGCATATGATCCGCACCTATCTCAACGAGCATTACATGCAGGAGCTGCAGCAGACCGACGTTGCGGCGGTGTTCCACATGAGCGGACCGTATTTCAGCCAGTATTTCAAGCAGAGCTTCGGCGTGAACTATGTCCAATATCTCAATTCCCTGCGCATTGAAAAGGCAAAGCTCCTGCTTGTGACCACACAGAACTCTACGGAGTCCATCGGTGCGCTGGTCGGGATACCCAATGTCAATTATTTCTTCCGCCTGTTCAAAAAAACTGAAGGTTGTACAGTCCGGGAGTACCGAAAACGGCATACAGAGAGCAAAAAAGTACATAAATCTTAAAAACGTGCTTATAAAAATAGGCACATTGCACAAAACGGCAGAAAATAATGAAGGAACTCCAAAAGCAGTTCATGGTATTTGCCCAGCAGCTCTGGTATGCTGGAGATGCTTCTGAAAGGAAGACAATGAAACAGGAGGAATGATTCATGAAAAAGACTTTCACACTGCTTCTGGCGATCATTCTTGTATTTTCCCTCGCTGCCTGTGCCGCGGGAGAAAAGGTCAAGCTGCCCGCTGAAAGCACAGACACTTCTGCCACCGCGCCGGTGGAAAACACCAAAACAGACGCCCCTGCCGAGACTGCCGGTGAGACCGGCGAGATCGGCGGCAAGCTCGTGATCTGGGAGCACAATTCCTCGTTTGAGGATGCGCTCAAGGCTGTGATCGAGGGCTTCCATGAAAAGTACCCCAACGTTGAGGTCGAATACTCCGTCAAGACCAGTGATCAGTATTACAACCTCCTCCAGACGGCGATGCAGGCGAACGAATGCCCGGATCTGTTCTGGACGAACGGCAAGGCCACGACCAACTATCAGGCCTACGTTGACCAGGGACTGATGATGGATCTGACGGATAAGGTCGATTTCAGTCTCTATGACGGCACGTCCGCGATGAAACTCGTGACCGCCGACGACGGGCGCGTCTACTCCACGCCGACTGCAGAGACCGGCGGACGTGCGGTGTTCTACAATAAGGACATTTTCGAAGAGAACGGCTGGACGATCCCCAAGACCTTCTCTGAGTTTGAAGACCTTCTCGATAAAGTTGCGCAGACCGACTATGTTCCCATTGCCATTGGCGCAACAGACTCCTGGAACATTCTCTTTATCTGGGAACCGATTCTTGCGGCAACACATTTGGATTGGATTCAGGAATACGAAACAGAAGGCTATGCCGCAGTAAATGATCCGCGTGTTGTCGACGCATACAACAAGATGATCGAATGGGGCGACAAGGGCTACTTCGGCGATAACTGGACGGGCGTTACCGGACAGGGATCCAGCCTCGCGTTCTCCACCGGCAATGCTGTCATGTACATCGGCGGTACATGGAATATCTCGACCTTCCAGGAAAACAATCCTGCTTTGAACTTTGGCGCGTTCCAGATCCCGTGCGAAGACGGTCAGGTTCCGTTTGTCTCCACCAGCTCCTGCGGTCTCGGTGTTTCCAGCAAGACAGAGAACGAAGCGGCAGCGATTGCATTCGCAAACTATTTTGCGAGCCAGGAAGGACAGGAAAAGTGGCTTGGCACACTGGGCTCTATCTCCTGCGTTGCGTCCATCGTTTCCGACAACCCCGTCGTCAACGATGTGCAGAACTGCTACACAGTTCAGGCTACCAGCTATTATGACATTCTCGGCTATGAGGCCGGTACCGGCGATTCTCCCTGCAATGTCTGGGAAGAGGATCAGTGCAAGATCTTTACGGGTGCAAAGACGGTTCAGGACTTTGTTGATTCCCTGCAGGCGCTTTGCCTGACCAAAGAGGAAATGCTCAGCAAATAATTGCCGGAAGGCACTGCTTTGAGGGGGCGTCTGCCCCCTCATCGTATATTCGCTCCCGTGCGCTTGCCGCGCTTCGCCCCGGGAGAAAAGGAGGCACCAGACTATGAAAAGACCCCCCGCACGTCTGAGCGCGCGGCAGAACCGTGCTTATATCGGTTTTATCACGCCCGGACTGTTTTTGTATACGCTGCTTGTGATCATTCCGATTGCATGCTCGATCTTCTACAGCTTTTTTGAATGGAGCGGAATCGGTCCCATGAAATTTGTCGGCCTTGAAAACTTCCGCTACCTGCTCTTTGGCGAGCGGATGTCCGGCGTATTCTTCAATGCTCTGAAGAACAACCTGATCTATCTGCTCTGTGTTCTGCTTATCATTACGCCGATCCAGCTTTTTACGGCGTATCTTCTGTATCTGAAAATTCCGTGCCATAAATACATCCGTACGATGACGTTCCTTCCGTACGTGCTCAGCACGTCTATCGTCGGCTTCTTCGCGCTGCTGCTGTTCGACGGCAATATGGGCGTTCTGAACACAGTCATCAAGGCGCTTTTCGGCAGATCCCATACACAGTCATGGCTCGGCGATCCCAAACTGATGTTTCCGATTTTTGTGCTGATCGTGATCTGGCAGTGCGCCAGCTCCGGCACGATGATCTTCTTTGCTGATATGCAGTCGATCTCAAACGATATCGTTGAGGCCTCCGTCGTTGACGGCTGCGGCGAATGGCGGCGCTTTTTCAGCATCATTCTGCCGAATATGCGCGCCTCGCTCGTGACCAATATCACACTCAGCGTGATCTATGCGATGACGATGTTCGGCCTGCCCTATGTGCTGGTCGGCACGTCCGGCGGCGTAAACAACCGACTGGACTTTATCGCGATGGTCTTTTACCGCTACGCGTTCGGCGGCACCTATTACGGAACAACGGATATCGGCTTCGGCTCGGCTATCAGTGTTGTGATGCTCATCATCATTCTGACTGCGTGGCTGGTGACCAACCACTTCCTGAAGCGGATGCGGGACTGAGGGAGGCGACGGTATGAGAGAAAACAATACGCTCAACATGGGCCGCGGCTGCCGGACGGTCAAATCCGTGCTGTCCGTACTGCTGATCGTGTATTCGCTGATCACGATCTTCCTTGTCGGAGACACGGTGATTTCCTCGTTCAAGACCAAGCTGGAGCTTGTAAATAATCTGGTAGGCTTCCCACAGGAGCCGACGCTCAACAACTATCTGCGCGTATTTGTGGAGGAAGGCTTCTGGAAATACATTCTCAACAGCGTTGTGCTGGTCAGCCTTTCTCTGGTGCTGCTGCTTGCCGTTTCGTCCACACTGGCCTACGGTATGGCGCAGTACAGGTTCCGCGGCAAGGGCTTTTTGCAGGGATATCTGCTCATCGGCCTTATGATGCCGGTGCAGCTGAGTATTCTGCCGCTGTACCTGATGCTCTCCCGGGTGCATCTGACGAACAGCTTCATCGGTCTCGCGCTGGTCTACGCGGCGAACCTTTCGTTCCCGTTTACGGTGTTCTATCAGTTCTTTGCACAGCTCCCGGAGGCGGTGATCGAATCGGCGCGCATCGACGGCGCGAAGGACTTCAAAATCTTCACAAGCATCGTCGTGCCCATCTCCAAGCCGGTCTTCGCGACGGTCGGCCTGCTGCAGTTCATCACGATCTGGAACGATTTCTTCCTGCCGATGGTTTTCCTGACAGAGAAGAGCAAGCAGACGCTGACGCTGGCTATCTACAGCTATACCTGCAATTTCCTGAAAAACTGGGATAAGATCTTTGCCGCCGTAACGGTCGCATTGGTCCCGATTCTGATCATCTATTTCCTGTTCTCCGAGCAGATCGTTGCCGGTCTGACGGCAGGCTCGACGAAGGAATGACATTTGGAGGAACTAATATGAACGGAACATGGATCTGGCTTTCGGATGGCGTCTGCACGGAAAACGAACGCGGCTGCTTTGCCGCAGAGTTTACGGCGGATGACGTGCAGGCGGCGTGTGCGCTGCGCATCACTGCCGTCACGCGCTATGCGGCGTGGCTCAACGGCCGACTGCTTGGACACGGTCCCGCCCGCACGACGCCCGGATACGCCTATTACGACACCTATGACCTGACGCCGCTTCTGCGGTGCGGGGAAAATGAGCTTCGCGTCGAGATTTGGAGCTATGGCTGGTCGACCTATCAATCGCTTGCCGAGCCTGGCGGGCTGCTGTTTGACGTGACGCAGAACGGAAACGTTCTGGCTGCCTCCGGCAGCGGGACGCGTTGTGCCCGCGACACGGGCTTCGTGTCCCACGCCCCGAAACGCAATGTGAATCTCGGCTTTGCTGAGTATTATGACGGACGTTTGTTTGATCAGCGCTGGATCACCGAGCCCGCGCGCACGCGCGGCTGGTCCGCAGCCCGTGTTTTGCCGAAGGAAAACAGAACGCTTCTGCCGCTTCCCATCCGCGCCCGGCATCAGAGAGAAGTCTATCCCGAGCGTGTCCTGCGCGTGGAGGATGTCAAAAAGGCCTGCCAGGTCTACACGGTCAACACGCGACGCGCCTTTTATCCCAATCGCACCGACGCCGACGAAACAAATTTCAACGCGTTCCTCGGCTGCGTGATCCTGAGCGACCGTGTGCAGACCGGCCGCATCAGCTTCCCGAACCGTACATGGAACGGGATCATCGGAACCTTCCGCATCGGTGATACAGTTTATCCCATCACAGATAAGGCGCGCGACGTCGAGGTGCATCTGACCGCAGGGGAGAATTTCTTCCTGATGCAGATCCACGGTAAATATGACGATCTGTACAGCCACATTGAGTTCCGCTTCCCGGAGGATATCCGTGTCAAAGCGCAGTCCGGCGGATCCGGCTTCTTTGTGCTCGGGCCGACAGCGGAGCTGCACGCAATTCAGGACGGAAAGCACCCGATCTACGGGGACATCGGTTTTCTGACACCGGAGGATACGCGCATATTTGCCTGCCGGAGCATGCAGGAGCTTGCAGAAGCGGGCTGCGCGCCCAAATGGATCGCGCCAGAGGATACGATGGAGGATATGTATATCCTGTCGCTGAACCGTCTGGCGGAGATTGCGGTAGACTATGCCGTGCAAGAAAAGCACCTCGGCGTTCTGTGGAGCAATGACGCCGTCACGCGCTTCGACCCGCCCGCATGCGGCGATTACCGCCGGATTCTGCTGGATTTCGGCGACCTGTACATGGGCTATCTCAATATCTGCATCAAGGCACCCGCTGGGACCATCCTCGATGTCTACGGATTTGAAAACATGTACCGAGGTGAGATCGACCACACCATTGGGCTGAATAACGGTGCGCGCTATATCTGCCGTGAGGGCTGGCAGGAGTACACGTTCCTTGCAAAGATGGGCATGCGTTACGCCATGCTCAGTGTCCGCGGAAACGGGAATGCGCCCGTCGAACTGCGTACGTTCCGGCTGGAGCACGAGGTCTACGCCACGGCCAACCAGGGCTCTTTTGAGTGTGACGATGAAAAGCTTAACCGCATCTGGAATATGTGTGAGCAGACGCTGCAGGACAGTGTAGCCGACACCTACGCAGACTCTCCCACATACGAGCAGGCGTACTGGCTTGGTGATTCGCAGGTCAGTGCGGCTGTCGATGCGTATCTCTACGGTGATTACAGCTTTATCCGGCACAATCTGGTTTTCGGTGCAACGGGCGCCGACACCACGCCGCTCGGCAATGCGCTGACCCCCACGGACTGGGTCACGCCGATCCCGATGTGGACGATGAACTGGGTCGTGATGCTGGCGCAGTATATTGAAGCGACCGGCGACAGAAGCATTCTGCGTGAGCTGTATGGCCCGGTATGCGAACGGCTGGAGTATTACCGGTCGCTGCTCACACCGGATGGAGGAATTCTGACGCGCTCGTGGAACCTGGTCGACTGGGCCGCTCTGGATATCTCCGACTACTGTGTCTGCACGGCATATCAGGGGCTGCTTGCCTACTGCTTCGACTGCGCGGCGCGCTTTGCCGAAATGCAGGAAAAGCAGGCCGACGCGCAGAAATTTACCGACACCGCGAAGCTTCTGCGGCGCTATCTCTCGCAGGTCTTGTGGGACGATACGCGCAAGGCGTACCGCGATAGCTGGAGCCCGGAGACGGGACTTTCGAAGACGTTTAGCATCCAGACGCATATGCTCCTGCTGCTCTATCACGCCATTGAGGAGCCGGAGCGCCGTGCGCTTGTCACGGAGTATGTGCAAAACAGGCCTGTGGATTTTCTGGATGTCGGTTCGCCGTTTATGCTGTACTACCTCTATGAGGCGTGGGCGCAGCTTGGTGTCTGCGACCCGATCATGGAGGACATAAAGCACCGCTGGGGCGAGATGCTCCGCTATGAGACAACGACCTGCTGGGAGGTTTTCCCCGGCTTCTACGAAAACAGCCGAACCAGAAGCTATTGCCACGCATGGTCTACTGCGCCCGCGATGCTGATGCAGAAATATCTGCTGGGTATCCGGCGAGAGTCTGAGGGCTTCAAAGACGTTTCGTTCTGCTTCCCGAATACGGGTCTGCGCTGGTGCCGCGGCAGTATTCCGACGCCGTTTGGTGTAATTTACGTGGACTGGAATAAAGATATTGGCGAATTCCTTTTAAGAATTCCCGAGGAGATCAAATTGCATGGTGATGAACCTGACGGCTTCCATGTAACGATTCAGAAAACAAAACAAGGATAAGCTGTTTTGGCTCCGTCCAATTATCTTGGGTTGGGCGGAGCCTGTTTTTCGTATGTGCGGAAGGCGCGGCATACTGTCCCAGCAAAGTGATTCCGGCACGATATATACTTCTAAAGAAAAAGTGTCTATATTAGTCGGTTTTTTGCCTTTTCATGAAAAGGTAATTCCGTACAATAGAACGTAGACAGTATTATATTGGGAGGTATTTTGCGTGTCAAAGAAGCTGTTTGAAATTACGGATTGCCGCTGCTGTGGGCAAACGAATCCGCTTGGTTTGGACTCACAGCCTGATTTTTCATGGAGAGTGCAGCCATGCAGCGCGGAAGCGGTCGAAATAAGCAGTTATCGGATCCGCGTTATGTGTAAAGATGCTTGCGGTTGCTCCCCGCAGGCGGTCGTATGGGATTCGGGTGTTATAAATGAGCCAAATGTTTCGCTGATCTGTTATGCGGGGTCGCAGCTGAAGCCAAGGACAAGATACGATTGGATCCTGACGCTGTGGGATATGCACGGAAATTGCGTTGACAGCGAGGTTTGCTGGTTTGAAACCGGTAAATGCAGGGAGGCATGGACGGCAAAATGGATCAGCGCTCCGGGGATCCGTCTCGACCGCAATGACGCGCCCGCGTTGTATTTGCGCAGGAAGTTTGGACTCGGTGCGGCTGTCAAAAGTGCTCGTATGTATATTTGCGGATTGGGTCTATACGAGGTATTTGTTGACAATGCGCCGGTCAGTGATTCGCTTCTGGAGCCCGCATACACAAAGTACGATGCATTTGCACTCTACCGCGTATATGATATCACGTCTTTTTTGACGCAAAAGGATTATGCAGCTGTTGGCATCGTTTTGGGAAACGGGTGGTACAACTGCTTTACGAAGGATGAATGGAATACCCCGCAGGCCAGTTGGCGTGCTGCTCCGAAGCTGTTATGCGAGATCCATATCGAGTATCTGGATGGATCGACCGAATGCATTGGCTCAGACGAGGCATGGTCCGTGTCAAGGGACGGCCCGATCGTTTTCAACGCGATCCGAAGCGGAGAGTGGTACGATGCACGAAAAGAAGATCCGAAATGGGTATCGGGGGAAGCAAATCATTGGACGTGGACGCCTGCAATCCGTGTCCGCAGCCCTGGCGGAGCGCTTCGCGCGGCGGAGGATGACCCGATCCGTATCACGAAGGAGATCACACCTGTTTCGGCAAGAATCACGGCAGAGGGCCGTATGATCGCCGATATGGGTCAGAATTTTGCGGGGAAGGTGCGCCTGCACGTAGCGGGAAATACCGGCACGCATTTTATCCTTCGGTACGCAGAGGAGCTTACAAAGGATGGCGAGCATGTAGATCAGACCCATCTGCGCTGCTTTGTAAAAGAAGGGGAATTCCAGACTGAGCATTACATAAAGGGCACGGACAGTATTGAGACGTGGACGTCGCACTTTACCTATCACGGCTTCCGTTATGTCGAATTGACGTGTGTGAACGGTTCTGTTGCGGACAGCAGTATGACAGGACTTGTTATGCATACAGACTTCCGGCAGATCGGAAGGTTCGATTGCTCGGATGATGGATTCAATACAATTTGGAACATGAGCTATTGGGCTACGATCTCAAATAGTGTTGGATTACCTACAGATGATCCGCACCGGGAGAAAAACGCGTGGATCGGCGACATTGGATACGCGTTTGAACAGATGCTGCTGAACTTTGATTGTGCACGCTTTTTGCTGCAGTGGCTGGATAATTTGTGTGCGTGCCAGCGGGTCGACGGCGCACTCCCGTGTGTTTGCCCCTCTACAGGGTGGGGCTACAACTGGGGCAACGGCCCGGACTGGGCACTCGTCTTTACGCGGCTTCCGTGGTACCTCTACCGGCAGACAGGGGATATCCGTATTCTTGAGCGTTATTATCCGAATATTTGCCGCCATTTCTCGTTTATGAAATCGATGGCTGTCAATGAGATCGTGAATTATGGAATCGGGGACTGGTGCGCACCCTTTGATGGCCCGGCGGTTTCCGTGAATATGGAATCGTTCCGTGCTCCGGTCGCGCTTACAGATACGGCCTGTTTTTATGAAACGGCAGTCATGATCGGCAAGATGTCCGCTGTCATGAGCTGTGAAAATCCGTTTGCGGGCGAATGTACCCGGATCAAGCGTGCGTTCCTCAACAGATTTTTGAATGAAGCGGGCGAGGTTGCGGGAGACTGCCAGACATCGGATGGATGCGTCCTCTATAATCATATGCTTGGCGCGGAGGAAGATCAGAAGCTGGCGGAGCGTCTGGTCGATCGGCTCCGGACGAATGATTGGCATCTTGACTTTGGTATTCTTGGTTCGCGATATGTCATGGAAAGTCTGGGAGAACGGGGATATATAAAAGAACTGTATCGAATGCTTTCGGGAAATACATATCCGAGCTACCTTTATCTGGCGGAGAATGGCTGCACAACACTGACAGAATGCTGGAATCTCGGCGGCTCCCACAATCACTTCATGTTCTCGCATGTTTCGGCCATTCTTTACCGCTATATCGCAGGGCTTCGCCAGCCAGCGGATGACATTGGGTGGAAGCACTTTGAAATTGTGCCGTCATTGTTGCCCAAAAAGCTGGACTGCTCGTTCGACTCCCCCCGCGGAAAAATAGAGCTGCACTGGCAAAGAGCGAAGGAGACCGTGCATGTAGATGTGGCAGTTCCGTTTGGAACAACCGCGACGCTCTTCGTTCCAGAATGTGCCGCCTCAGAGACACGAAAATGTGAGTTAACGTATGGAAAGTACGAGTTTGAGTGGAAGCTTCTTTATGATCCGGTGTTAGTGTAGGCTCAAATCATAAAATAGAGGTAAGAAAGATGTTCACAGAAGAACGAATTGGTGAGATCCTGCGGCAGCTGTCGCTGCTGCGTTATCCTGAAACAGTCCCTGCAATAGGCTGGAAAATGCTGCGCACGACCGGCGAACAGCGCCCCACCCCTTCCGAGGCCTGCTCTGGCTGGAGTACAATTCCCGCGGACGGCATCTGGGGCGGCGACTGCGAATATTACGCCTTCGCCGCCGACCTCACGCTCCCGGAGACCTTCGCGGGGCATCCGGCGGAGCTCTCGCTGCTTACCGGCTGCGAGGGGCAGTGGGATGCGACGAATCCGCAGTTCAGCGTATACATAAACGGCGAACTGCGGCAGGGCTTCGATGTCAACCATCACGAGCTCACGCTCACCGAGTGTGCAAAGCCCGGCGAGTGCTTTTCTGTTTTCCTTTCCGCCTATACCGGCGTGCAGAACTTTCATCTGGTATTTGACGCCTCTCTGCGCACCGTAGACCGCGAGATCGAGGGGCTGTATTATGACCTGCTCGTACCATGGCAGACCGCGTGCCTGCTGGATCAGGACGACACACAGTATATCCGCCTTATCCAGACGCTGAACGAGGCGGTCAATCTGCTCGATCTGCGCAAGCCCGGAAATGAAGCGTTCCACGCAAGTGTGCAGACTGCGCGCGCGTTCCTGCGGGAGAAGTTTTACACCCACACGAGAAATGACGGTCCGTGCGTCCTCTGCGTTGGGCATACGCACATCGACATCGCGTGGCTCTGGACGCTCTCCGTGACCGAAGACAAGGCGGTACGCAGCTTCTCCACCGTGCTGGAGCTGATGCGCCGCTATCCGGAATACAAATTCATGTCCAGCCAGCCGCAGCTTTATCTCTATGTCAAGAAAAACGCACCGGAGATCTATGAGCAGATCAAGGCGCGTGTCGCCGAGGGGCGCTGGGAGATCGAGGGCGCGATGTTTGTTGAGCCGGACTGCAATTTGTCCTCCGGCGAGAGCCTTGTGCGCCAATGCTTGTACGGCAAGCGATTTTTCATGCGAGAGTTCGGAAAGGACGCGCAGATCCTCTGGCTTCCCGATGTTTTTGGATACAGCGCAGCGCTGCCGCAGATCCTGAAAAAATGCGGCGTGCATTATTTCATGACCACGAAGATCAGTTGGAACGAGGTCAACAAGATCCCCTACGACACCTTCTACTGGAAGGGGATCGACGGAACAAAGGTGCTGTCCCATTTTATCCCGACACGCGATTATGTATCCAAAACGCGCAGTCTGAAGACGAACAACGAGCATACATCCGCCATCACCACCAACTATAACGGCTATCTCAACCCCTGCCAGATCAAGGGCGCATGGCAGCGCTATCAGCAGAAGGAGCTGAACGATCAGGTGCTCTGCTCCTTTGGGTATGGCGACGGCGGCGGAGGTCCGACGGCGGAGATGCTGGAAACACAGCGCCGCCTGGCATACGGCATTCCCGGCTGCCCGACCACAAAACCGGCAACTGCGCGGGAGTTTTTTGACAAGCTTGCTGAGGATGTTGCGGAAAAAAACGTACCTATATGGTCAGGCGAATTGTATCTGGAATATCATCGCGCGACCTACACCAGCATGGCGCGCAACAAGCGCAGCAACCGAAGAGGTGAATTTGCGCTTCTGAATCTTGAAGCATGGGCTTCGGCGGCAATCCTGCTCTGCGGTACAGAGTATCCCTCGGCGGCATTGCAGGAGGGCTGGGAGATCCTGATGCGCAACCAGTTCCATGATATCCTGCCCGGCTCGTCCATCCGGCAGGTCTACGAGGACTCCAAGCGTGAATATGCGCGTCTTTCCCAGCTGACCATGGAGGAGACAGATAAACGCCTTCAGCAGCTGACGGACCGCATCGGCGGTACGGTCGTCTGGAACCCGAACGGTCAGAGCGTGAGCGGCTTTGCCGAGCTTGACCGCGCGGAAGGACGCAAAAATGTGCAAAGGACTGCCGACGGCAAGTATCTTGCGTGGGCAGAGGCAGTTCCAGCCAAGGGCTGGAAGCGTCTGCGCGACAGTGCGCCTGCCTTCGGTGAACTGCAAATCAGCGACCGGGAGATCGTCACGCCCTTTGCGCATCTGCGTCTGAACGAAAAGGGGCAGATCGCATCCTGGTATGACCGGGTCGCGGAGCGCGAGCTTTTGCAGCACGGCAAATGCGGCAATGTCCTGATGACGTATGAGGACAAGCCGCACAAATATGACAACTGGAATCTGTTCGATTATTACCGGGAAAAGGCCTGGCCGGTCGAAGCGCTCGTTTCGGCGGAGGTGATTGAAACCGGGCCGTATCGCTGTGCGCTGCGGCTGCGCTGGCGGTATCTGGACACCGAAATTCAGGAGACCATCTATGCGTACTGCAACACTCCGCGCGTAGACTTCGTGTTCGATACCGACTGGAAGGAGGATCAGCTCTTCCTCAAGGCGCTTTTCCCGCTGGAGATCAACAGCACCGAGGCGACCTATGAAATTCAGTACGGCAACGTCAAGCGCCCGACCGTCCGCAATACCTCATGGGATCAGGCAAAGTTCGAGGTCTGCTACCACAAATGGATGGATGTGTCCGAAGGCGGCTATGGCGCAGCGTTCCTGAACGACTGCAAATACGGTGTGAGTGTGGAAGAAAATACGGTCGGTCTGTCCCTCATCAAATGCGGACTCTATCCGAACCCCAGCGCCGACCGTGAGCCGCACCGCGCCGTCTACAGTGTGTATCCGCATATGGGCACATGGCAGGAGACCGGTATCGTAAAGGAAGCCTATGCGCTCAATAATCCGATGGTCGTTCTTCACTCTGAAAATGCAGGCGGCGAGCTGCCTGAGGAGTACGCGCTTGTCCGCTGTGATGCGCGCAACGTGATGGTCGACGTCTGCAAAAAAGCGGAGGATCGCGATACGCAGATCCTGCGGCTATATGAATTTGAAAATTGCCGGACGAAAACGCAGCTTCGGTTCCCGCAAAAGGTTGCACAGGTTTGGCTGTGCGATATGCTGGAAAACAGGCAGAGACTGCTTGCGGAGGAAACGGATTCTGTGGAGATCGAACTGGCTCCATTTGAGATTTGTACGTTGGAATTGGATAGGGGAGGAAATTATGAAGCGTTCTGAAATCAACAAAGCACTCAAAGAGCTCGAAGCCATGTGCGCACGCGAGCATTGCTACCTGCCGCCGTTCTGCAATTTTACGCCGGAGGAATGGAAAACCAAGGGGCATGAATACGACGAGGTCCGCGACTGTATGCTTGGTTGGGACATTACGGACTACGGCCTCGGCGACTTTGACAAGGTCGGTATGTCGCTCATCACCATCCGCAACGGCAACCGTAAAATGTCTGACAAATATCCGAAGGTCTACGCTGAGAAGCTGCTCTATATGAAAGAGGGGCAGTATTCCCCGAATCATTTTCACTGGTACAAGACCGAAGATATCATCAACCGCGGCGGTGGAAACATTCTGATCCGCGTCTACAACAGCCTGCCTGACGAGTCCATCGACAAGGAATCTGATGTGACCGTCCACTGTGACGGCAGAACCTACACCGTTCCTGCCGGGACACAAATCAAGCTCACGCCGGGCGAAAGCATCCATATCCAGCAGTACATGTATCATGATTTCGAGGTCGAACCGGGTACCGGTTCCGTCTTATTGGGCGAAGTCAGTCAGTGCAACGACGACAACACCGACAATCGCTTCAATCCGCCGGTCGGACGTTTCCCGAAGATCGAAGAAGACGAAGCCCCGTACCGTCTGCTCTGCAACGAGTATCCAGTGGCGAAGGACTAAGCCATGATCGAGCTGCAAAATGAAAATTTGACCCTGCGCGTCGATCCGCTCGGCGCGCAGATGATGGAGCTGCGCTCCAGACAGGGCACGCAATACCTCTGGAACGGCGACGAGAAATACTGGCGCGACCGCGCGCCGGTGCTGTTCCCGTATGTTGCGCGCCTGACAGACGGCAGCTATACGCTCTACAGCGAACGCTATTCGATGGACATTCACGGCTTTGCAAAGGATTCTGTATTCTCCGTCGAAGAACAATCTGCCGATTCTGTCACGCTCTGTCTGCACGAAACACCGGAAACGCTGCGCCAGTATCCGTTCCGCTTCACCTTCCGGGTGCGCTATGCGCTGCGCGGCTGGACGGTCAACGTGACCTATTCTGTCCGCAATGAGGACGAAAAAGAGCTGCCGTTCGGCATCGGCGGGCATCCGGGCTTCCGGCTACCGCTGTCTGACGGCACGGCGTTTGAGGACTACGAGCTGCGCTTTTCGCACGCCTGTGAGCCGGATCGCGTCGGCTTCACAGAAGCCTGCTTCCTGAACGGTCACGATACCCGCTATCCGCTGGAAAACGGCACGACCATCCGGCTGCGGCATGAGGTGTTTAATGATGACGCTATCGTGCTGAAAAATATGGCGCGCCGCGTGACGCTCTGCGCTGCCAAAACAAACCGCTCCGTCACCGTGACCTATCCGCAGATGCCGTATCTCGGTATCTGGCATATGCCGCACACGGACGCGCCGTATGTCTGCATCGAGCCGTGGGCGTCGCTTCCGTCGCGGCAGGACGTGGTGGAGGAACTGAGCTGCAAGAGCGATCTGATTCACCTTGCGCCGGGGGCGGAGTACGAAAACACATGGAGCATTTCGATCACAGAGGAATGAGTATGTATGATGTTGTTGCGCTCGGTGAGCTGCTGATTGACTTCACAACACAATCGACTGACGCGGATGGCTATCCCACGATGGCGGCCCATCCGGGCGGCGCACCGGCGAATTTTCTCGCTGCGATCGCCAAATTTGGCGGCAATGCTGCGCTGCTTGGCAAGGTCGGCACGGATACGTTTGGAAAACTGCTGACCGATACGCTCCGCAAGGCCGGAATCGAAACAAAGGGGATCGTCGCGTCTGACGATGTTTTCACGACGCTGGCCTTCGTCACGCTGGATGAAAACGGTGACCGGGAATTTGCATTTGCGCGCAAACCCGGCGCGGACACGCAGCTTCGCTTCGACGAGCTGGATCTTTCCATCATCGACGAGGCGCGCGTGTTCCACTTCGGCACGCTTTCTCTGACCGACGAACCGGCAAGAAACACGACGTACCGCACTGTGAAGTACGCAAAAGCACACGGCAAGCTCATTACATTCGACCCGAATCTGCGTAAACCCCTGTGGCGTGACCTTGGCGACGCGAAAGAGCAAATGCTCTGGGGACTTGACCACGCCGACGTGGTGAAGATCAGCGACGAGGAAGTTGAATTCCTGTTCGGTCTCAGTGCGCAGGACGGTGCACAGTACATTCTTGACCATTTCCCGGCGAAGCTTGTATTTGTGACCTGCGGCGCGGACGGATGCTGGTTCCAGAACCGCGGCGCAAGCGGTCATGTGGACAGCCTGAAGAATATCAAGGTCGTCGATACGACCGGCGCGGGCGATATTTTCGGCGGCAGCGCTGTGTGGAAGCTGCTTCAGACCGGGACAGCGCCAGAGGATTTGACAGAGGCGGGACTGCGTGAGATCGTATCCTTTGCCTGCAAAGCCGCAGGACTTTCCACGACGAAGCCCGGCGGGATTTCAAGCGTTCCGGAGTTTAATTTTGATACAAAATGATCGGTTGAGCAGACCAATACTCAACGGTGCTGTGTGCTGCCGAACAGGGTTTTACGCCATAGGGGGATGCTATGAAAAAACTGGGCTTTGGATTGATGAGACTGCCGACATTGGAGCCGATGAATTCTTCGTCCATTGATCTGTCTAAGGTTGTGCCGCTTGTAGATCTGTATTTGAACTCCGGCTTTTCCTATTTTGACACAGCATACTACTATCATGGAGAGAAAAGCGAAGCGGCCTTTCGTGCGGCAGTTGCGAAACGCTGGCCGCGGGAGAGTTACACGATCACAGATAAGCTGCCGATATATGAAAAGCCGGAGGAGCGGGAGCTGCTTCCGATATTCAATGAGCAACTGCACCGCTGTGGCGTGGAGTATTTTGACTATTATCTGCTCCATAACGTTGGCGGAAAAAACTATCAGCACGCCGAAGCTGTGCATGCCTTTGAGTTTTTGGGTCAAAGAAAGGCAGAGGGGCGCGTGAAGCATATCGGACTGTCTTACCATGATAACGCCGAGCTGCTGGAGACCATTTTGAACCGGCATCCGGAAATCGAGTACGTGCAATTGCAGCTGAATTATCTTGATTGGGAGGACTGTGCCGTCCAATCACATCGTTGTTACGATGTATGCAAACGTTACGGCAAGCCGGTTATCGTCATGGAACCAATCAAAGGCGGAAGCCTCGCCGCTCTGCCGGAAGAAGCTGAGAAGCTTCTGAAGACCCATAATCCGCGTGCGTCTGCTGCATCCTGGGCGATTCGTTATGCGGCGTCGCTGGAAAACGTGATGATTGTTTTGAGCGGAATGAGCAGCATGGAACAGGTCGCTGATAACGTAGGATATATGCAGGAGTTCCATGCGCTGGATGCAGAAGAGCGGGCTGTGCTGGATCAGGTTGTGTCATTGCTCCGCAAAGCGAATACGATTGGCTGCACGGGCTGCCATTATTGTACGGACGGGTGCCCGCAGCAGATCCCGATTCCTGAAATTTTCAAACTGTATAATAATTATATGAAGTTCCCGAAAACACAGGATCATGTTGCGCTGAATTACTATGGCAATGTTACGAGCGGACGAGGGAATGCAGCCAGCTGCGTGGGCTGCGGGCAATGCGAAGAACACTGTCCGCAGCGCTTGGAGATCCCAAAGCTGCTGAAAGAAGTAAGCAGAGAGCTTCAGAAATTATAAGAGTATAAAAACACGCGCCGCGAGGCGTGGAATGATGAATCATTGCAATCCGCCTGTATTTTGTGCACAAAAATGCAGGCGGAGAATTGTATATATCGAACAATGTGACCAAAACACATAGGAATTGTGGAATTTCATGTCGGATTTTTGTGTTGTGGCCAGGAACAGTGCCTGATATCATAATTATGCAGACGGGACGTGCAGTCCTGCAAAACGAAAGGAGAAGAACATGAAAAAAGCGTATCGAATTTTAGCAATCCTGTTGTGCCTGTCGATGCTGTTTGCCCTGGCTGCCTGCAGCGCGAAACAGGAAAACACGACAGAAGACCAGAAGCCCGACGAAACCGCAACAGAGACTACCGACACTGCGGAGCCGAGCGGCGACGCTCCTGCAAGCGAAGAAGCGCCTGAGGAGATGACGCTTTCTGTTGCATGGTGGGGCGGCGCGGCCCGTAATGAGCGGATCGAGAAAACACTCGATCTCTATAGCGAGCTGAACCCGAACGTATCCTTCAGCACTGCCACCAATAACTTCAGCGATCACTATACCGCGATGGCAACTGCGGCTGCGTCCAGCGATCTGCCGGATATGTGGTTATTGTCAGCATCGCTGTGGTTGAATCAATTCGCAGGCAGTAATCAGTTGCTCGATTTGACTCCATACATTGAGAGTGGCGCGCTGGATGTCAGTCAGATTCCTGAGACCATTCTGGAATCTGGACGTGCGAATGATGGAAAAATCTATGCAATTGGTGCAGGCTACAGCGGACCAGCGATGCAGTATAATAAGACTGCATTGGAGACTGCGGGAATTACAGTCGAAAATGGTATGACTATTGAGGACTTTTGTAAAAAATGTGCAGAAATCTATGAAAAAACAGGACTACAGACAGTAATCAATAACCCTGAAATGTTTATTGAGTATCTGCTTCGTGCTGACGGAAAGCTGCTTTATGACGATGGCAGACTTGGTGCCGATTCGTCGGAGGATCTGCTCCCGTACTTTGAACTGATGGAACGCGGCCGCAGCGAAGGCTGGCTGATCGACTATGAGACATGGGTCAGCGCTGGCGGAGATTCTGCCCAGCAGCCAATTGTGACAGGCGCAACGTGGAATTGTATGTGGAATGCAAACCAACTTCCGCTTGTGCAGGGACCGTGCCCAGATGGTGTCGAACTTGATCTCATTACGTGGCCGACAAGTGACTTGGCAAAGTCGAATTATATGCTTGCGAACATGGTATGGGGTATCGGGATCAATACGGAACATCCGGACGAAGCTGTCGCGCTTTTGAACTGGTGGATCAATTCCATTGATGCGCAGAAAATCATGCTCGGTGAAATGGGTGTACCGCTGAATGCAGAGGCAGCTGCTGCCGTTACTCCTGAACTGGACGAATCGACGAAAAAAGTTTTTAACTATGAACTTGATGTTGTAGTTCCGGAAAGTTCTAAGGCGAACCCGACCGGCGGCAATGGCGCTGCGGAAGTCCGTGCACTGATCGATGAGCTGGAAGAGGGCATGTACTACGGCTCAATCGGCGCAGAAGAGGCTGCGGAACGGCTGTTCACAGAGGGCAATGCTCTTATGGCGGCAGGTAAGGCATAAGCTGCTGCGGCGAACTGTTTCTAAAATAAAATAGAAATGCCGGGGATAATCGGAATACAGTTCGATTCTCTCCGGCATTTCATTAAAACGAAATTATGAAAGTAAGGAGTCTATAATGCCAAGAAAAAAAACGTCATTCCGTATGTGGCTGAATCAGGAGACCACTGCCGGCTATTTTTTTGCAGCTCCATTCATAATCGGGTTTGTTGTGTTCATTGTCGTACCGATGCTCATGTCGCTTTATTTTTCGTTCTGTGACTATAACATCCTGAGCCCTGCGAAATGGATCGGCTTTGACAATTTTAAGAATCTGTTCAACGACCCGAAATTCTGGAAATCCCTGACGGTAACGCTGAAATACGCTTTCTTTTCTGTTCCGCTCAAGCTGATCTTCTCGCTACTTGTCGCCCTGCTGCTGCTGCGCTCGACAAAGCTGACGCCTATTTATAGAGGGATGTACTATCTTCCGTCTATCATGGGCGCGTCTGTTGCAGTCTCGGTTTTATGGAAGCAGCTGTTCGGCAATGACGGCGTGATCAATCACATCTTTGGAACCCATATCTCATGGCTCGGCTCGCCAAGCACGGCAATCTGGGTTCTGATCCTGCTGTCCGTCTGGCAGTTCGGCTCATCCATGCTCATTTTCCTGTCTGCAATGAAGCAGATCCCGCAGGAGCTTTATGAAGCGGCGCGTGTGGATGGAGCAGGCCCGGTCAAGCAGTTTTTCACGATCACACTTCCGCTGCTCACATCCACAATCTTTTTCAATCTGATCATGCAGATGATCAACGGAATGCTCGTGTTTGCACAGGGACAGATCATCACGGCGGGCAAGCCGATGGATTCGACCCTGTTCTATGTTTTATATCTTTACAACCAGGCATTCAAGTTCAACAACATGGGATATGCGTCCGCAATGGGCTGGATCATGATCGCGATTATTGCGATCCTGACAGGTATCCTGTTTGGAACGAAGAAGCTTTGGGTGTATGAAGGAGGATACTGACGTGCAGAAGCAGCGCAAGGCAAAGAAAAAATATCCCAAGATCCTGTATCATCTGTTTGTAGCGGCCTTGGCCCTTCTGATGGTGTATCCGCTCATCTGGATGGTGTGCAGCTCCTTTAAAGAGACAAATACCATTTTTTCGACTGCGTCAAAGCTCATCCCGGAACATTTTACGCTGCAAAACTACGTAAATGGCTGGAAGGGCTTCGCAAAAACGTCATTTGGCACGTTCTTTTTCAATACCCTGATTGTGGATCTGGTCGCAACGGCCGGCACTGTGATCTCAACGACGCTGGTCGCCTATTCACTGGGACGCCTCCGCTTTAAGGGCAGAAAGTTCCTGTTCGCATTGGTTCTTTTGACAATGATGCTCCCGGGAGAGATCCTGATGATCCCGCAGTACCTCTGGTATAACAAGCTCGGGTGGATCAATACATATTCACCGCTGACCGTTCCGTTTTTCTTTGCAATTTCCGGCTTTTTCGTGTATCTAATCTCGAATTTCATGGGCGGTATTCCGCGCGAGCTGGATGAAGCCGCGCGAATTGACGGCTGCTCGTTCTATCAGACGTTCTATTATGTCATTTTACCGCTGGTCAAGCCAGCCCTTGCGACAGTCGCTATTTTTTCGTTCATCAATAACTGGAATAACTATATGGGAGCGCTGCTTTATCTGCGGCGGACAGAAAAATATACGGCAAGCCTTGCACTGAAGCTGTTCTGCGACGTCACATCGCAGTCGGACTACGGCGCAATGTTCGCAATGGCGACGCTGTCACTTGTTCCGATCTTTGTGATATTTGCAACAATGCAACGGTTCCTGACAGAGGGTGTATCAACAACGGGCCTGAAGGGATAAAACATATGGATGGAGAAAACATGAGAAACGAGCACATAGACAATTTTCCGCGAAAGCCGGTGATCAGCCGGTTCGTTGCGCCGTGGGATACGAGCGGCTGGTATGGCGTATGGCCCGATCTTCAGCCCGGAAGCCGGCTGTATACAAATTCCGAGGCGCAGGTTGCGCAGCTTCCCGAAAAATACAGGGGCGTTCCCTATATCAGAACCTACAATTCCAATGCGGAGGGCTTTGACGACAAGCAGGAGGTCGATTTCTACGTTGAGCAGGATGCCGTTGTGTATGCTGCGCTGGATGATCGCTGTGTGCCGGATTTTCTGGAACAGTTTCAGGACAGCGGCGACGTTCTGACGAGCACGGATGGCACCGTTTACAGGATCTTCCTGCGAAAGTATGCGTCCGGTGCGCAGGTTCACATTCCGGGATTCAAGGGCCCGTACAACCACTATATCGTTTTTGCGCTTCCGACCAGCCGGGAATATGCGGAACACCATTATGATACGGCACAAGTTCCGGTGACGCTGGAGCCGTATCAGAAACGGTCGTATCAGTGGTATTTTTATGAGACTTTCAACCACCTGGAAGATGGAACCTGCCCGCAGGACTTCTGCATGGACGGAACCGGAGGCGTCAGGACATATCGAAGCGCACCGCAGCGGAAGTATCTATATCTGGGCGCAGACTCCAGACTGTATCGGAAAACGCAGACAACCGGAAAAGATGTTTTTGAGACCAGCTTCACCGCTGTATACGGCGAGAGCAGGCTGTACGTCTGCGGCGTCGAATTGTGCATAACGCCGCAGGAGATCCGTCTTCCGGCACAGCAGCGGGTATTGGCAAAAAGCACGGATGGTACGTACCAGATCCAGATCAAACGGGATCCTGCAGCGGCACGCAGCGAGATCTGGATCAATAGCCGCCTTCAGTGCCATGTGACCTGCAGTGAGGACAAAATAGCGGACTTCTCGATTTGCACGATGGAAGGCGCGTGCGGACAGGTTGATTTTCTATCGCTGCGCGACGAAACAGAGGACTATGTGGTCGAGGATCATTTTGAAGAACTCCCGAAGCTGCTCAGAACGTCGCATGCAGACGCAGCGGAGTTCGCGGCTGACGCATTTCCCGCGTGCAAAGGACTGCGGATACATGGGAAGAAGCAGGCGTGGGTGCTCTATCCGTTCCAACCGATAAGCGGCATTGTTCGGATTGAAACGCGCGTGAAGGTATGCGGAGACGGATTTGCCCTGCTGCCTGAGCTCAGAAACAGCCGTGGAGAGTTGCTTGCCCGCGTGGCAATGTATTATAACAACCTGTATGTTTCCAACGGAGACCGGTGGGAGCAGATCTTTGACCCGCATGGCGGCTGGTTCTACTATCCCTGCCACAACTGGTATGAGATCCAGATCGTCGCAGACACGAATACCTGCACATATGCGGTGATGGTCGACGGCGCGAAAAGAGCGGACGGGCTTCCGCTGCTTTCAAAAACAGATGACGCTGCGCAGCTTGGATTCTTTACGGATACAGATGACCTGCTAGTTTCTTCAATCCAGGTTTCGGATACAGATACCTTTTCACGACATCTGCTGCCGCCGGGAAAGCTCTATGATGTAACGCAGGCACCATACTGCGCGGCAGGCGATGGGCGGACACTCGACACGGAAGCGATCCAGCGGGCGCTGAATGACGCTGCGTGCATGGGCGGGACTGTGTATCTGCCGCACGGAACATTCTTTACCGGTTCGCTGCGCATCTACTCTGATACAACATTCTTCCTTGATACGGAGGCGGAACTGATCGGCACGCAGGATCACAGCCAATATCCGCTGTACACGCCAGGCGAGAGTCTGTGCGCGGCCCGCCAGCTTGGGCGGAGTCTGCTTTACGCAGAAAATGCAAGGAATATTCGAATAACAGGCGGCGGCACGATAAACGGAAACGGCCTGTACCGCTTTAAAATGAACGACCCCAAAAACGACCGTGAAAACGACTCCCGCCCCTGCGCGGTCTACACCGCATACTGCGAAAATGTCCGCATTGACAATCTTTCCTTTAAAAATGCGGCGTTCTGGACTGTAGTGCCGCTGTCCAGCAGAAACGTGTTCATGGAGCATCTTGATCTTGACTGTATGAATACGCCGAACAGAGATGGGATCGACCCTGTGGATTGCGTTGATATGACGATCCGGAAATGCAGGATCATGGCAGGCGATGATGGGTTGTGCCTGAAATCCTCGGACATTCTGGGCTGTGAAAATATTTTTGTTTCAGATCTGATGATCCAGTCTCTGGCGAGCGGCATTAAATTTGGAACTGATACCTATTACAGCTTCCGAAATGCAGTCATTCAGCGATGCACGATAAAAAATGTGAACCGGTGCGGGATCTCGCTGGAATCGGTCGACGGCGCTGCTGTGGAAAATGTCCGGTTCGACCAGATCGATATGACGGACGTTGGCGCACCGATATATGTTGTCGTCGGAAAACGCGGCAGATGCCCGAGAGGGACGCACGAGCAGAGGGCAAGCACGATTGACGGTGTTGAATTCCATGAGATTCATTTTGAGAGGCCGTACCCGTTCAGCTTTACAAAGGATATCCGAGAAACGATGGTGATCGGACAGAGCCCTGAGCAGCCGGTAAAAAATATTACGTTTTCTCAGTGCGAGTTCAATCTGCCAGGCGGGAGAACAGAACGGCCGGATCGTCCGCAGCCGATCGGAACAGCGTATCCTGAATATGACTGCCACGGCCTTTCAGCAGGAAGCGCATATACATTCTGCTTCGCTGAACATGTAAAGCTTCTGGACTGCAAGGTGCAGCTTGATCAGGAGGACTGCCGCCCGGTTGCCGCATATGTGGATTGCGGCGGAAAAGGGGAGGAACCAGACGCATGAAGCCGTTCATGGACAACGATTTTTGCCTAAAGACAGCAACAGCGCGCCATTTGTACCATACATATGCAGAACGGATGCCGATTTTGGACTATCACTGCCATTTGTCCGCGCAGGAGATCTGCGAGGATCGGGAGCCACGAAATCTGTCCGAACTATGGTTGCAGTATGACCATTACAAATGGCGGCAGATGCGCGCCAATGGAATTGCGGAGACGTTCATTACGGGAACGGCACCTGACAAAGAGAAATTTCTGGCTTTTGCGCAGACGATGCCGTACATGATCGGGAATCCGCTGTATCACTGGTCGCATTTGGAGCTGCAGAGATATTTTCATATTACAACTCCGCTTACACCGGAGACGGCGGAGGAAATCTGGGTGCAGACGCAGGAAATGATCGGCAGGGGCGGCTACAGTCCGAGGGCGCTGATCCAAAAGTCCAATGTTTACGCGATCGTAACGACAGAAGGGCCGGCAGATGATCTCACATATCATGCGCGATTGAGTGCGGATGCGGGCTTTGCGCCAAAAATCGTTCCAGCCTTCCGCCCCGATTCTGTTCTGGCTATAGCAAAGCCTGCATGGCGTGGGGAGATTCAGCGTCTTTCCATGAGGAGCGGGATTCAAATTGACAGTATCGATATGTTGTATGCTGCGCTGAAAAATCGTATGAATGCGTTTTCGGACGCGGGCTGTGTTTTGAGCGACCATGCGTTTGAGCGGATGCCTGGCCTGCCGGTCGGAAGAGAAGAATTTGAACAAATTTTTCAAAGTGCACTGAACGGTGGGCACATTGATTCCATGGCAGAGGAGCGCTTCCAAACCACGCTTCTGACATGGCTGGCAGAACAGTATGATATGCGCGGCTGGGGGATGGAACTACATCTCGGGGCATTGCGGAGCGCAAACTCTGCTGCGGTCAAACGGGTAGGGCCGGACAGCGGCTTCGATTCCGTCAGCGACCATCCGGTCGCCGCTCCGCTCCGTGCCTTTATGGACAAGTTGGCCTCAAAAGACGTACTGCCCAAAATGATCCTGTTCAGTCTCAACGACCGGGATGATTTGGCGCTGGTCAATTTGGCTGGAAGCTTTCAGGATGACACGATCCCGTCCAAAATACAGCTCGGGCCTGCATGGTGGATGCAGGATCACAGAGACGGCATGGAAAAGCACATGAAGTTGCTGGCAAACGAGGGCCTATTGGGACGATTTATCGGAATGCTGACGGACAGCAGAAGCTTTTTGAGCTATACGCGGCATGAGTATTTCCGAAGAATCTTCTGCAATCTGATTGGGCAATGGGTCGAGGACGGCGATTATCCGAACGATGGGTACGCATTGAAGCCGCTCGTGGAGGGCGTGTGCTTCGAAAACGCAAAAAGATATTTGAAACTTTAACAGCTCAGGACGTTCGTTTGACAGGCTTCTGGATTCATGCTATTTTGAAAACCAAGAGGTGAATGATGATGAATGAAAAGAACCCCCTTCGTAGTTTCAAAATGCATGAAAGAAAGCAGAACACATTCCTGCTGAATGTACCGCTGCGCTCGAAAATCGTCTTTTTGCTTGCGTTTTGCCTGCTACTGATGTTTGTGATCTCAACATATAGCCTTCATGCGCTCCGGAAGGACTACGATTATTTATTGTACCAGTCCTATCAATCGCTCATGGAGAACTGCATTGAGGATTTCTCAGATGAACTGGAGAAAACAGAGAATTATCTGACGACAGTATCTCTGGATGAGACGCTGCAAAGTGTGTTGGCGCAATTTAAAGACACAGGTGTGCAGTCCTCATCCGGAACCTATGCTGTCAAGCAGCGGATGCAGCAGTTTTTAAGCAGCGATATGAATGAAAGCCTGTCGGATTTTTGTGTTTATACAGATTCTGCCGGGATTTTCAACAGCAGCGCATATAACCCTTATTCACACAAGGAAGCCCTGACCATGACGCCGGAGCAGATACAGACGCTTTTTGCGCAGGCCTCCGGAGGGAAGAATTACTGGATCACAGAATATGCGGATGCTTATGGACTGTTAGTCGTAAAAGAGATCCGCCGGGTCGCATCGATCAAGCTGGACTCGCTCGGTATGCTGGTCGGATATGTGGATCTGAAACAGACAGTGTGGGATCAGATCATGCAGGCACAGAGGCAGATCTGCTATTTTTCTATTGCAGATGGGAATCAAAAACTGGCGACCTGCAGCATGCTTGGGGACGATGCGGAACTTGAGGCAATGTTTCCAAAAGGGGAAGACTATTCGATCCTGAGTGTAAAACACACACCGTATTTCACGATTCGCGGGCAGATCGAGCCGTATGGCTGGACGTATACTTGCGCCATATCGTATGAAAGCATCAGCAGTACGCTTCAGAGCCGATTGACGAGCATCGTCTTTACACCAAGACGGATCTGTCCAAGTTTGCGGATGCGAAGGATGTTTCCACATGGGCGCTGCCGTACATGAAAGCAATGGTCGCAGCAGGTTATGTGCATGGTCGCACACAGGGGCTTGTCCCGCAGGCCAATATCACGAGAGCGGAGTTCGCGCAGCTCTATTTCAACATCATCCAGTCCTATATCACTAAGAGCGGCAGCTATACGAAGGACTACAAGGGCAATCTGCTTGTCCGCACCAAGGACGTTGAATTAAAGGATATGACCATTGACGGCGATCTCATCATCGGCAACGGTGTTGCCGATGGGAAGGTCACGCTGTCCAACGTAAAAATCTCCGGACGCCTTGTCGTGTGGGGCGGCGGCACAGCAGCGGTCTATTGCAGCAATGGCACAACGGCAGCCGAAGTCATTGCCTGCCGTGTGGACGGGCCGGTCAAGATCATCTTTGACCGCGAATCGACGCTGCTGGTTTACGACAAGATCAAAACCCGCATTACAGAGCGCGCAGGAAAATTCCCGGAAACGGAGATCGTGTTTTACGCGATGGACGATCTGCTGAATGCGCAGCGCGATCTCAATAAGATGGTAGACGAGAATCTCATTCAGGCAGAGATCCCCGCGCATCTGTATGCCATCGTTGGCGAGCAGACGGTATCTGCCACGCTGAAAAATAGCAGCAAGACGGACACCTATACCATCGAGATCCGCAGAGATTCCGACGGCAGCCTCATTGCAGATCCCATCACCCTTGCAGCGGGCGCGTCGGTCAGTTCCATCGCGCTGAAGGATGTGCCGGAATACGGCAACGCCGCCTGCACCGCGACGATCACAGCCACCCGTGATGGTAAGACGGTCGGCACGCTGGAGGTCAAGACCGCCCTGCATGCTGCGTACCTGTGGCCGAAGGAGGTAATGTCAAAATGAGAACAAAGAAACTGTTTTCTCTCCTGTTGGCTGTTCTGATGCTCTGCTCGCTGTCGGTTTCTGCCTTTGCAGCAGAAACCGCGCAGGCAAGCGTCCCGGTGGTGCTGACCGTAGTCAACTCTGTCTCGCCCATCTCCGTCAGCGTCCCCGCCTGCCTGCCGGTTACGGTCTTGGATGGCTATGTTGTGACGGCTTCCAATGCTGTCATTGAAAACCGCGCACGGAGCGGTGCGGTGCAGGTCGTAGCCGTCGATGTGCAGCCTGGCGCGTTCGCCATTGGAGACTATGAGAATTTCGGCAGCGAAGCCGGAAAGATCGCGTTCAGCATCAACGGCTGCAAGACGGTCAAGGAAGGCAAACTGACGCTGGCTGACGGCGCGTTCCCGGTCATTGACGCAGGGAAAAACCTGCGGATCGCATACACGGCGAAGGTCGCGGCAGCTGAAAAGGTGGAGAAAGTGAACGCCGCGACGCTGATCTTCACCATCGCGCCTGCAACCGGCAATTCGTAAAGGAGGGAGGAACCGCTATGAAAACAAGAAAACTCACAGCACTCCTGCTTGCCCTCTGTATGCTGCTCTCGCTCAGTATCTCGGCGTTTGCGGCAGACGATGCTGTCGTCAGCGGCACGATCCCGGACAGCAAGATCACATGGGAATTGGACAGTAAGGGCTGGTTGACGATCTCCGGCAGCGGGGACTGCAGCGCCTTTACAAGCAAAGACGACCAACCGTGGGCAGAATACCGCAGCCAGATCACGCAGGTTTGGTTCGACGGCATGGAGAGTCTGGCGATCTCCGATCTCGCTTACTGGTTCGAGGACTGTACCAATCTCACGACTGCCGAGATCCCCAGCACCACGCCAGTCATCGGCAGGCACGCCTTTTATAACTGCCCACTGCTGACGAAGCTGTCCATTTATTACGGAGAGCATACGCTGGACAGCATCGGAGAAGATGCATTCTGGCGTGAAACCGACAACGGCGATACGCTCTATGTTGCATACATCATTGGCTACCCGGATTCTTCTGTACCTTTCCACGATTATGACTGGACGGCATCCAATCGAAGCAACCGATATTTCTACGATCTTTACGGTGTGTACCAGAATGCGGATGCTGGCTCTGCTGCGACCAACGGCATCAAGAAAGCGCCGGGTATCTCTGTTCAGTCCACCGGCTCCATCATTGGCAACTGCCCTTCATGCGGAAAGTATTCGTTCCAGGGCACATACGTTGAAGTCGCACATTCGTCTCGCGGTCATGCAAACTATAATGAGTGTTATCTCTGCCACTACGTCCAGTACCTTGGCACTTACACCTATAAGAGTCACGGCGCTGGTGGTTACGGTTCCGGTACCTGCCCGGACTGCGGCAGTCATACATGGATTCTCCAAAATGTACAGGACGCAACTTGCACCAGCAACGGGTACAGAAGCTATTCGTGCGCTTGCGGCCAAACGAAATCTGAGACGATCTATTCCAGCGGCCATAGTTATAGCTACGGCTCTTGGGAAGAATATTCCAGCAGCCAGCATCGCCGGGAAAGCTATTGCCGAAATTGCGGTGCATCCAGCTATGACTATGCTTCGCACAGCCTGAGCTACGGGAGCTGGAGCAACGATTCCTCCAGTCAGCACAGCCGAACGGCATCCTGCCGCACCTGCGGATACAGCACCACGGACTACGGTTCGCATTCTTATGCTACGGGCTCGTGGAGCAAGTACAGCGATACCCAGCACCGTCGCTCGAAAACCTGCTCCGGCTGCGGCGCGTCGACCTATGACTACGCCGATCACACCTATACCTATGGCAGGTGGACAAGTTCCAGCGATACCCAGCACAAGCGCACAAAAACCTGTTCAGTTTGTAAGGCAACGGCAGATGAATACGCGGACCACACCGACGCGAATGCGGATGGTATCTGTGATGATTGTGGCGCGAATGTCGCGCTGATCGTGACGTGGGATGCCTCGTCCAACGGCGGCACGGTTGGCGGCAAGAACAGCGTGACGACCTCCGTCGCGCCCAACCAGACCGCCGTTGCACCCGGCTACACGCCGGTCAAGGCCGGTCACACGTTCTCCGGCTGGTACACCGAAAAGACAAACGGCGCATTGTACAATACGGTCTCCATTATGACGCAGTTGTCAGCGCCCTGTCGCAGCCGGTCACAAACGCCAATATCCTCTGCGTCCTGTTCGTCGTCGAATGGGCGTAATTCTAACGAAAGAAGGACTTTACCATGCTTAAAATGATTGCCATCGGCAACCTGACGGGAGATCCCGTCCTCAAGACCAACGAAGAAACCGGCAAGCCCTACGCCATCATGCGCATTGCCTCGGACCGCCGCTACAAATCTCCGGATGGAGAAAAGCTGACCGATTTTATCTCGATCAAGGTGCGCGGTATCCTCGCAGAACGCTGCGCGGAGTTTGCCAGAAAGGGCTGCAAGATTGCGGCCAGCGGTGATTTTGAAACGATCACCTTTGCCGAGGAACCGGAGCGGCAGCCCGGCTTCCTGCTCAAAGCGACCGAGGTGGAGTTTCTCTCGCCCCGGAAAGAACTGGACGATGCTGCGGAGCTTCCTGCGGCAGCGTAACGAACGAAGCGGCCATCCCATTGCGGGATGGCCGTTTGCGCGCAGAAAGGAGTTCCAAACATGACGGCATATTTAGATGGTTATTCCGGCGTTCCGGAGGATGCCGCCGCTGAGATCTTGGAGAAGCTGATGACGCACCAGCAGATCTCCTCCGACGAGGTCGCACAGATCTTAAAGCGATACGGTGTTTGCGGAGAACCGGAAGCATTGCAAATTGCGTACCGGAAAAAGGTCGGCCAGCGGCTTATTGCCAGCCTCCGCGACCCATACGGCAGGCGCGAGGTGTTCTCCACCGGCAGCACCTACGTTCTGGTGGATTGCTGCAATGACCGTGACGCGCTGGAACACATCCACAAGAAGCTGGATAAGGACATGGAAGCAGTCGATCAGGCGTCGTGCAAGATTGATAACCGCTTGCAGGTGCTGCAGCGGTTTTCACGGTATCGGAGGAAGCGCAGATGAGATTATCTGAAATGCTGACTGCGATCCGAGAATACCCCGCGCTGAAGATCAAATATGAGGCCATGCGCGAGCAGCAAGCGTCTCAAGAGCGCACGGCGGTTCAGCTCTCTATTGCTTATAATAATCTGCAAATCGGTAACAGGCAGTTGTCCCAAAAGAACAAAGCACTGGAAACAGCCCTTGTGAAGCTGGTCCCGCGGCTGAACAGCCGGGAACACTGTCGGCGGTTCTATAAGACGGTTGCGCCGTATCTTGATCCGGGCGGATTTGTGCTTTATAAAAGCGCTGCTGAGTTGACGCGCTTTCATATCAGCACGGAGTTTGCAACGGAAGATAACCTGGGGAAATTCGAGGAAATGGACGGTTACGGGATGCTGCGATACCTGACCGCGGACCGTTTCGGCTCTGTGGAGTATGAGATCGTCGCGCCGTGCTATGAAGAAGCTGTTTCGCTTCATACCGATTACACATCTCCAGAGTATCTGGCGTTTGAGAAAAAGCTGTATGAAAAGACGCTGCGTATCCGGCATGGAAGCTGAGTACGAGCAGTACGCGGAAGCGAAAGCCACACTGGA
>ERZ773130.866-NODE-866-length-32699-cov-6.353112_pt1 | contig 32699 bp, 30 predicted proteins | sample MGYA00511919_ERZ773130 | MGnify/ENA primary metagenome ERZ773130 (study PRJEB29015, sample SAMEA2737851) | human gut metagenome | biome: human gut; feature: human-associated habitat; material: faeces | place: China | collected 2012 ...
CCACCACTTCCGTCGGCCTTGCCGACGCGCTCAACAAGCTCGGCAAGAACACCATCGTCTGCCTGCGCGAGCCCTCTCTGGGCCCCGTGTTCGGCGTTAAGGGCGGCGCTGCCGGCGGCGGCTACGCTCAGGTCGTCCCCATGGAGGACATCAACCTGCACTTCACCGGCGACTTCAACGCCATCGGCATTGCCAACAACCTGATGTCTGCCCTGATCGACAACCACATCCAGCAGGGCAACCTTCTCGACATCGACGTGCGCAATATCCCCTGGAAGCGCGTTGTCGATATGAACGACCGTCAGCTGCGTCACATCGTCTGCGGTCTCGGCGGCAAGGCCTCCGGCGTGCCCCGCGAGGACGGCTTTGACATCGTTGTTGCCTCCGAGGTCATGGCCGTTCTGTGCCTCGCTACCGACCTTGCTGACATGAAGGCCCGTCTTGCCAAGATGGTCGTCGCCTACAACCGCGCCGGTCAGCCCATCACCGCGCATGACCTCAAGGCCGAGGGCGCTATGGCTGCCGTCCTGAAGGACGCCATCAAGCCCAACCTGGTCCAGACGCTCGAGCACACCCCCGCTTTCATCCACGGCGGCCCCTTCGCCAACATTGCCCACGGCTGCAACTCCATCCAGGCCACTGAGACCGCGATGAAGCTCGCCGACTACACCGTCACCGAGGCCGGCTTCGCTGCTGACCTGGGCGCCGAGAAGTTCCTCGACATCAAGTGCCGTGCCGGTGGCTTCCACCCCGACGCTGTTGTCATCGTCGCCACCGTCCGCGCCCTCAAGTATCACGGCGGTGTGCCCAAGGCTGAGCTCAACAACGAGAACCTCGAGGCTCTCGAGAAGGGCCTGCCCAACCTCCTCCAGCACGTCGACAACGTGAAGAACGTCTACGGTCTTCCCTGCGTCGTCGCCATCAACGCTTTCCCGACCGACACCAAGGCTGAGCTCGACCTCGTTGAGGCCAAGTGCAAGGAGCAGGGCGTCAACGTCCGTCTGTCCGAGGTTTGGGCCAAGGGCGGCGAGGGCGGCAAGGCTCTGGCTGAGGAAGTTATCCGCCTCGCTGAGGACACCACCAACGATCACTTCCAGTTCGTCTACGACCTGGAGGATTCCATCGAAGAGAAGCTGAACAAGATCGCCACCAAGGTCTACCGCGCTGACGGCGTGGTGCTCGCCGGCGACGCCAAGAAGCAGGTCGCTCAGCTCACTGAGCTCGGCTTCGACAAGATGCCCATCTGCATGGCCAAGACCCAGTTCTCCTTCTCCGACGATCAGACCAAGCTGGGCGCTCCCCGCGGCTTCAAGATCACCGTCCGCGAGATCAAGGTCAACGCCGGTGCCGGCTTCCTGGTTGCCAAGACCGGCAACATCATGACCATGCCGGGGCTTCCCAAGGTTCCCGCTTCCGAGCGCATCGACATCGACGCCAACGGCAAGATCACCGGCCTGTTCTAAGAAACGGCTGCCTCACAGATTTTACTCTTTTGATCCCCAAGGAAGAGGCGGAACCATCCGCCTCTTCCTGACATATTCTCTTCTGACTCTAAAATTACCGGGAGGAACGCTATGAAGATCGCAGATATGAAAGTTACCGAGCTCATCAACGAGGTTGGTTCAGGCACTCCCGCGCCCGGCGGCGGCGCTGTGGCCGGTCTTGCCGGCGGCGTCGGCGTCGCGCTGACGATGATGGTCAACGGCCTGACGCTGGACAAGAAGGGCTTTGAGAACGACCGCGAGCGCCTTCTGGACGCCATTGCCAAGGGCAATGAGCTCAAGGAGCGCTTTATCGACGTCATGAACCGCGACAGCGAGGTCTTCGACGTTCTGATCGAATCGCTCGCCCTCCCGAAGGACGACGACGCGCACAAGGCCATTCGCCGCGGCGCCGTGCAGGCAAGCTTCCGTAGCTGCACGCAGGTGCCGCTGACGATGATGGAGATCTGCGCCGAGGCCATCGACCTCTGTGCCGAGCTTGTCGGCACGACGAACCCGAACGTTGTCAGCGATCTTGGCATCGCCGCGCTCACGCTCAAGACCGCCATGCAGAGCGCATGGCTGAACGTGCTCATCAACCTTTCCTCCCTGAAGGACAAGGCCTTTGCCGATGAGTGCTGCAAAAAGGGCGAAGAGCTGCTTGCACACGCCATTCCCGTGGCGCAGGAAAGCTACGAAAAGGTGCTCAAGGTCATCACCGAAAAGTAACGCTCTTCCGGCCGGAAACGGCCTTTCCAAACTCTCTTTTTTCTTTGATACACGCCGCCCGCTGCGCAGAGAACGCGCCGCGGGCGGCGCGTTCATTTCTTTTTTGGATTTTTGCAATTTATAGTAGCATTTTGCAGATTTTGTGGTACAATACCATCGGTTCTATTGACGGATCCCAAATTTTGCACGAAAGAGGCTTTTTTATGGATTTTGTTGCAAACGGCTCCAAGAATGTCGAAATCGAGACTTCCACGGGCATTTACCTTCGCCACGCCATTCAGACGCACTTTGTCGAGATCGGCGAGGATTATATCGAGCTTGTCAACCGCTACGTCAAGCCCCTCTATGAAGAGGGCGACCTTCTGAGCATCAGCGAAAAGATCATCGCCCTGTGCCAGAAGCGCGTGGTCTATCGCAAGGATATGAAGATCTCGTGGCTGGCAAAGTTCCTCAGCCGCTTTGCCATTCAGCACAACAGCGCCGGCATCGGCGTGGGCGAGGTGTGCAAGATGCAGTTCGCCATCAACGAGTGCGGCGCATGGAAGGTCCTCTGGGCCGCCATCTGCGCGGGCTTCGGCAAGCTCGTGGGCAAGCACGGCATTTTCTACGATATGGTCGGCATGGAGGTCACGGGGCTCGATGGCTTCTACCCCGACGTGTTCCCGGTTTATGGCGATTACGGCATTCGCATCCCTGAAAATCCCTCGGGCGTTTGTAATGAGATCTTCGAAAAGACCGGCGTGCGCGCGATGATCGTCGATGCCAACGACCTCACGCGCGACATTCTCGGCAAGGCCGACTGCGTGACCCTCACCGACGAGCAGCTCTGCGAGATCATTCGCGACAACCCCGCCGGTCAGGACGACCAGTGCACCCCGTTCATTCTGATCCGCAAGAAACAGTGATCTTTTTTTCGTTCCCTGCCACCCGCAGCGAGCGTGAGAAAGAGGGCGATCCTCTCACATGAGAGAATCGCCCTCTTTTTTTATAAAATTCTCAGTCCAATCCCGTATCGAGCCAGCCGGGGCGCTCCATTTCCACAACGGGCGGCTCCGTCGTGGCGCCGGGGTCAGTCACACCGGGATCGGTGGTCGTACCGGGGTCGACCGGCACGGTGGGGTCGATGGGCGCGGTGGTACCGGGATCGACCGGCGCGGTCACGCCGGGGTCGGTCGGCGCCGTGACGGCGGACTTGCCGACGTACACGATGCGGTTGCGCGCCTTGTAGTTGCTGTTCGCCTCAAAGGTCGAGGAGATGAGCTTGCCGTCGCCGGAGTAGACATTGCGGTAGGTCTTTACCTTGTAGCCGGTGTAGGCGGTCTGCTCGACCTTGCGCTCGCCGGGAGCCAGCTCGTCCGTTTCGATGATCTCCTCCGTAAACGGAATGGTCTCAAGCACGTCGGCGCGGATCTTCACATAGGTGTCGTCCACCTTGGTGCCGAGAATGGTGATCTTGAGATAATTCTTGTTGCCGCTCGTCGTATACTCGGCGCAGACCTTGATGGGATAATTGGTATTGTTGCGGAGCTCAAACTCAGGGCCGCCCTCGGCGACCGTCGCGTCAAGGCCGAGGCCGATGTAGTCGGAGGCAAAGCCGTGGTTCGTGCGCTGCACGATCTCAAGGTTGGCGTAGAGCGCGGCGGCATAGAGCGTAGAGCTCGCCTGGCACGCGCCGCCGCCGACCATGTCAACGGTCTTGCCCTGCAAGTAGCCCGGCGCGGGGCTGTAGCCGTTCGCCGCGGTAAAGGGCGTGACGAGCGGGCCGTATTTCATCGTTTCGCCGGCGTTCATAATGTAGCCGTTGACGCGCGAGGCGGTGAGCTTGACGTTCGCGCGGCGGCCGGGTGCGCCGCCGACCTTCGTGGTATAAGAGCTGAGCTCGTCGCGGAAGATCACCTGCTCAAGCTGCTCGGTCGTCACGTCCGGCAGCTCGACCGCGGCATTCGGCACATCGACGGTCTCCCCCGCCGCAGCTTTGTCATAGGCGGCTTGCAGGTCAGAGAGTGCAAAATCCACCCCCGCGTGTCCCGGCACGACGGTGCCGCTTTCCTTATCAAAGGACGCATTGACCTTCTGCCCGATGATCGCCTCGCGCTGCGCGGCAAGATCGGCCTCCTGCGCGGGGATCACATCGTAAACGCCGCCCTCCGCATCGCTCTTCAGCACGATCTCAGACGGCTTGCCGCCGCTGAGGTACGCGCCGCCAAGATACATACTGAGCTGCTCTTTCGCGGTGTCGGTCGCGGCGCGGCCGTCCATCGGCTTCGTAACGCTGACCTTACCGTCCTCGGTCACGTGAATGGCAAATTCCACCGGATCGCAGGTTATGTCATCGCACAGCGTGTCGACCAGACTGCCAAGCTGATTGGGAGAATAATATAATCCCACCGTCGTTGCAGCGTCCTGCGGCTTGACGAGCGCGCGCAGATACTTTGCTCCCGCTGTGAAAATGCTGTCGTTGCAGCCATAGACAATGTAGATCTGCTTGGCAAGACCGTCAAAGTCGACGTACTCCGGCATCTCGTCGAGCGCCACGTGCGCGACCTCTGTGCCGTCGGGCAGAACGAAGTCGACGCCCGCGCCCTTCGCCTGTGCAACGCTCGCTTTGAGCTGCTGCGCGGCCTGCTGCTCGCTCATGCCGCCGTAGTTGACCTCGCCGAGCATCACGTTGGGGTAAATGCACTGCCCCGCCGACACCCATGCGCCAAAGCCCAAATAGGCCGCCGCCAGCACGGCGGCGACGATGGCGATGACCTTGCCCGCCTTCCCTGATGTTTCACGTGGAACGCGCGGCGGCGTCTCGCCGCAGGACTCCGCAGACGCTCTGACGGCCTTCTCCGGCTTCATCAGGCGCTTGCCGCCCTTTTTCCTTTTCTTTTCCTCAAAGGCGCCGATGTTTTCTTCCATCTCTGGCTCCTCCCTGTTTCTTCCGTTCTTTGCGGTGGGGCTTTCCCCGCCGACTGCAACAGTATATCACAGAACAGGAGAAAAAGAATCACAAAAGGGTGACAATTTCAACTTTTTTCTCAGCGCTTTGCACATTTCGGGATCCGAATGGTCAAAAGAATATTCTCCTCCGTGTCCTCGCGCTGCATGTCGGCCTCCACGCCCGCCCGCTGCATTAGGCCGAGAGAATGGCGGATCGTGTTGAGGAAAATACGCACATCTTTGACAACATAGGTCGGCAGGCGCGGCGATGTTTGCTTTCTCTTCAGCATTTCCTCGATAAGCGCTTCGCTCTGGGCAACATTGTAGCCGCGGCGGATAATGGTCTGCAAGGCATGCAGGCGATCCTCCTCATCGGCAAGGCGCAGCAGCGCCCGGGCATGCCGCTCGGAAAGGTCATGCGCGCACAGCAGGCGCGTGCAGTCCGGTGACAGGCGCAGCAGACGCAGCTTGTTGGCAACGGCGGACTGGGATTTCCCCAGCTTTTCCGCCGCCTGCTCCTGCGAAAGGCCGTAGGACGAGATGAGCCGCGCGATGGCGGCCGCCTCTTCAAGATAATGCAGGTCGCGGCGCTGCAAATTTTCCACAAGCGCAAGCAGCGCGCTCTCCTCCTCGCTCGAGCGGGCAAGCAGACACGGCACCTCGCGCAGCCCCGCAAGCTTTGCCGCGCGCAGCCGCCGCTCCCCGGCGATGAGCTCATAGCCCTCGTCCGTGCGGCGGACGGTCAGCGGCTGCAAGATCCCGTAGCGGCGAATGCTGTCGCTCAGCGCGCGCAGGGAATCCTCGTCGAACTCCACGCGCGGCTGGTTGGGATTGGGGCGCAGCGCATCAACGCTCAGCTCGAGCACGCGGCGCGGGAACAGCTGCTTTTTTGCGGACATTTCCATGGATTTCCCCTCCTTTTTCTCCACTTTTAGCACAAATTGTGTGCAAAACGCGGCGAATCCGGGCGAAGAGGGCAAAAAAGATCCGCGTTTTGAAAACGCGGATCTTTTTTCTCTTTATTTCCCGTCGCGCTTGACGTGCATGCGGCTCACGGCGCGGGCGATGCGCGCGCGGGCAAGCGCCTGCTCCTGCTCGCTGTGCCTGGCGTCAAGCTCGGCGCGCGAAGCGGCGGCCATCTCCTCGGCGCGGCGCAGATCGATCTCCTCCGGCCGCTCGATCGTGTCCACCAGCAGCAGCGCTTCCCCGTTTTCCATCTTGAGAAGTCCCTCGGATACGGCGGCGATCTGCTCATCGCCGTCCTGTCCCCGCAGCGTCAGCTTGCCGGGGACGATCGCGATCACAACGTCCTCATGCTGCGCCATCACGCCGTACATGCCGTCGATCGTCGGCACGGTGAGCGAGGCGCAGGCGCCGTCGAAAAATGTGCGCTCCGGCGCAAGAATACGAAGGTGAACCGTGTTCATCACACTTCCCCGCTTTCCATCTTCTTCGCCTTGGCAAGCGCATCGTCGAGCGTGCCGACATTGTAAAATGCCATTTCGGGATAACCGTCCATCTCGCCGGAGAGGATCGCTTCAAAGCCGCGCAGCGTTTCCTCCAGCGGCACATATACGCCCGGAAGGCCGGTGAACTTTTCGGCAACAAAGGTCGGCTGGGCAAGGAAGCGCTGAATCTTGCGCGCGCGGTTGACCGTAAGCTTGTCTGCGTCGCTCAGCTCGTCCATGCCGAGAATGGCGATGATATCCTGCAATTCGCGGTATTTTTGCAGCGTGGCCTGCACGCTGCGGGCAATGCGGTAATGCCGCTCGCCCACAATATCCTCCTCGAGAATGCGGGAGGACGATTCCAGCGGGTCGACCGCGGGATAAAGTCCCTGCTCGGCGATCTTACGGCTCAGGACCGTCGTCGCGTCGAGATGGGTAAAGGTCGTGGCGGGGGCGGGGTCGGTCAGATCGTCCGCCGGAACATAAACCGCCTGCACGGACGTGATCGAGCCGCTTTTTGTGGAGGTGATGCGCTCTTGCAGCTCGCCCATTTCGTTGGCAAGCGTCGGCTGATAGCCGACGGCGGAGGGCATGCGCCCGAGCAGGGTAGAAACCTCGCTGCCCGCCTGCACAAAGCGGAAGATATTGTCGATAAACAGCAGCACGTCGCGCTGCTCCTCGTCGCGGAAGTATTCCGCCATCGTAAGGCCCGTGAGCGCCACGCGCATACGAACGCCCGGCGCTTCGTTCATCTGGCCGAAAACGAGGGCAGTCTTGTCGATGACGCCGCTCTCGTGCATCTCATTCCAGAGGTCGTTTCCCTCGCGGCTGCGCTCGCCGACGCCCGTGAAGATCGAGTAGCCGCCGTGCTCCACGGCGATGTTGTGGATGAGCTCCTGAATGAGCACCGTCTTGCCGACGCCCGCGCCGCCGAAAAGGCCGATCTTGCCGCCGCGCGGATAAGGCTCCAAGAGGTCGATGACCTTGATGCCCGTTTCCAGAATTTCAACACCGGGGTTCTGCTCGGCAAAAGCCGGCGGCTTTCTGTGGATGCTGCGGCGCGGCTCGTCCGCGCCGATGGGCGCACCGTCGTCGATGACGTCGCCGAAGACGTTGAACAGCCGCCCAAGCGTACATTTGCCGACGGGCACGCGCAGTCCGCTGCCCTCGCCCGTCACGTCCATGCCGCGCGCAAGGCCCTCGCTGCCCGAAAGCATGATGCAGCGCACCGTATCGCTGCTCAGGTGCTGCGCGACCTCCATCACGCGGCGTGCGCCGTCCACCTCAACGGACAATGCCTCGCGAATGCGCGGCAGGCCGCCTTGCGGAAAGCGCACGTCCACTACGCTGCCCGATACCTGAATGATCTTACCCGTGCGCATGCTGCTGCGCCTCCTTCCTCATGCGGTTCTGCCTGCTGCGCGCGCCAGCCGAGACCTCGGTGATCTCGCTTGTAATGGCGCTCTGCCGCTCATGGTTGTACTCGAATTGCAGCTCCCGCAGCATGTCGTCCTCGTTCCGGTTGGCAGCGTCCATCGCGGAGGCGCGCGCGTTCTGCTCAGCGCAGAAGCTGTGTACCATCGCCGAATAGAGGAAGCCCGTGATATACGCCGGAACGATCTTGGCGAGCACCTCCTCGGCCGAGGGTTCAAATCTGATGTGCGGCAGAGGCGCGCCGCCCTCAAACTCTCCGCTCTCCAGCGGCAGGAGCCTTGTGGTGTGTACGCTCATCTCCATGCCGTTTTCAAAGTCCGTATAAACCATATAGAGTTTGGAGATCTCCCCGCGGTCAAAAAGGTCGAGGAGCTTTGCCGTGATCTCGCGGGCGCGGCGCAGCGTGGGGCTCTGCGCGGTGTACTGAAAGTTCTTTTCCATCGGTACGCCGTGGCTTGCAAAAAACTGCCGGCCGTTGTCACCCACCACGAAAACGCGGCTGTCGGAATGGCTTTTGATCCGCCCCAGCGTTTCCTGAATGACATTCTGGTTGTAAGCGCCCGCAAGGCCGCGGTCCGCCGTGACGACCAGATAGGCGTATGTGCCGGACTGATCGGAATCGTCCGCATCGCCGCAGAACACATAGGGGCTTCTGATCTCGCCCCCGCGCTGGAAAATGCGCTCGATCTCCCCCGTCAGCGCGTCAAAAAACGGGCGCGTTTTTTCAAGATCTTCCTTCGCCCGCCGCATTTTGGTCGAGGCGATGAGGTACATCGCGTTCGTCACCTTCTGCGTGCTTTTGATGCTTTCAATGTGTCCGCGGATCTCCTTCATGCCCGCCATGTCCTCTCACCTCACTTGCTCAACTTTGAAAATTTTCTTTGACAAACGCCTTGGCGATCTCAACGATCTGCGCCTGCTGCTCGTCGCTGAGAAGGCCCGTCTGCTCGATGGCACGGCACAGCGCGCCCTGCGTATCGGCAAAGTGCCGCAGCAGGAGCGGCAAAAAGCCGTCGAGCTTTTCCGCCGGGATCTCCGCAAACGTGTGGCTCAGCCCCGCAACGAGCAGAATGACCTGCTCATACTGCTTGTAGGGGCGGAATTGCTTCTGTCGCAGCATGCGCGTCAGCCCCTGCCCGTAGGCAAGCAGCTTTTTGGTCGATTCGTCAAGGTCGCTGGCAAACTGCGTGAACGACTCCATCTCGCGGTACTGCGAGAGGTCAAGGCGGATCGTCTTGGCCGCCTTTTTCATCGCCTTGGTCTGCGCGTCGCCGCCCACGCGGGACACGGACAGACCCACGTTCACCGCCGGCCGCTGGCCAGAGAAGAACAGGCGCGATTCCAGAATAAGCTGACCGTCGGTAATAGAAATGACGTTCGTCGGGATATAGGCCGACACGTCGCCCGACTGTGTCTCGATGATCGGCAGGGCCGTGATGCTGCCGCCGCCCTTTTCATCGCTCAGGTGTGCCGCGCGCTCAAGCAGGCGGGAGTGCAGATAGAATACGTCGCCGGGGTAGGCCTCGCGGCCGGGCGAACGCTCCAGCAGCAGGCTCATCGCGCGGTAGGCGACGGCGTGCTTGGAAAGATCGTCGTAGACGATGAGCACGTCGCGCCCCTTGTGCATAAAGTACTCGCCCATGGCGCAGCCCGCGTAGGGCGCAACATATTGCAACGGCGCGGCATCGCTCGCCGAGGCGTTGACGATGATCGTATAGTCCATCGCGCCGTGCAATTCCAGCGTCTTTCTGAGCTGGGCGACGGAGCTTGCCTTCTGTCCGATGGCAACATAGATGCAGATGACGCCCTTGCCCTTCTGGTTGACGATGGTATCAAGGGCGATGGCGGTCTTGCCGGTCTGGCGGTCGCCGATGATAAGCTCGCGCTGCCCGCGCCCGATGGGAAACATCGAGTCGACGCAGAGAATGCCCGTTTCAAGCGGCGTGTCGACGCTCTTACGATCGATGATGCCGGGGGCGGGACTTTCCACAGCGCGGTAACCGTCGGCGCGGATCTCTCCGCCGCCGTCGATGGGTACGCCGAGCGCGTTTACCACGCGGCCGAGGAATCCCTCGCCCACAGGAACGCCCGCCGTGCGGCCGGTGCGGCGCACCGTGCTGCCCGCACAGATGCTCGCGTCGTCGTCAAAGAGGATACAGCCGACGCTCTCCTCCGAAAGATCCTGCACCATGCCGCGCACGCCGCCGTCGAAAAGCAGCACCTCGCCGTAGGCCGCGCCGGAAAGTCCGTCCACGCGGGCGATGCCGTCGCCCACGGTCAAAACCGTGCCGACCTCCTGGGCAAGCACATCCGGCGTCCACGAGAGCACCGTTTCCTTCAAAAGCGGGATCACATCGCCCTGCGCGGCAGCAAGCTTTTCCAGCGCGCTCTTAAACTGGCTCAGTCTGCCGCCCGCGCTCCAGTCGTAGACCTCCGCGCCCGCCTCGAGACGAAAGCCGCCGGGATAGGCATCGCTCTTCTGCCAGACGAGCGTCGTTCCCTCTCCGTACTTTTCGGCAAGAAAGGCCAAAAATCGTTTCTCCTGCGCCGGTGTCGGGCGCTCGGCAGAACGAAGAACGGCCTCAAGATGCTCCGTGCGCTCAGCCATTGTTCTTGCGCTCCTCCGCCGTGTCCAGGAACTTGTCGTAAGCGTCCGACGTGCTGGAAAGCACCAGCTTTTCCGCCGCGGCGCTCATCAGTTCGGCGATCTCGCCCCTGGCCTGCTCCATCACGCGCTCGTGCTCGCTCGCGGCGGCATCGTGCGCCTTTTTGATGATCTCTTCCGCCTGCTGCTCGGCCTGCGCGCGGCGCTCGTCCACCGCATGCTGCAAAGCGTCGTTCGCCTCGCGCTGGCGGCGCGCGATCTCCTCGTCCGCGCCTTTCAGCTGCGCGGCGAAGTCCTCCTTCGTCTTTTCCGCCTGCGCAAGCGCAGCCTTGGCATCTGCGTCCATCTTCTCATAGTGCGCCTTGCGGCTGTCCATGAAGTCTCTCACAGGCTTGTAGAGAAGGAAATACAGCGCGCCGAAGAGAATGACAAAGTTCAGCGCGTGCAGCAGGATCTGCTGCAAATTGATATTAAGCGGCATGCAAAAGCCCCTCCTTCTTGGGCGTTTTCTTCATCAAAGGACGAAGATGATGAGGATCGCCACGATCAGCGCGTAAATGATGACCGTTTCGATGAACACAAGACCCATCATCATCGACGTGCGAATCTGCCCCGTCGCCTCAGGCTGGCGGGCAATGGCCTCGCTCGATCTGGCCACGGCGATGCCCATGGCCAGCGCGCCGCCGAGGCACGCAATGCCGATCATCAGGCCCGAGCCCATGGCCTTGGCAGAGGTCACGTCGTTTTCGCCGCTCTCGTCCGCCACCGCTTCGGTCGCGTTTTTGGCAGCATCGCTTTCGCCGGCAGCAAAGGCCGGAATGGTGCAGATCATCAGCGCGCAGAGCAGCATCATCAGCGCTGCAAATCTCTTCATGTTTTTCATGGCAAATTTACCTCTTTCTTCACGCAGCCGTTTTGCTGCGGGATTTTTTGACCTTTCCGGATTTTGGTGCTTTCGCGTGCTTCTCGGTGGATTCCCCATAGAACGTAGAGACCAGCATCGTCAGAACATATGCCTGGATCAGCGCGTGCAGCAGCGTGAACAGCACGCCGACGATCACCGGCAGCACATAGGAAAGCGCCGCATAATAATACACCAGCTCCGTCACGAGTGCGCCGGAGAGCAGCGCGCCGAAGAGTCGGAAGCTCATTGAAATGGGCAGCGAAAAATCCTTGAGCGCGTGCAGGAAGCCGCCCGGCCCCGCAGCGATCAACCCGCCGAAGAGGATCACGCCGTAGCTCATGCAGCCCATGGCGATCGCCCCGTTGATATCGGACAGCGGCGCGGGAAGGCTGATCGTCAGCCCGGACGTGGTCACCGCCTGCACGCCGAGCAGCTCAAAGAGCGTGCCGACAAAGATGTAGACGCCCGCCGAGAAAATATATCCCCGCAGGAATTTGTTCCGGTGCGGACTTCCCCCCTCAGCAAGGCCGTCGAACAATCCGACGAGCTGCTCCAAAAGGAGCTGGAACTTTCCCGGCACGTATTGGAACCTGGGGATCACAAAGAACCGGCAGATCAAACCAAACACGATCAGAATGCCCGTCACGATGTAGGCGGAAATAAGCCCCGGATTCACCTCGGTCAAACCGAAGAGGCTCACCTTGTTCTGCTCGTGCAGCACCGCGTCGCGCATAACCTCCTGGATCGACTCACTCTCCCCGCCGCCTGACGGCGCGAGCAGGCAGCCCGCCAAAAGCGCCAGCACAAGACCTGCGAACACGATCAGCTCCCGCGTTCGCTTTTTCTTATCCACGCATCTTACCCCCTTTGTCTCACTCGCCCAGTTTTCATCTTAAAAGGCAGCCTTATTTATACCACTCGCATGAACAAAATGCAAGGCTTCCTGCAAAATGTGCGTTCTCTTTTTACGGCTTCTTTGCATCTTCTTAACGCGAATCTTTTTTCCGTCCGTTCTGGTGGAAAAAGCATAGCGGAAGAGGGGTTCTTCGCCCTCTCCCGCCTTTGGTTTTCTTCTGTTATTTTCTGCGATTTACAGCACAAAAATGATGAGGATCGCCACGATCAGCGCATAGATGATGACCGTTTCGATGAACACAAGGCCCATCATCATCGACGTGCGGATCTGCCCCGACGCCTCGGGCTGCTCGGCGATATTTTCCGCCGCCTTTGCAACGGCGTGCGCCATGCCGAGCGCGCCGGCGAAGCACGTCACGCCGATCAGCCCCGCGACCGCCCAGATCTTGCGGATCTTCGAGCTGTTCTCCTCCGACTCGTCGGCTCCTTCCACCTCGCTCAGCGTCTGCACCGACATCTCGCTGCTCGTTTCGCCGCCCGCAGCGGCCATGGCCGGGATCGTCAGCGCGCACAGCAGCGCCAACAGGGCGCACAGTGACCAGATTCGTTTCATTGTTCCGCTCCTTCCCGCAAAACGCAATTTCTTTACAAAATCTTTATATCCTATATGCTGACTATATCCCCCCCGCGCAGCAAAGGCAAGTTCTTTTTTCCGAAAGCGCAAAAAAGAGCCGCCCTGCTTCAAAGGCAGAGCGGCCGATTTTTTATTTTCTCTTCTGCCGGCGGATGTCCTCGCCGAAAAAGAGGAGGATCTGATACTCGCCCTGCAATCTTGACAGCACCGGCGCGCCGTAGCGCCGTCCGAGCTCGTCGGGGCTTAGGTTTGTGGAGATGACGGTCTTTTTCCCCGTGATGAGGCGGGTGTTGACGATCTGATACATCGCGCTGTGGACAAAGCTCGTCATCAGCTCGGTGCCGAGATCATCGAGGATCAGCAGATCGCACCCGAGCGCACGGCTCACGGCGCTGTCGGCCTCCCCGTCGTCTCGGCCGAACTTCTGCGCTTCAAAGCGGGAGAAGATATGCCCCGCCGTGTCGTACACGACGCTGTGTCCGCTCGCGCTCACCACGCGCGCGATGGACGCGGAGAGAAAGGTTTTCCCCAGCCCCGTGCCGCCGGTGAGCAGAAGGCTGCCGCTCTTGGGCGAAAATTCGTGCGCATAGTCCTGGCAGATATCGTACACGCGCTCCATGTTCGTGCGCGGCGACACACCAAGCTCCGCATCCGGCAGCGGAGAATAGTAATCGAAGTTAAAATTCTCAAAGCACTGCGAGCCGAGATCCAAAAGCCCCGAAAGCTCCTTGTTCTGCTCGCTTGCGTAGTAGGCGCGCAGGCACGCGCAGACCTCGCTGCCGAGAAAGCCCGTGTCGCCGCAGCGCGGGCACTTGGGCTTTTCCTCCAGATAATCGCTCGGCAGCCCCATCTGCGTCAGGAGGAGGCGCTTTTCCTGCTGCAAACTGAGGTTTTCCTCCCGCAGCGCCTCGATCGCCGGGCGCGGGTCCGTCCCGCGGCGCAGCCCCGAGGCGATGATCTTCGCCATCGTGTGCGACAGCTCGCGGTCGATCTCCTCGATGCGCGGGCATTTTGTGTAGATCGCGCGCTCGCGCGCGCGGAAATTCTCCGCGCGGCGCTGCTTGTCCTCGTCAAAGCGCGCCAGCGCCTGACGCATCAGCCGCCCGTCATAAGACATCGTTCTTCCCCCGCTTTCGTTACTGGTTCAGGTATTCCTTCATCCAGGCGTTGCCGCCGTCGGCGGCGGCCTTTCTGGGTTTCTGCGCTTCCTTGGCGTTCTCGGCACGGACTTCTGCGAGCGTGTGCAGGCCCTTTTCGTGCCAGCGCTTCAAAATGCCGTTGCAGTACGGCCAGCGGAACTCGTGGCAGTGCAGGATCGTACGGTCGTAGGCCTCGGCCACCGTTTCCGCCGGAAAGCCCATCTCCGCCCACGCGGAGAGATACTTTTCCTCGCTCGGCGCGCTCGCGCGGCCCTGCATACGCAGCGCCGCCATGTACTCGGGATATTTCCCGCGCAGCGCCTGCTCGCGCTTCATGTACTCGCTGGCCTTTTCGATGGAAAAGAGCTCCTTGCGCGCCCAGACGTATCCTTCCTTTTCGATCTCGCGCATGTTGGGAAGTCTTCCCTCGCCGAACTGCTGCTCCTTTTTGCCGATGCAGTAGTTCACCAGCGTGTAGACCACGTCCGCCGGCAGGCCGAGATTTTCGTAAAGCCCAAGGAGCTTTTTGACCGACGGCGTCGAAAGCGGGCCGAGCTTGTGCTCCACCTCGCGCAAAAGGCAGGCAAAGCGCCCGTCGCCCTCCAGCTTGCGCGCGATGTCCTCGCGCGTGTACTCGGGCGGTTCGTTGAGCTGCGGCGGAAGCGGCGCTTCCTCTTTTTTCTCCGGCGCGCCGACGAGCTTCATCTCGTAGAGCGCCTGCTCCGCCGCGCGAAGTCGGCTTTCGTCCCACTTGAGCTCGCGCGCGAGCTTTTCCGCGTCGGCCGCGCCGCGCGCGTGCAGGATGGCGAGGTACAAAAGCGCCGCGTCGCCGCTGCCACCCGCGATCAATCGCTTGACCGTTGCCGGAGACAGCGTGATGTTTTCTTCCGTGTTCAGATGCAGCACATAGCCTGCCATGCGCCCCGCCTCCTTTCGTCCTGATTCGATTCTACCATTCTACATGAAATTTTCCCGTTCGTAAACATGAAATTTTTGCTGCCCCCTTTTCACATTTTCACTCTCGTGTTATACTATTGAGGATTATATGGGTGGAAATTGCCCTTTTTTGTGCAACGCCGAAGAAGAAAGGAGCACACAATCATGGAAAACCGCATTACCGTCTCTATTTGCGACGAGGAATACACCTTTGTCGCCGAGGAAGCCCCCTCTTACATGCAGAAGGTCGGCTCCTACGTCAACGACAAGATGAGCGAGCTGCTCAACTCTGCCAAGGTCGGCCGCACGGACGCCGCCGTGCTGACCGCCGTGAACATCACCGACGAGCTTTTCAAGGAGCGCGAGGCCGGCGACGCGCTGCGCCGCCAGCTCAAGCAGTACCTTGACGAGGCGAGCCAGGCCAAAAACGAGGTCAGCGAGCTCAAGCGCGAGATCTTCAAGCTCCAGCAGCAGAAAAAGTAAGCCTTGACGACTGAACTGTTGGCGCCCGCAGGCGGGCGGGAAGCGCTCGTTGCCGCCGTGCAGAGCGGCGCGGACGCAGTTTATATGGGTTTCGGCGCGTTCAATGCGCGCCGCAGCGCGAGGAACTTCTCCGACGAGGAATTCCGCACGGCGGTCACTTATTGCCATTTGCGGGGCGTGAAGGTCTATCTGACGCTCAACACGCTCGTCACCGACCGCGAGCTGCCCCTGCTTGCCGACGCGGCGCGCGTTGCCTCGGAGTACGGCGTGGACGCCATTCTGGTACAGGACTGGGGCGTTCTCGATACGCTCCGTTCGCTCATCCCCGACGTGCCGCTGCACGCCTCCACGCAGATGAGCCTGCACACGCTCTCGGGCGTAAAAGAGTCGGCCCGTCTCGGCATGACGCGCGCGGTGCTCGCGCGCGAGCTTTCGCGCGGGGAGATCGCCGAGATCTGCAAAAAAAGCCCCATCGAGATCGAGACCTTCGTCCACGGCGCGCTGTGCATGTGCTACAGCGGCCAGTGCGAGATGTCCGCCGTCATCGGGCGGCGCAGCGGCAACCGCGGCGCCTGCGCCCAGCCCTGCCGGCTTCCCTACGGTTTTTCCGGCAAGGCAAACGCCCATCCGCTGAGCTTGAAGGACACCTGCCTCGCCCCCTTTGTGCCGGCGATGATGGACATGGGCGTTGCCTGTCTCAAGATCGAAGGGCGCATGAAGCGCCCGGAATATGTCGCCGCCGTGACGGAGATCTACGCGCGCCTCCTGCGCGAGCATCGCGCGCCGACGAAGGACGAGCAGAAAAAGCTCGCCCTCGCTTTCTCGCGCGACGGCTTTACCGAGGGATACTATTGCGGCGTGCGCGGGCGCGAGATGTTCGGCACGCGGCCGGAAAACGCAAAATGGCCGGAGGACTGGTTTGGGGAGCTGCGCGCCCGCTATGAAAAGGAAGACCTGCGGCTCGTGCCGCTCACGTTCGACTGCACCATCCGCGCCGGTCAGCCGATGACCCTGACGGCGGAAGATACAGACGGCCACCGCGTGACCGTCACCGGAAGCGTGCCCGAGGCGGCGCGCAGCCGCGCCGTCACCGCGGAAGAGGTCGAAACGCGCCTCAAGAAAACCGGCGGCACGGCGTTTTCGGCGGCGCAGTGCGCCGTCTCACTCGACGGCGGCCTCGCCGTCAGCGCGGGCGCGCTCAATGCCCTGCGCCGCGAAGCGCTTGCGCAGATGGAAGCGCAGCGCACCGCCGTGCCGAAACGCCGCGTATTCGACTTTGTTCCGCCAACAATCGTCAAAAACGGCGCGGACAAGCCGCTTTTGACCGTCTCCCTCCACAGGGCCGAGCAGCTGAGTGAGGAACTGATCGCACTCGCCCCCGCGCGGGTGTATCTCCCCGTCGAGCTGCTTCCCCAACTCGACCTTGCACCCTATCGCGGCAGGACGGAGTTTTTCGCGCTCTTGCCGCGCATCTACCGCACACAGGACGAGCCTATTTTGCGCGCGCTGCTCGAAGACGGCGTCAAAAAGGGCGTCACGGGCGTGTCGATCGCCAACCTCGGCCACCTTTCGCTCGTGCGCGGACTCGATGCAGCGCTCCACGGCGACTGGGCGCTGAACGTCTATAACTCCGCCGCGCTCGCCTTCTGGAAGAAGGAGGGGCTTTCGAGTGCCTGCGCTTCCTTCGAGCTGCGCGACGCACAGCTGCGCGACCTCAGCAAGTGCCTGCCCTGCGAGGCCATCGTCTACGGCAGGCTCCCGCTGATGGTCACGGAAAACTGCCTGAATGCAAACGAGTCCGGCTGTCGATACTTTACCGAGCGCCCTGCGTCCGTCCCGGCGGACGGCGCGTGCGCAAGTGCGCCGGAGCTGACCGACCGCCGCGGCGAGCACTTCCCCGTGCTGCGCGCGTGGGGCTGCCGCAGCGAGATCGAGAACGGAAAAATTCTCTACCTTGCGGACAAAGCGCATGACTGGCAGAGCCTTGGCCTGCGCTATGCCTGCCTGCGCTTTACGACGGAATCGCCCGAAGACTGCGTGCGCATGCTGCGCGCCTATCAGGGCGAGGCCGTCGATGTGCCGGAAAATATCACGCGCGGTCTCTTCTACCGCGGCGCAGAATAAATCCGAATTGTAATTTTTTATCTTGATTATACTTTTTATTATCAAATAGTGAGGCAATATCATGGCAATCGTTTTGGCATCTCAATCCCCGCGCCGTCAGGAGCTGCTCGCCCGCATCGGCGTGGAGGACTTTAAGACCCTCTCGCTCGACATTGACGAGAGCTATCCGGAAGGTCTTTCTCCCGAGGACACGGTGCGCTACATTGCAAAGAAAAAATGCGACGCGGCAGCCGCCCTCTGCTCCCCCGACGATCTCATCATCACGGCGGACACGATGGTTTTTCTCGATAATGACCGCCTCGGCAAGCCGCACGACGAGGAGGACGCGCTGCGCATGCTGCGCGCGCTTTCCGGCCGCGCTCACACGGTCTGCACGGGCGTGAGCGTTCGCCGCGGCGCGCAGGAAGAGCGCTTCGCCGTATCCACGCGCGTCTTTTTCCGCCCGATGACCGATGACGAGATCCGCGCCTACATCAAAACCGGCGAGCCGATGGACAAAGCCGGCGCCTACGGCGTGCAGAGCCGCGGCGCGCTCTTTGTCGAGCGCATCGACGGCGACTTTTTCAACGTCATGGGACTCCCCGTGGAGCAGCTCGGACTCGTGCTCGCGCGCTTCGGCGTGAAGCTGCTCTGAGCCTCTCCCCTGCCCCACTGCGAAAGGAGGGTAAGCCTTGAAAGAATTTTTCCGCCGCCACGGATTGCGCATTCTGGCTGCCGCCGCGGCGGTCGCCGTGCTTTTGAGCCTGCTGACGTATTTTTCCTCGACCTCGTCGGTGCTGGAGAATATCGCAGGCGTGCTGACCTCGCCGTTCCGCGCCGCCACCACCGCCGTGAGCGGCTGGGTGGCCGACAAGCGGCAGTATTATGAGGACGTCACCTCGCTCAAGGAGGAAAACGCGGCGCTCAAAAAGGAGGTCGCGGAGCTGCGCGCCCAGCAGCGTCAGGCGCAGGCCGACAGCGAGGAAAACAAGCTCCTGCGCGAGCTTTTGAAGCTGCAGGAGCAGCGGCGCGACTTCCAGTTCGTCTCCACGGCCGTGCTTGCCCACAGCGAGAGCAGCTGGACTTCTTCGCTGACGCTGAACCACGGCACCGATCAGGGCATCGCCGCGGGCGACTGCGTGGTGAGCGCCGAGGGTTATCTTGTCGGCATCATCTCCGAGGTTGGCTACAACTGGTCGACCGTCCTGACCGTCATCGACACGGATACCGAGCTTGGCGCGCGCATCTTCCGCACCGGCGAAGTCGCCGTGGCGGAGGGGGACTTTGCCCTCATGGGTCAGGGCAGGCTGAAGCTCTCCTACCTCACCTCGGACGATGAGGTGCTCATCGGCGACCAGATCGTCACCTCGGGTCTCGGCGGATATTACCCGAGCGGCCTTGTCATCGGCTCGGTCGAATCGCTCCAGACCGGCGACGACGGCCTTGCCCGCTATGCCGTTCTTGCTCCCATGATGGACTTCAACACCCTCACCGAGGTGTTCGTCATCACGGACTTCGCTATCGTCGACTGAGGAGGGTATCCATGAATCTCTCTCAAACCGCCATACTCAAATGGACATTTTACGCGCTCGCCGCGGCGGCGCTGTTCTTCCTGCGGCGGCTGTTTCTCGGCTCGATGACGTTTTTCGGCGTCCTTCCCTTCCTGCCGCCCGTCGTTCTCGCGGTCATCGCCTCGTTTGAGCTGCCGCAGCCGTCGGTGATCGCGGGCATCGTGTTCGGCGCGCTGTGCGACCTTGTGCTGCCCGCGCCGTTTCCCTGTCTGTACACCGTTGCATTCACGATCGCCGCGCTGCTCATCTCCACGCTCGTCAGCAATCTCTTGCAGCAGGGCTTTCCCCGCGCGCTGCTCTCGTGCGTGCTGACGTTTCTGATCGTTGATCTCTTGCAGGCTGCCGCGCTGCTGCCGCGCGGCGGGAGCGACGCCATCGTGCCGATGCTCTCGCTCTTTGCGCGCGAAACGCTGCTCTCGTGCCTGCTGCTTGCGCCGGTGTATCCGGCGCTGCGCGCCGTACACCGCGCCTTCCCCGACTGATTTTTCCTAATTTCCCCATCGCCTTCGCAGAAAGGAGGCCGCCATGGATTCCAAACGCTTTACCCGCCGCCTCGTTGCGCTCGGCGCGGTGATGTTCCTCTGCGCGCTCGTGTTTGTCGTGACGCTCTTCGACGCGCAGATCGTCAACGGCGACGATTACCTTGCCCAGTCCGTGCGCGCAAACGCCAAGGTCGAAACGGTCAAGGGTACGCGCGGCGTCATCACCGACCGCAACGGCAAGGTGCTTGTGTCGAACCGCGCGGTCTACACGCTGGATTTTGACTCTTCTCTCGTCCCGGACGACGAGCTGAACGACGCGCTGCTGCGCCTCATCGCGCTGATGAACGCGCAGGGCGTCGAGATCAAGGACACGCTGCCGCTCTCCCAAAGCTCCCCCTACGTCTACGACACCGCAAACGGCAGCGCCAAGACGCTCTCCAAATACCTTGTCTCGCTCAAGTGGATCAGCGAGAGCGCCGTCGATGAGGATGGCCTGCCCACCACGCTCACCGGCTCGGCGCTGTTCCTCAAGCTGCGCAGCGAATACGATATTGATGAGACCCTCCCTGCCGCCACGGTGCGCACGCTCATCGGCCTGCGCTACTCCCTCGCCGCTGCCAAAATGAACGGTTCCTCGGTCTACGAGTTTGCGAGCGACGTAGATGTTTCCCTCATCTCCCTCATCAAGGACGGCAACTATCTGGGCGTGCAGGTGGACACCTCGTCCGTGCGTGTTTACGAGACCGACTACGCCGCCCATGTGCTCGGCTACACCGGCAGCATTCAGGACTGGGACGACTACAAGGATAAGCCCGGCTACACGCTCGCCACCATCGTCGGCATCTCGGGCGTGGAGAGCGCGTTTGAGGACTATCTGCACGGCAGCAACGGCAAGCGCCTTGTCACGCTCAACGACTCCGGCAAGATCACAGGCGAGCTCTACTCCGAGGAGCCGAAGCCCGGTTCCACCGTGGCCCTGACCATCGACATCGACTTTCAGGCGCAGGTAGAAGAATCGCTCAAAAGCACCGTCTCTTCGATGACGAAGGCGGACGGCGTCGAGCGCGGCGCGGCGGTCGCCGTCGTGCAGGTCGGCACGGGCGATGTGCTGGCGCTCGCGTCGTACCCGACCTATTCCCTCTCGACCTTCCGCGAGAATATCTCCGAGCTTTCCAATGATTCGATGCGTCCGATGTGGAACCGCGCCACACAGGGCAAATACGCCCCCGGCTCCACCCTCAAGCCCCTCACCGGCATTGCCGCGCTCGAATCCGGCGCGACCACCGTGCGCGAAAAGATTTTCGACTCCGGCAAGTGGGTCTACCCCGGCTACTCGGCGAGCTATACCTATTGCTGGAAGCGCAGCGGACACGGCGCGCTCAACGTGCGCGGCGCGATCATGAACTCCTGCAACTACTACTTCGCCGAAATGGGCTACCGCATGGGCATGGATACTCTGCGCAAGTACTACGCAGACTTCGGTCTCGGCGCGCCGACCGGCATTGAGATCGGCGACACTGCCGGCCGCCTCCCCTCGCAGAACGAGGGCGAAAACCTTGCCCCGTGGGCGGCCTTCGGTCAGGCAAACCAGGAGTACTCTCCCCTCCAGCTTGCCAACTACATTGCAACGCTCTGCGGCGGGGGCGAGCGCTACGCCACCCATCTTTTGAAAAACGTCCGCTCCAGCGGCTCCGGTACGCTCGAATACGTTTACGACGCCGCGCCGGTCGAAACGGTCTCGATGAGCAGCGAAAATCTCTCCGCCGTGCTCGCCGGCATGCACGATCTTGCCGCCGACGGCGCGGTCTCGTCCTACTTCAAGGACTGTATCGTCGACGCCGCCGCCAAGACCGGCACGATCCAGACGGGCGACGCGAAGAACAACAACGGCGCATTCGTCTGCTTCGCCCCCTACGATGATCCGCAGATCGCGGTGGCGATCGTCATTGAAAAGGGCGGCACGGGCGCGGCGCTGGCCTCCACCGCCGTGCAGGTGCTCAACGCTTACTTCTCCAACACGTCCGCGTCCTCCGCGATCACGGGCGAAAATACACTGCTGGGTTAAGCGCACCGTTTCGGCGCGCTTTTGCCTGTTTCAGCCGCTTTATTTGGCAGAAAGGGATGTGTTATGTCAACTAAATGGTTTGATCCGCGCGATCTTCTCTTCAAATCTCCCTTTGGCGCGGTGCCCTGCGGCGCCGCCGTCACCTTCTGCTTTCGCCCCGAGCGCGGCGCGGCGATTACGCGCTGCGAGCTGCTCGCCCACGGCGAGTTTGCCGACCGGTGGACGACCTTGGAGCTCGCGCCCGTCTTTGAGGACGGCGGCACGGTCTACCGCGGCGTCTTCACCGCCCCCGATAATGTGGATCTCATCTGGTATCACTTCCGTCTCTCGTGGGCGGACGGCGGCACGAGCTGCTGCGGGAAAGAGGGCCTCTGCGCGTGGGACGCGGTCGAGCCCTGGCAGCTCACGGTCTACGACGACACGCACAAGACGCCGGAGTGGTTCGGCCGCGGCCTCACCTATCAGATCTTCTCCGACCGCTTCTGCCGCGCAAAAAAGCGGGACGTTGCGGGTCTTGTCGGCCCGCGCACGCTGCATGATAATTGGGACGAGCTTCCCGAATACCGTCCGAACGCGCAGGGCGAGATCACGTGCAGCGACTTTTTCGGCGGCGATTTGCAGGGCATCACGGAAAAGCTCGACTATCTCGCCTCTCTCGGCGTGACAACGCTCTATCTCTGCCCCATCTTCGAAGCGTCCACCAACCACCGCTATGACACCGCCTGCTATGAGCGCATCGACCCGCTGCTCGGCGACGAAGAGGATTTTCGCACGCTCTGCGCGGAGGCGGAAAAGCGCGGCATTCACGTCATGCTCGACGGCGTTTTCAACCACACGGGGCGAAAGAGCGTCTATTTTAATGCCGACGGCTTCTATCCCGGCCTTGGCGCGGCGCAGGGCGAGCAGTCGCCCTACTACCGCTGGTACAACTTCCACCCCTTCCCCGATGAGTACGACGCTTGGTGGGGCATCAAGAACCTGCCCGCGGTCAACGAGCTGGAGAAAAGCTACGTTGACTACATCATCGAAGGGGAAAATTCCATCATCAAGCGCTGGCTGCGCGCGGGCGCGTCCGGCTGGCGGCTCGATGTTGCCGACGAGCTGCCCGATGTGTTTATTGAAAAGATCCGCACGGCGATGAACGAAGTATGCCCCGACAGCTATCTCCTCGGCGAGGTCTGGGAGGACGGCACAACGAAGATCGCCTATTCCCAGCGCCGCCGATACCTTTTGGGCCGCGAGACCAATGGCTTGATGAATTACCCCTTCCGCACGGCGCTGATGGCCTTTCTGCTCGGCGGCGGCGCGGAATACTTCCGTGACAGCATGGAACAGCTGCGCGAAAACTACCCCGCGCCCGCGTTTTACGGCGCGATGAACTTCCTCTCGACCCATGATACGCCAAGACTTCTGACAATCCTCGGGCTGAGCGCGCCCGCGCCGCAGACGCGCGGTGAGCGCGCGGTCTTCCGCCTGAGCGAGGAAGAGCTTGCGCACGGCAAAGCGCTTTTGAAGCTCGCCTCGCTGATCCTCTACACCTTCCCCGGCTCGCCGATGCTCTACTACGGCGACGAGGCGGGCATGCAGGGCTTTGAAGATCCCTTCAACCGCGGCACTTACCCTTGGGGACACGAAGATGAGGAACTCCTGCGCTGCTTTCGGCAGCTCGGCGCGCTGCGCCGCGCGCACGAGGCGCTGCAAAGCGGCACGATCGTCTACCATGCCGCGCAGGGGCGCGTGCTGGCCTTTTCCCGCCGCGCAGCGCACGACCACTGCCTTACGGTGGTCAACGCGGGTGAGGAAGTCGTCACCCTCACCCTTCCCTGGGACGCCGCGCTTGCCGAAGACGCACTGTCGCATCAGGCATTCTTCTGCGGCGACGGTATGCTCCGCCTGACCCTTGAACCCTACGGCGCGATGCTGCTGACAGAACCGCAGAACTGAGTTTTGTTTCACGTGAAACACTGATTTGAGCGTCATGGTAAAGGTGGAAGCCTTTACCATGACGTCCTTTCATTCCTCCGCACGCCTGCTCGGCAGCACCCAGATGGCAGCAGAATCAAGACGTAAAGGTCTGCACCTTGTCATGTTTCACGTGAAACAAATTCGCAAAATTTGAGCTTTTCTGTTGAAATCAGAGCATTTTGTGTTATACTGAACAGGAATGTAAACGGATCAATGCAGTTACGACTAAGGTGGGTGTTTTTTTGGCTAAAATCGTTGCAATCGTCAATCAAAAGGGTGGCGTCGGCAAGACGACGACCTGTGTCAACCTGACCTCTTCCCTCAAGGAAAAGGGAAATCGCGTTCTGCTGTGCGACTTTGACCCGCAGGCCAACTCCACCTCCGGCATGGGTGTGGACAAGACGACCGCGCGCAGCGTGTACGATGTGCTCATCAACGGCGCGGACGTGACAGCCTGCGTCACGCACACGCGCTACGGCGACGTGCTGCCCTCCTCCAAGGCGCTGGCAGGCGCGGGCATCGAGATGATCGACCGCGAAAACCGTGAATTCCTGCTCAAGCAGGCGCTCGACATTCTCTCCCCTAATTATGACTATATTCTCATCGACTGCCCGCCCTCGCTTGAGCTGCTGACGGTCAACGCGCTCTGCGCGGCCAATTCCCTGATCGTTCCCGTGCAGGGCGAATATTTTGCGCTCGAAGGGCTTTCCGATCTGATGCACACCGTCCGCATGGTGCGCCGCAGTCTCAACCCCGGCCTCGATCTGGAAGGCGTGCTGCTGACGATGTTCGACGGGCGCACCAATCTCGCCCTGCAAGTGGCCGAAGAGGTCAAGCGCTACTTCCCCGGCAAGGTGTATTCGACCGTCATCCCGCGCAACGTGCGTCTTTCCGAAGCGCCGAGCCACGGCAAGCCCATCAACTACTACGACCGCACCTCCCGCGGCGCGGAAGCGTACAGCGACCTCGCCAACGAGTTTTTGAAGCAGAACAAGTAATACATGAAATATAAGGGCATATTCGCCCTTTCACCCCCGCAGAAAGGAGATGTTCCCCTATGGCAAATGCAAACCGCGGGCTCGGCAAGGGTCTGGGTGCGCTGCTCGGCGATGTCGCCCTGCGCACCGACACATCAGACAGCCTCTACCTCCCCATCTCGCAGATCGAGCCCTACGCCAACCAGCCGCGCCACCACTTCGACGAAGACGCTTTGCAGGATCTCGCCGATTCCATCCGCGAGCACGGCATCATTCAGCCGCTGACGGTTCGCCGCCTTTCTTCCGGCTATTATCAGATCATTGCCGGCGAGCGCCGCTGGCGCGCCGCGCGCATCGCCGGTCTCAGCGAAGTGCCCGCCATCGTCATCGAGGCAGACGACCGCAAGATGACCGAGCTTTCGCTCATTGAGAACTTGCAGCGCGAGGATCTCGACCCTATCGAAGAAGCCGAGGGCTACAAAACGCTGATGGATAACTATCAGCTCACGCAGGAGGAAGCCGCCGAGCGCGTGGGCAAGTCCCGCTCCGCCGTGGCAAACAGCCTGAGATTGCTGGGGCTCTGCCCCGAGGTGCGCGAAATGCTGCAAAATGGCGTTCTTTCCGGCGGCCACGCCCGCGCGCTGCTGCCGCTCAAGGCGGACTTGCAGCTGGAAGCGGCCAAAGCGGTCGCCGCGCAGGGGCTGAGCGTTCGCCAGACAGAAGCGCTCGCCAAGCGCCTTGCACACCCCAAGGAGGAGCGCAAGCTCTCAAACGACGAGCGCATCGCCGAGAGCTACGGCCGGTTGGCCGCGCAGGAGCTCAGCGATAAGATCGGCCGTACCTGCCGCATCGTTTCCGGCAGGAAAAAGGGACGCATTGAGCTGGACTACTACGGGATCGACGATCTGAACGACCTGCTCGAAGCGCTCGCCGCCATCAAACGCAGAAAGGACGGAAGCGAAAAAGAATGACCGATTTTGTTCACGAAGCCCCCAAGGACCCGAACAAGGCAAGCGCGCCCAGGGAGGAAAAGCCCACCACTGAGCGCGAGCGCATGAAAAAGGTCTACACCTACGTCGCCATTCTGTTCTGCGTGGCATTTCTGCTGATTTTATGGACATTTTTAATGAATCAGCGCAGCAGTCAGGCGATCCGCGACGAGATCAAGAGCGGCAACAGCGCCCTGCAAAGTACGCTCGAAGAAAACGACACGCTCGAAGCGCGCGTCAAGGAGCTGGAAGCACAGCTTGCTGAGGCGGAAGAGGACAAGGATTCCCTCAGCGAGACCGTCGAGCGCAAGGACGAGCAGCTGCGCGCGCTCGATTGGCTCATCGAGATTGAAAACAGCTGCCGTGCCAAGGACTATGACGCCGCGCGCGACAATATCCGCGCTTTTGAGAAGGAAGGCGCAGCCGAATCTCTTCCCGAGCAGCCGCTGCGCACCGCCATCACCGGCGACGATGCCCCCTCCCCCGCCGCGCGCTACCATGCGCTGGTGGCAGAGCTTTTCCCGAACGGCATCAACTGAAAACCGCGGCACAAACCATGTGCCGACCACTTTACTACAATAACGAGGTAAATTGCTATGTTGGATATGAAATTCCTGCGGGAAAACCCCGAACTGGTCAAGGAAAACATCAAGAAGAAATTCCAGGACGAAAAGCTTCCCCTCGTCGACGAGGTCATCGCGCTCGACGCTGCGAACCGCGCCGCCATCACCGAGGCGAGCGAGCTGCGCGCCAGCCGCAACGCCCTCTCCAAGCAGATCGGCATGCTGATGGGTCAGGCGAAGAAGGACCCGAGCAAGCTTGAGGAAGCCGAGAAGATCAAGGCGACCGTCAAGGCGAACGCCGACCGCCTGGCCGAGCTTGAAAAGCTCGAGGAAGAGTACGAACAGAAGATCCACAAGATCATGCTCCTGATCCCGAACATCATCGACCCCAGCGTCCCCATCGGCCCGGACGACAGCTGCAACGTTGAGGTCGAGCGCTTCGGCGAGCCGAAGGTGCCCGAATTCGACATTCCCTACCACACACAGATCATGGAGAGCTTCGACGGCGTTGATATGGACGCGGCGGGCCGCGTCTCCGGCGCGGGCTTCTACTACCTGCTCGGCGACATTGCGCGTCTGCACGAGGCCGTGCTCGCCTACGCGCGCGACTTTATGATCGACAAGGGCTTCACCTTCTGCATTCCGCCGTTCATGATCCACGGCAACGTGGTCGAGGGCGTGATGAGCCAGAACGACATGGACGCCATGATGTATAAGATCGAGGGCGAAGACCTCTATCTCATCGGCACGAGCGAGCACTCGATGGTCGGCCGCTTCATCGGTGAGATCCTGCCCGAAAGCAGCCTTCCCCAGACGCTCACCTCCTACTCCCCGTGCTTCCGCAAGGAGAAGGGCTCCCACGGCATTGAGGAGCGCGGCGTGTACCGCATCCACCAGTTTGAAAAGCAGGAGATGATCGTCGTCTGCAAGCCCGAGGACAGCAAGGAATGGTACGAGAAGATGTGGAAGTGGAGCGTTGAGCTGTTCCGCTCGCTGGATATTCCCGTGCGTCAGCTGGAGTGCTGCTCCGGCGACCTCGCCGACCTCAAGGTCAAATCCTGCGACATCGAGGCCTGGTCCCCGCGCCAGAAGAAGTACTTCGAGGTCTGCTCCTGCTCCAACCTCGGCGACGCGCAGGCCCGCCGCCTCAAGATCCGCGTCAAGGGCGAGGACGGCAAGATGTACCTGCCCCACACGCTCAACAACACCGTCGTCGCGCCCCCGCGTATGCTCATCGCTTTCCTCGAGAACAATCTCCAGGCCGACGGCAGCGTGCTGATCCCGAAGGTGCTCCAGCCCTACATGGGCGGCAAGACCGTGCTCACGCCGAAAAAGTAATCCCTTATAGTAATATTTTCGTTATTTTATACGATTAGTTGTCACATTTTTCTCAAATCCCGCCAAAGGAGCCTTCTGAATGAAGAAGTTTTTTGAAGAATTCAAAGCCTTTGCCATGCGCGGCAACGTGCTCGATATGGCCGTCGGCGTTGTCATTGGCGGCGCGTTCGGCAAAATCACGACCTCGCTCGTGGGCGACATCATCATGCCGCTCATCTCCATGCTGACCGGCGGCGTCGACTTCTCCGCGTGGAAGTGGGTGCTCAAGGAAGCCGTCATGGAGGGCGCGGAGGTCGTCACGCCCGAGGTCGCCGTCAACTACGGCAATCTCATCGCCGTCATTCTCGACTTTATCATCATCGCCTTCGCCGTGTTCTGCATGGTCAAGGCCGTGAACAAGATGCACGAAAAGCTCTCCAAGCCCGCCGAGCCGAAACCTGAAAAGGAGCCCGAGCCGACGAAGGAAGAGCTGCTGCTCGCCGAGATCCGCGACCTTTTGAAGGAGCAGAGCAAATGAACGAGCTTCTCTTGCAGGGACTTTCTGAGCTGGGGCTGGATGTAAGCCGCGCGGAAACGCTCGAGCGCTTCTCCTTCCTGCTGCTCGAAAAAAACGAGGTGATGAACCTCACCGCCATCACAGAACCCGACGCCGTCGCGCAGCTCCACCTGCTCGACAGTGCGGCGCTGCTGCAATTTGTCGACCTCAAGGGAAAAACCGTTGTCGACGTCGGCACCGGCGCGGGCTTTCCCGGTATGCCGCTGCGCATTCTGGAGGATGACTTCGACCTCACGCTGCTCGACTCGCTCGGAAAGCGCGTCACCTGGCTCGGCGAGGTCTGCGATACGCTGCATCTGACGCGCGTTTCCTGCGTCCACGCGCGGGCGGAGGAATTCGCCGCGCAGCAGCGCGAAAAGTTCGACGTTGCGACCTCGCGTGCCGTCGCGCAGCTCTCCGTTTTGTCAGAGCTGTGCCTGCCGCTCGTCAAGGTCGGCGGACAGTTCATCGCCATGAAGAGCGTCGACACCGAGGACGAGATCACGGCGGCGAAAAGCGCCATCAAAACCCTCGGCGGCCGCATCGTCAGGGTCGAGGATTACAAGATTCCCACGAGCGAAGTCGTCCACCGCCTTGTGCTCATTGAAAAGGTCTCCCCCACCCCGCGCGCCTATCCGCGCGCCTTCGCCAAGATCAAAAAAGCCCCGCTATAACGTATCAAATTTGCAAAAAAGGAGGTACGAGCCTTGTCTCAGGTCATCGCCGTCGTGTCCGGCAAGGGCGGCACGGGAAAAACTTCATTCACCACGCTCACCGGCATGGCGCTCGCGCAGCTCGGCAAAAAGACGCTGCTGCTCGACTGCGACATCGGGCTTCGCAATCTCGACCTCTACCTCGGCGTCTCGGATCGTGCGCTCATGGACTTTACCGACGTGATCGCCGGACGCACCACGCTTGCCCAGGCCGTCGTGCGCCACCCGCTCTACCCCAATCTCTACCTGCTCACCGCGCCCGTCAGCTTCGGCGTGCGCCTGCCGAGCAAGCGCGAGATGCAGCGGCTTATCGACGAGATCCGCCGCCATTTCGACTTCTGCCTCATCGACGCCGCCGCCGGCATCGGCGAAGCCTTCGCGCTCGCCACCTGCTGCGCCGACCGCGCCGTGGTCGTCACCACGAACGATCCCTCGAGCCTGCGCGACGCGCAGCGCACCGTGATGGAGCTGCACCGCTTCCCGACAGGACAGCTGCACCTCGTTGTCAACCGCGTGCGGCGGCGGCTCCTGCAATCCCTGCACACCACCATCGACGATGCCATCGACGCGGCAGGACTGCCGCTGCTCGGCGTCATTCCGGAGGACGAGAACGTCCCCGCCATTTTGGGGCGCGGGCTTTCCCAGCGCCTCAAGTATCACTCCGGCGCACTCTGCGCCTGCGAAAACATCGCCCGCCGCCTCTGCGGTGAGCGCGTGCGCCTGATGCGGCTGTAACACCGGTTCGCAAAGGCAAACACGACTTTTCCGGAAAATAACGCGCACCCCTAAAAAGCCTGCTTGCCCTTGTCAACCGATGAGCGGCTGCTGAAATAGAAAAATCTCACATCAGAAAGGATTGTGACCCCATATGAACATCGCCCTCATGGCACACGACAACAAGAAAGAACTGATGGTTCAGTTCTGCACGGCCTATGCCGGCGTTCTGTCCCGTCACACCCTCTGCGCCACCAGCGTGACCGGTAAGATGGTCAGCGAGGCGAGCGGTCTCCCGATCCACCTTTTTATGGCGCGGATCCATGGCGGCGCGGAGCAGATCGGCGCGCGCATCGCCTACAATGAGATCGACATGGTGCTCTATTTCTGCGACCCGAACAGCCCGCAGTATAACGACAACCTCACCTATATCACCAAGCTCTGCGACCAGAACAACATTCCCTTCGCCACCAACCTCGCCACCGCCGAAATGCTCATCATGGGCCTCCAGCGCGGCGATCTCGACTGGCGCGATATTGTCAACCCCAAGACCAAGCCCTTCACCACCTGAGCAAATCCGGGTATTTCAAAATACGTTTCGTAATTTTTATTTTATAATATACAAACAGGAGTGGATTTTACCATGATGCAATCCCGTACACACAACTGCGGCGCGCTTCGCGCGCAGCATGCCGGCGAGCACGTCAAGCTCGTCGGCTGGATGGAGAACGTGCGCGAAGTCGGCGGCAGCCTTGCCTTCGTTGTCCTGCGCGACTTCTACGGCACGACGCAGATCGTCATTGAGACGAGCGAGCTGCTCGCCCAGATCAAGGGCTACAACAAAGAGAGCACCATCTCCGTTGAGGGCACCGTGCGCGAGCGCGCGAGCAAAAACCCCAACCAGCCCACCGGCGACATTGAGGTCGTGCCCGAGAAGATCGTGCTGCTCGGCCGCTGCCGCTACAACTCCCTCCCCTTCGAGGTCAACCGTAGCCGCGAGGCCGACGAGACGCAGCGCCTCAAGTACCGCTATCTCGACCTGCGCAATCCCGCCGTCAAGAAGAACATCGTCCTGCGCTGCAACGTCATCGCCGCGCTGCGCAAGGCCATGATGGAGCACGACTTCCTCGAGATCACCACCCCGATCCTGACGGCCTCCTCCCCCGAGGGCGCGCGCGACTATCTCGTTCCCGCCCGCAAGCACCCCGGCAAGTTCTACGCCCTGCCGCAGGCCCCGCAGCAGTTCAAGCAGCTTCTGATGACCTCCGGCTTCGACCGTTACTTCCAGATCGCGCCCTGCTTCCGTGATGAGGACGCGCGCGGCGACCGCAGCCCCGGCGAATTCTACCAGCTCGATATGGAGATGGCGTTCGCCACGCAGGAGGACGTTTTCGCCATCTGCGAGGACGTGCTGCCCCCGGTCTTCGCCAAGTTCGGCACCTATGACATCGCATCCAAGCCTCCCTTCCGCCGCATCAAGTATCTCGATGCGCTCGAGCTCTACGGCTCTGACAAGCCGGATCTGCGCATCGACCTGACCGCGACGAACGTCTCCTCCCTCTTTGCCGGCAGCGCCTTTGAAGTCCTCGCGGACAAGACCGTCAAGGCTGTCGCCATCTCGAACTGCGCGCTCACGCGCAAGCAGATCGACAAGCTCCTCACCGACTGCGAGGTGCAGGCAGGCGCGAAGGGCTACTGGTTCAAGGTGGACGAAAAAGGCGAGCTTGCCGGCGGCATTGCAAAGTTTGTCGACAAGGAAGCGGCCGCGAAGCTCCTGCCGCTTGCGCCGAACACGCTCGTGCTCGTCGCGGGCGGCGAGCTTGCCACCAAGCTTGTCGGCGTGATGATCAAGACCTTCGGCCCCGCCTGCGAGGGTCACATGGACAAGGAGCGCTACGAGTTCTGCTGGATCGTCGACTTCCCGATGTACGAGATCGGCGACGAGAGCGGCGAGCTGGAGTTCTGCCACAACCCGTTCTCCATGCCCTCCGGCGGCCTCGAGGTACTGCTCAAGGCCGAGCGCGGCGAGATTGACCCGCTGAGCATCACCGCCGACCAGTACGACCTCGTCTGCAACGGCGTGGAGCTCTCCTCCGGCGCCGTGCGTAACCACGACCCCGAGATCATGATCAAGGCATTTGAGCTTGTCCGCCTCGGCGAAGAGGACGTGAAGGCCAAGTTCCCCGCCATGTACAACGCCTTCTGCTACGGTGCGCCCCCGCACGCAGGCATCGCTCCGGGCGTCGACCGCATGGTGATGCTGCTCGCGGGCGAGGATTCCATCCGCGAGATCATCCCCTTCCCCATGAACAAGAACGCGCAGGACATCATGATGGACGCGCCGAGCGAGGTCACGCAGAAACAGCTTGACGAGCTGCACATCGCCATCACCGCGCACGAAGAGGAATAATGGAATGCTGCCCCTGCCCGCAGGGGTGCGATAAAGGGGGCCATTCTCTTACGCGAGAGAATGGCCCCCTTTGATTCGCGCAGCGCTACCCTCCGCGCGATACACGGAGGATCCGCCAAGGATCCGCTTGACAAACAATTTCAGGCATGGTATGCTGGGCGCAATAAAGGCAGCGAGAAAGAAGCCTTTTCTTTTCACCCGCTCAAGAGAGGGGACGGCCGGTGCAAGTCCCTGCGGAACGGAAAAGGCGGCGCTTTTGAGCCGCGCGGCGGAAATGCCGCGCCGGGCCCTCCGTTACAAGGGAACGAAGTGCCCCGCATCCAACGGGGAATTCAGGTGGAACCACGGACAAATGCTTTGTTCGCCCTGAGCCTACTGCAATAGGCTCAGGGCGTTTTTTTATCTCCTGAGCCAAACATCGAAAGGAGAAATTCACCATGAAAAACACCGAAAAGACGATGGAAAAGATCGTCGCGCTGTGCAAAAACCGCGGCTTTGTCTTCCCCGGCAGCGAGATCTACGGCGGCCTTGCCAACACCTGGGACTACGGCCCCCTCGGCGCGGAGCTGAAGAAGAACATCAAGAACGCCTGGTGGAAAAAGTTCGTGCAGGAGAACCCCTACAACGTCGGCCTTGACGCGGCGATCCTGATGAACCCGCAGACCTGGGTGGCGAGCGGCCATCTCGGCGGCTTCTCC